>ENA-ORDI01000413-ORDI01000413.1-marine-metagenome-genome-assembly--contig:-NODE-413-length-30212-cov-6.954040_pt1 | contig 30212 bp, 15 predicted proteins | sample MGYA00248628_ERZ508525 | MGnify/ENA primary metagenome ERZ508525 (study PRJEB26195, sample SAMN05422138) | marine metagenome | isolation source: East of Porto Seguro, South Atlantic Ocean | place... | reverse complement strand
CCCGCCACAAACGGGGAGCTGGGTTCGATTCCCAGGCGTTCCCGCCATTTGAAAAAGTCGGTAAGTGCTAATATACTGGAATTTACCGACGATAAACTTAAATATTATGAGCAAATTCCAGTGTGAGGATTATTAGTACAAGAAGACAGAAATGAAAATATTTTTTACCGCTATTTTTCTGATCATTACTGGAATTCATGGGCAGGATAATAAGGCAGGTAGTGCTAATAAACTATTTGACCCTGAATTACCTTACAACAAATACACACCCAGTCGCACTGACAGGGTTATTTCCCGGACAAAATACCTGGATCAGCTGCAGGGCTTCTGGCTGGCCCAGTGCATCGCAAACTGGACGGGGCTCATCACGGAAATGGACAAGATCGAACCACCCTTTTATACCGATGATAACTGGGGCGATGCCGACCAACGTAATATCTGGGGAAACTTTGTTCCCCATGCTGATACCATCGATTTCTACTTTATCCATGAGAATCAGCCCTGGGGCGCTGATGATGATACAGACATTGAATACATGTATCAACACCTACTAGACATCCATAATGTGAGTATACTATCCCCCGAACAGATTAGTAAGGGCTGGCTGGAACATATCTATTCTAATGAGGATGCACCCAATGGTGAGAATTTCTTATGGGTATCAAATGAGACAGCCTATTACCTAATGCAGGACGGAATACTACCGCCAGCTACAAGTGAACCGGGAAATAATCCCAATTACGAAATGATCGATGCCCAATTGACCACCGAGATTTTTGGTCTCTTTGCCCCCGCGCGGCCGGATATAGCGCTGCAGATGGCCCATTTGCCCATTCGTACAACAGCAAAAAATAATGCTGCGTGGGCAGCAGAATTTTACGTGATCATGCATGCACTGGCTTCCTCTGTCGACAGCGAACTGAGCATGAAGAATAAAGTGCTCTGGCTGGCTGAACAGGCACGCAAGCGATTACCGAATAATTCCTATGTTGCCGGTATGTATGATTTCATAAAAGTAAAGTATGACGCAAATCCGGATAAAAACGACTGGGAGACGACCCGAGATGCGATCTATACCAGCTATCAGGTGGACGGCAGCGATGGATATGTCTATAACCAATCTTTTGACGCGGGCATTAATTTCGCCGCCAGTCTAGTAAGTCTCTTCTACGGTGAAGGTGATCTGCCTAGAACCATACGGATCGGGGCGCTCACCGGCTGGGATTCGGACAATCCTACAGCAACGTGGGGCGGACTACTGGGTTTCCTGTTAGGCAAGAGGGGCGTTGAGCAGGTCTTTGATAAACCAAATCTCTCTGACACTTACTGGATCGGCAGAACAAGGAGAAACTTTCCCGATCATATACCCGCTGCTGAGGGGGAGGATACCTTTCAGTTGATGGCTGAACGGGGTGTATATATCATCGATCGTGTGGTCATGGAAAAGATGGGTGGCGGGGTTGATCTGAAAAAGGATGTCTGGTATATACCGGATAATGGCGGTATCTATTAGCATAATTTCTTTCTCAATGATCAGAAATTATTATTCATGTATTAATTATTATGTTATTTGTTTACAGTTATTTCATAATGTTGAATAATCAGTTGCCCTTGTCCATTTACAATTTCATTACCTATTTCAATTGAGGCAATATTTTCAGATTCACTCAATAACTGTCTTTGCACTAATTCTGTTAGATAATCTGCCAGTTTAATATTGGTGCTGATTTCATATTCATGGGCAAGGAAGGCTAAGTATTCCCATCCTTAAAACTATTCATTGGAAATCACATTTCGGCAGTCACGCAACACATGGGAAAATACAAATTCTGGAGATATGATTTCTAATTCACGCCGTTTTTCTAATCCGATAAACGCATGCTTGAATGTTTTACTCCGGCCAATTCACAATAATACTTCTTGCCAGTTTCCCTGAATCTGTTAGGTCATCGTCGGACCAACCACCGGTTGTACTTGCACCGGGAACTAATATGGACCACTCTTCCTGCTTGTCATTCACGGCCCAGTTGCAGTGGCTCATTTTATTGTCAAAGCACCAGGTCATCCATTCATTGGCTTCCGGATCTACTAGGCTGTAGCCGATTAACCCCCATTCGGTAATCAATAGGGCAATGCCGTTTTCCAGTGCGGCGTTGGCTCTGTCCCGAAGCCACTGGTGGTGGTAAATCGTATAGAAATGGAGTGTATAGGCAATATTAGAAAATTCTGTGATAGGATCAGCCGCAGCGAGATCCACCCGCTGGGACCATTCAGGCGTGCCGACTACAATCAGGTTATCAGGATCAATGGCCCGTATTGCAGAGATAACGGACAGGGCATAGGGTTTAATGGTATTACTCCAGGAGATATCCAGGGGTTCATTGTAGATTTCGTAGATCACATTATCATACTCACCATAGAGCGTTGCCATCTCCTGGAAAAAGTTTACAGCTTCGCCCGTGTTGTCTTCTGCATGATGGGAATGCCAATCAATTATAACGTAGAGCCCAACATCGATAGCAGCGTTTACAATCGTTTGCACACGCTCCTTATTTGCGGTCTTATTATCCAAGTACCCGCCCGAGTCTTCCACGCCCATGGCGGCACGCACGATGGTTGTATTCCAGTCCTCTTGCAGCCAGGAGACCACTTCGGGCGTATAATAGCGATCCCCGCCCCAATTGTCATTACTCCAGAAAAAACTGTTTCCGGCTAGCGAAACAGCATCACCATTTTTGTTGACAATTCTATTGCCCTCTACATGCAAAAGACCGTGTATATCTACTACTGTGGTATCGGAAATAATTCCATTGGTTTCTTGGTCGTTATTTTCATCCTTACAGGAAAAGATAATTGAACTAAGAATAATGAATGTGAATAATTTTAAACTGTCCATGGTCATTACCTGATCAAGGTCATTTTACCTGCAATTTTTTGCTGATCGAATTTAACCTGATAAATGTATATCCCTGATCCGGCAGCAAGACCATAACGATCCTTGCCGTCCCAAGTGACAGATGATTGGTTTTGTTCAATCACGATATTTTGCACTACGTGTCCGCTGTTATCATAGATGGTTAACTGTCCGTCACTTTCAATATTATCTGAAAAATAAAATGTAGTTTGTGTGTTAAAGGGATTCGGGAAATTCCAAATTGAATAATTTTCGGGTAAGGGATTGGGGTTGGTTCCTTCAATTTTAATAGACTTTAAGTTAAAACCCCCATTCAAGGCTTGTAATCTAATGACATTCTCACCTCCCGAAAGATAGACTGATGCCGTGTCGGTCCAATCCCAGTTTTGGTAACCACCGGTGTTTGGCACTTGAAAATTGACAGAGCCCGTTTGTCCCTGTACTGAAATCAATATTTTTCCATTGTCATTCTGTGCGGATGTTTTAAATGAGAATTGGTAGGTTCCGGTAAATTCGGCTTGAACTGTATATTTCAGCCATTCTCCAGTATCGATCCAACCAATGTTATATCCGTGGCCAGAAAGGTCACTCGAATATTCAATATCTACGCCATCGTTTCTGTAGGCCCAGCCATTATTCCATGATTCTGAATTTGATCCAAATTTATCCGGGTCTTCGTAGATCTCATCATTATAGGCAACTCCGTTGGTACCAATATCATAGTCAACTGCCTCGATTGTGTTTGGCACTGTTAAATCTGTGAATGGTTTAGAAAATCCATCATAATCTGAATCGGATAAAGCAGCTACTAATCCTTTATTGGCTACGCAATTTTCAAATAAATAAGCATCTGCCAGATCCATCAGGCCCGTCATGGCTTGTTCATAGGACGGAGCTTGGCCGCTGCCATTCCAGTAATTAACAATTGCTTCAAATCCTTGTGGGACCTCCACTCGCATTGCTGATGTAATACTTCCGTTATGTTTGTAATTCCACAGGCTCCAACTAACATCATTATTTTCAAATAATCGTACTTTCTTATGTGCCCAATGATTTGAATTTTCACCGAATTCACCAACCCATAACGGAATATTGTAAGTTTGACTCATAGATGTATATTGACCAAGCCAGGACGTTTGGTGACTGGGTCCAACGTAATGATGGAAGCTGTAAGCCATATTATCATCAAAGGGAGGTGTTAAATTAGTAAAATCATTTCCGTACCAGTTGCCTTCGATAAAAATAATATGATTGGTATCTACATCACGGATAGTATTCGTCATTTGAATATAAAACTGCCTTAACTGTGAAGATATGAAACCACCGGACAAAACAGGTTCATTTAATAGATCGTACCCGGCAATCCATTCTTCATCGACGTAATAATCCGCAATATACCACCAAACCGCACTGGCCCAATTTCGATAGGATTGCTGAATCCACAAACCGGCGACATTACCATCACTGTCTGAAAAATCATTAGTATTCTGCGCCCCCGGAGCACAATGCATATCCAGGATGAGATATACACCATACGCGGAACACCATTCCAGCAACTGATCTATGAGGTTGAACCCATCCTGTACATATTCACCAGGTTCCGGTGAAAAAAACTTATAATGGAAGGGCACCCGTATTGCGTTAAAACCATTAGCGGCAATAAAAGCAACATCTGCTTCCGTAATATAATTTTCATAATATGCCTGATAGAACGCAGCGGTATTCTCTGTTCCGACAAGATCTATAATTTTACTTTCAATATTGCTGGGCGATCCAAAAAATCCGTGGATATTCCACATATATCCCTCTTGAACAAGCCAGCCACCCAATCCAAACCCACGCAGTAAAACAGGATTCCCATTTTCATCAACTATTGATCTACCATCAGTACGTAGAAAACCTGAGCTATGTATATAACCCGATAAGAATATCAGAGGGAGAATTAATCGCAGTTTGTACAGGAACTGAAACATATCGCTGGTAAAATTGTATCTGTTTTCGTTACAATGATTTGGCGATTGTTATATTCGTCGGAGCTACATTCAAAAGGGACATTCTCCCAACCTGATTCCCAGGAATCAGGAAAGTATCCGTTGCGGTATTTATAGGTATGAACAGATCCCTTTGGCAACGAAAGTGTCACCGACCAGATACCATCGCCATCTATATCTTCCATCGCAATTCCGCCGGGTTGCCCAGCGCCAATGGACCCTCCGGATAGCCGTACTCCTGTACCACTCACCAATTCTTCACTCATATTGACTTGAAATGTGACATCAATATCATTATGCTGATCTGATGCTTCATACACGCGCACGTAATCGATCAACATCTGCATTGGTATAGCACCATTATCTACTCCCTGGGCGCCGCCCCAGTCACCACCCACGGCCACATTCAAAATAATATAGGCATTCTCATCAAACGGCCATTTGCTTGGGTCATCTTCACTATCATTATACACAAAATGATATGGGGTATCATCCACCATGAAATTCAAATAATTAGGTGTCCATTCCAGTGTATAGACGTGAAAAGAATCGGTAACTGTTGGAATGGTTATACTTCCACTTTTCTGTGTACCCAGGTTATGATTGTAATCTGTCGTATGAATGGAAGCATGGATAATTCCTTCATCAAATCCCACGTGTTCCATGATATCGATCTCACCGCAGGCAGGCCAGCCAATAGTTGAGATAGAGCTTCCGAGCATCCATATGGCCGGCCAGGAACCACGACCATCGGGTAACTTGGCTCTGATTTCATATCTGCCATAGGTCCATTCTGACTTTTCGTCAGTGTTCAAGCGGCCGGATGTATAATCAGTTGTATAAGTATTACCTTGATAATCAGTCCCAGTGTAACCGGGTTGATATAATGCCTGGAGGACCAGATTCCCATTTTCGATGAAAATATTATTGGTTTCCGCTGTATAGGCTTGCAGTTCATTGTTCACCCATCCTGGCCGCCAAAGGAGCTTATTCCATTTTTGGTCATCGACGACATCACCGTCAAATTCATCAGACCAAACAAGCTGCCATTCATCTGGAGTGGGTTCCATTGAATCTTCATTGTTATTTGTATTCGTTTCACTGCAACTAACAAAAACGAAAGTGCTGATCAAAAGAGTGTGTATATGTTTTAATTGCATTCTTATTTCAAGAGTATAATCTTCTGGGTTTTAAAATGATCTGCACTGGCTAAACGCACCAGATAAACCCCCGTTGTTGCTGCCAACCCTTTGTCAGTTAGACCATTCCAAGTGAACAATGTCTTACCGGCATTAATACTTCCTTTTACCAACGTGTTGATTAATTTACCCTGGGTGTTATAAATAGAAAGATTGATAGACTGTGCATGATTTAGGGATATAGGTATAACAACATCCCGGTTGAATGGATTGGGATAGGCATTATGCATCTGAAACGTTTGGGGCAGTTCTATGTCACTAACCGATAGTGGGTCTCCGTTGTATCCAGTGGCACTTGGAGTCGTTAAGCACAATATCATATATCCAGACATAAACACTACATTATCATGGATGAAATCAGCATTGTTTCCGTCCCATGTGTGAGTCGCTTTCTCCCAAAGATTTGTATCCCAGCTGTCAAAATTATCTTCCCATAACAGAATAAAATCATTATTTGTACCGGCATTTCCAGTTCCATCAACCCAAAGGTAATATTTAACCCAGTCATAAAAAGCATACGTTGGCAGTGTATTTGCAGAAAACGAACCTGCCCATTCTACACTGGTTGACTGCCAAATATTCATCATGATCTTTTGTTCACGATACATTGAATCTGCATAAAAATTGTCCACCCACCTGATTAGTTGGTCATCAACAAAAAAGGCAATGTATTCTGATGTCCATTCAAATGCGTATGTATGGAAATCCTCATTGGGATTAAACGTTAAGTCTGATAAATCCGGTAAACCCCACTGGTCATGAATAATTAAATTTGTGTGTACCTTATCATCATAGCGTCCTAGCCATTCTAAATCAATCTCATTCCAATAAACTGAGCTGGTATGACCTTCTGACCAATAATCATGAAATGTAAAAAAGGAGCTGATGACTCCACTACCCGGTGCTGACTTCATGCGGACTTCAAATTTTCCATATTGAAAACTTTCGATTGTCCGCAGTTCCCCGCCGCGGTAGGGTTTGGCTAAAAGCATAGCAGTAATGAAACCGAAAAGTAGAAATCTCATTATCATTTATTAAAATTCCTTTTTACGGCCATAATCTAATCTATTATCATTTGTGAATATCGGAAAAGGAGGTACAACCTTGGGAAACGGCACTCCATGCTGGATAACAGTCATATCAATACTGGTTAATTCAATTGATTCAAATAAATCCGTGTTGATCTCTATCTGGTCAGAATAGACTGTCTGGAGAGAATCCACCAGCGGGTTCATTCTTATTGCAACACCTTCAGGATCATCATATAAAAAACCCTTTTCTTCAAATAAAATGTCACGGTAATAGCGAGCGATAGAGGAATCATGCCACAATTCTCTATTAAGTTTAACGGTAGAAGATTGCTCATATTCTTTTGCATAGCAATGTTTTGTGATTTCAATATTCTGAATCAAATCTGCAATAGCATATTTCAATTGTTCTTGGAATTCATTACGGTTCATTTTCTTTTTTCTAAAAACGAGTGGATGTTTTCTGAGTTCTTGGTGGAAAACCTCGATGGTCCACGGTGTATTATCTACATGGCATAAAATATCAGTTTTTGCGAATGACTGCTGTGGTTTGTGCATAAGACTGTCGTGAATAAAATCTAGCTCCGGGTCAGCCCACAAAGATGTATTTAATTGAGCTTGTTTTACTGAATCGGATTGCAGATAAATATCCATGACCTTTATGGCATAGGCCGGGAAAACGTTTGGATTTAATTCTAAATTTTTACCTTTCATGATATTTTTTACCCATTCCTTGTACGTTGCTTCTGCATGATTTTTCAGCAGTCTTTCGCGCACATCATCCATTCTTAGGGATTTTTCTGATTTAGTAACAGCAGGCCTGTCAATCCAACCATTAACCTGAAGCAAGAAGAAGGTCTTATTATCAGTAGCTAAGGGACCTATGATAGATCCTTTTTTTGTACCTGAATTAAAAATAGCATTGTGTATTTCAGGACCTTCTCTGTCAAACCAATTTATTTGCCTTTTTGGTGGATTTGATTGATCCCAGATCATTGTATAAGCTGAATCCAAAGGAAGTCCTTTTTCAGCTAAATTTTTGATCTGGGCTGCAGTTTTCAAATCAGGCAAATTTAAAAACGTGACATCTATGGTCCTGCCAGCTAATTTATATGCAGGCGAAACGATGGCTGAATCGAGTTCAACCTGACTGTAAAATTCTTCATAATAATGCAGTTGCCGCATGGCTTGTTCAGTGCGGCCTAGAACGAAAGATTGAAAAAGGGGATTATCTAATAAATCCACTTTGGCTTTTTCGGCTTCCAGGGCAAATAGTTTTTCAGCAATCAGTGAATTCAGTATGATTTTTTTATGAATGTAGTTGGCCTGTCTACAGTACAAAGGCCGAATAGAGTATTCAGCCCGGCGGATAAAATCCTGCATTGTGATGGTTCTATTTCCAACTTTGGCCAGGACATTTAATTCTGGATATGTTGTCTTTACAGTGCAGCTATCCAATGTACGAAATTCAACACCACGAGTTTTAGCTTGTAAAATGAATGTATGGAAGAAAAAATGTATAATTAATAAATATAAATAAAATTTGATGCTATTGATCGATTGATTGGGGAATATGCGTTTCTTTTGGTTTAAAGATCTGCGCGGCATCAGATTGAAAGGAAAATTAAAAGTTCAGGCCGATAGTCGTCGCATGTACATTCCCCAATATACCCATTGTCTTATAAGCATAGTCCACGATGATCTTTCTATTATTGAGAAAATTCCACTCCAATCCCAAGCCGCCCGTTAGTCCAAATTGAGGTTCATCCATATACAATGCTTTTTGGCCGCCGCGAAAAACAATTGCGCCATTCCCCGGGAACTTAAACTTGAATGCAAGTCCAATATTTATTGATTCTGTATTATTGTTTGGATGAAGGGCATCTGCGGCAAGGGTCAGCGTGGCAAAATTTGATACAATTGGTTTAACGGCTACACCAATTCTAAACAGCAGCGGAAGTTCCCATTCTTGTGTCCGAAATTGTCCTGCTACATCTCCATAGTTACCTTCTTCATATTCCGATATATCAATGGGCTGATACAAATCTATGCCATCATATTTCATCCGTGTGCCGAAGTTGGAAATACACATGCCAATCACCATTCCGTCTGCTTTTTCACCTGTTACGCTGAAAAAGTGCGTATTGACCAGCACCCCCAGATCAAGGGCAAAGGCATTGGCAGAGGCATGCCAGATGTTGGATTGGACCAATTTTACATTGGCACCAAAGGAAAACCAGGGGACCAGCCGCCGGCCAAAGGAAAATGTTAGCGCTAGTTCATTGGCAGTGAATTTTTCACCCGTACCTTCCTGGTAGGCCAGTGTGGTCACATCCATCTGGCCGTAGCCTATTTGCGTTAGGGACAGGGCAAACGTTCCAATCCTGGGTACATTGATAGCGCCCGCTGCAAATATTGTATTAATATTGACAACCCAGGGCTGAATCATAAATTGGATACCAACCCCCTTAAGAGAAGACAACCCGGCTGGATTCCAGTAAATAGCGGACAGATCATTAGCAACCGCGACATAGGCCTCTCCCATTCCCCCAGAAGCACTACCTATACCAATTTCGAGAAAGTTTGCTGCTGTAGTACCATAACGGTGAATCTCATCAGCAAAAACAACATGAGATAAAAAAGTTAGAATGAAAATAAACTTATATAATTTCATTTGATCACCGCGAATTTGCCAATCTTTGCATCGCCAGATACATTGGATTCGATGTGATAAAGATACATACCTGCTGCTATTTCCAAACCTTCTCTGGTTAACATGTCCCAGTGCACAATCCCATTTTCAGGTTCATTATCTACTTCAAGTTTATCAACCAATACACCACTGACAGTAAAAATATGAATTGTACACTCCGCGGGGATATGGGTAAACATCAGTTTGCGTCGCTGATTTAAGAATGGATTGGATACGGCCCCTTCCATCATATTCGTCATTACATAAGGATTGGGCACGACTTTAATATTATCCATATCACTTTTTAATGTTTCTGCATCCAAGGAGTCAGCCACGGAAACGGAAAAATGGATTGAATCCATGACGAAAAATGGTCTTCTCCAAGACAGTGCGTAAACATCACCTTCGTTGGGATAGGTGCTCTCATCAAAATAACTAAAATCAAGTACAAATGCCGTAGCTCGCCAACGGGTCACAGTGGGAGCGCCTACAAGGATGCGGTCTTCAAATAATTCAAATGTATCATTATCATTCATATCCTGGACAATCATGTCCATTAGTTCAAGATCGCCAAAGGATTCATTTACAACATAGAAATCAAGTGCCGGTGCAACAATCACATCATTCCTGGAAATAGAATTTCCCAATTCATCGCGCACACCTGACTTGTTGGTGATGACTCCGACATACGCAGAATCCTCACCGGTAAAAATGATTTTATAGTCCCAGGGGATGGATGGACCATCATAGATCGAAGGAATGACATTCAAGTACCCGCTGCCCGTGATCCAGCCGGAATTATCATAATCAAAGGTTGCTGTTTCTACATCTTGTTGGATTGCAAGCTGCATGCCAGCAAACACATCCGTTTCCACTTCGTCATGCGGATTCAATGTCCAGTAATCCAATGTATCCCTGTAGAACAGGTTATTGCCAACGTAATTTTCGGAATTCTCCTCATAGATAAGTTCAAAATTTTCTGTGGCATCATAGACCGAGAAGCTATTAGTGGTATACAAAATGCCCCGGTCATAATTGCTAACCGTTGAAATGGTATCTATTCCGAAGGTCAGCAGATATTCATGATCAGGCTGCAGACTGCCGCTGGCAATTATCTGAAGGTTAATGATACCTGTTCCAAATAGTTGCTCGTTAGTTTCTACTTGAATTTCCGGGGGTACATATCCTGCTGCAGGCTGGTGGGGCACCACGATGGCTACATTTTTCCCAATGGAACGTATCTCTTCCGCTTCATCTATTTCAATAACAACATTGTTTTCAGAAGGAGAGATTCCAGGTCCTATATCTGGAGCACCGTAATCATAGGCCACTATGGCATAATAGTAGGTTCTGCCATTCTGGACAGTATTATCTCGAAAGACATGAGTAATTCCTTCATCATAACCTAAGTTATATCCCATTCCGTTTACGAGACCGAAATCTGTAAACCCCCGGCATTGATGGCTGCGACCATACCGATCAGGATTGTGCGGTTCTCCTAAATAAAATTCTCGATCAAGTAAGTCACACTGGAATATTGGTTTCATGAACATAGGCGTTCCATAGCCATCGGTAATAACTTCGGAATCGGAAAAGTATTTATCCGTAGCCCTATAAACCTTGTAACCCTCAAAATCATTCACATTGCCGATGAAGGGATCACGTGTTTTTGTATCGGCCATATTATCCCAGGTTAAAATCACTTCGCCGTCGCCGGCGGTTGCGGTCAGGGTTGGCATCTTTGGCGGCTGGGCAAAACGATAATCCTTTTCATAAATAACTTGGACAATGCGTTTTAACTCGAATAACGCTGGGGCACTATGATCAGGAGATGACAATCCCGTCAGTGGATCGTAGGAATGTAATTCTGACATGGAAATACGTTCCACCCGTCCTTGATAAAGCGGAAATGGACCAGATGCAAATACCTCCACCAGATTGGAAATATTTCCTTCAAACTCTTCCAAGGAATCACTGCCTATCACTTCCCACATGGCTTGATCATTTTTAAACCACGTGGTTGTATTTGAAGGGGCATGGCTAGGTATAGGAAACATTCGAAATGAGGTCAAACCAACCATATCCGATTCGGAAACATCCGTGGTGTTGAAATTAGGTTCACAGCCAATACCTTCTATAAAATCGGGTCTATGGTTACACTCGGATCCATCCAGATCCGGACCATAATAGTTTAATTCACCGGGGGCCACACCATCGATGCCAATATCATCACCATAATACTCGGTTTCCTGATATATGCCGTCTCCATTCAAGTCTTCACCGTCTTCCCAGTCCTGGTCCTCATCTGCATCCCAGTGTTCCTTAAGATCTTCAAGATTCAATTTATAGAATTCGAGAAATGCTTCCAGGTCTGTGATACCGGCTGTTGGACCAATAATTCCGGTAGGTTCGTTGTCCCTTTTTTCATCGGTTAGGCCGTCGCCATCATTGTCTAGGTTATCATAGGCTAGGCCAGGACTTTCCAGATATGCAAATCCCATCACACCAGTAGGTAACCCGCCAGCACCTATTCCATTAATATCCCAGGAATAAGCCATATCTACTTCTGTGTTAAAGTATCCTAGATCATCATCACCATCTCCACCAATAGAATTATCCAACCAATACCCAAAAGCAACGTCTCTCAGGTCATAATCTGAAATATTAGCAATGGAATATTCCCAGAAGATTGCGTCTCTGGCTTGGGGGTTATTCCATTGAAACCCCCGAACAGCAACACGCAAGCCAAGCCCGCCCCAAGGCACACCAGGCTGAATTGTAACATCAGGTTTCAGGTCACCCACGTAGTGACCGGGCCTGGGAAAATATTTTACATTATCCTCCGGGCCCAGGTTCTCTTGGTCTTGAGCATCATTGACCACAAAATAGGTCTCCTGGTCCGCATAGATCACACCTCTTCCGAAGCGACCGTTCCATTCTCCGGGCCATTTGATCTCATAGCCCGTGGAAGGCCAGCCAGCACTTGGCCAGGATCCGGGTAGATTTGACTGGGCAACATATTCTCCGGTTTCATTGAAATAACCAAATACAGGATAATAACCCCACTCGACAGTTCCGGTAGGATCCACATCCATTTCTTCACGGTAACTGGTCTGGAGGTAATAAAGTGTGTGATGATCTTTTGTATAAATATCTGCTGGTTCAGTCAGAGCTATCGTATCCACAGTTGCAGCATCACCATCATCTTCTATGTAAACTTTTGCCCCAACAAGCAAACCGATCCCATCCGTCATCTTTAAGCCGTTAGGATTATTAGGCCATTTGGAAACATTAACCCTGGGCCAGTCTGACAGCTCCGTTGTATTACGAAAATATATAAAAACCCGGTTTCCGGTCATGTAGCCTTCGCGTTCAGCAGCAATATCTCCCGCTGGATCTTCAGGACCTTCGTACTCCTTACCTTGACCCATGATTTGGCCAAGGGCAGTGAGGAAAATCATAACGATTGTGGTTAGACAGCGCATTGCAGTTAATAATTTATTCCAATTGCTAGTTTTACCATCCGGGGCGCGGAATACATAGAAGGATTTTCGATACGGTCTTCATAATCATTAAAATCACTACGGTGACTTGCATAGTCGGTATCTTGTATTACAGCTGTGTATGCTCTTCCTGTCTGGTTATTAACCCAATTCTCATTCAGGCGATCCAGAAGATTGTATACCGTCAAATCAATTTTACCATTGTATCGTCCAGCTATTTTGAAATTGTAATAAAATGTAACATCAACAGTGGAAGTTGCCGGTTTATAGTCATTATTAGGATACAAATTAATCCGAGAGAGCACACTCTCGCTCTGTGGTGTGAACGTGTAAGGCGAACCTGAATTATAATATGCAGTAATCGTCCCACCAAAATTTTTCACAGAAAACATCACCGTACCATTGAGCGTATGCCGCTGATCCCAGCTCATGGGAATAAAGCGGTTCACCGGGTCCATGCTGTTACCGGCGCGAGAAAACGTTTGTGTTGGATTATCTGCGTTGCCCCGTGTGTACTGCAGCGTATAATTAACCATACTTTTAACAGGCCCGTAACTCATATCAAGTTTTACTTCGAGCCCACGGGCATTGCCGTAATCCTTGTTGCTGTACAGACCATATTCAATTTGATTATAAGTGGAGATAATTTTGGTACTGAGCAGATTATAAATATCTCTGTAAAAGAGAGCCACCTCCAGGCTCATACCGCGGGTCAGTTCCTGCCATAATCCAAGTTCGTAAGTGATTGTTTTTTCTGGTTTAAGAAGAACATTGCCCATAGTGGTTCCATAATCATTCGGGCCGACCAAAAAGCTGTGATTCTGATACATGGCGTAGAGGGGCGGCATCTGGAAAAAGTGGCCGTAACTAAAGTGCAGAACAGCTTGGTTGCCCAACTGATAGGCGAAACCAATCCGAGGACTAACTTGGTCAATAACCGGTGCCTGAGGGTAGGTTGATGTCATTGTATCGCCCAAGACCAGCTGGTTAGCAGGGTTCCTGCGATCCGATGGGTAATTACTGGCCGGGTCAAACACATCATACCTTAAACCAATATTTATCACCATATCATCAAATTCCATTTTATCCTGGAGGTAAGCAGCGGCCTCCCTAGGCTTAACCTTGTAAATATCAGCGTAAACGGTGGTATCTCCAAATATTTCAGGCTCATAAAGATAATCCTGGTTTTCTTCACCACCGTACTTGTTTCGTATTGTATGCCACTGGTGATCTACATCATGGGCAATATCAAGCAGACCCAGCTTGATGCTATGGCGATGATTGGCCTGCCAAGTCAGGTCAAACTTAACAGTTTTATCAATCATGATTAGCATGCTGTGATCTTTCTGTTGACCACCAGTGAAAAACCCCGGTCCAAAGTTTTCCAAATATCTACCGTGCACATAATTTGTATCAAGCGGATCTTTATATAGATAAGAACCACTGTAATTATCCATATAAGACATTTTGAGCTCATAAAATAATTTCGGGGTGAGCATATGATTCAGCTGGAGGGCGTTGTAAGATGTTTCTTTATAACTGCCGGCCCGCCCGTCCGGATTGTATTTAAATGCATGGTCATACCCAAACCAAACATCTTTGCTAGTGGAGTTTAATATGGAAAAGCGGATACCTTTAATCAGGTTAAATCTAAGCTTGAGCAACAGTGATTGATTATTACTAGTGTTCATGGGCACATAAGTACTATCACCAGTTTTTTCGGAATACCAAAGGGCAGGAGTATCCGCATAAAAATTACTGTAATCATCCACCTGGAAGATGCGGTAGCCGTTCAGGTGACCACGATTGTCCTGCGTGCGCACATTGGTAAAAAAGGTGATCTTTTCCCCCAACAGGGGACCGCCCAAGCTGAACTTCAGATCCTGGCTGCGGTTCAGTTCCGGTGCCAGCCCAATAAAAATGTCCGTGTTGTCGGAATTGTAAAAGGAAAGTGCTGCAGATGTAGATCCTTCGAATTTTGGTCCACCATCCCGGGTAACTATATTAACAACCCCACTCATAGCCCGTCCATATTCAGCATTGAAAGTACCGGTGATTATTTCCAGGTCCTGCACGGCTTCTGGTTGTATTTCCACTGCTGCACTGGATCCACCAAAAGTTTCATCAACCTGGACACCATCGATCAAATAGGTCACCTCTGTCAACCGGCCCCCGCGAAAGTGTCCATTGACAACACCAGCCTGCATGTTTATAACGGAGCCCACATTTTCAACCGGCAGTGCTCTAATTTCATCTCCCGAAATATTTTTTATCGTACCAGTCTGATCTTTCTTTTGCGCCAGTCTTGCCACTACAACGGTAACCACCTCGCCTTCAATAACGGTCTGCTCCATCTCAACATCCAGAGTAACCGTGCGGTTAATGGAAACTCGCACATCATTTATTTTTACCGTTTTGTAACCAATCATCATTATGGATACGGAATACATACCTGGAGGTACATTGATAATATTGAATCTTCCATCATTAGATGAAGCTGTACCGTATGGCGTATCATCGATGATAACATTCACTCCAGGAAGAGGATCACCCGTAGACTGGTCAGTCACGATACCTGTCAGTTTGCCCGTTGTTTGACCGAATGCCAGTGAAGATACTACAACTGCCAGGCTCAATGTGATCGTTCTTATGTGGTGGTACATTGGTATAAAATTTATAGCTAGTTAATAATAAAAAAAACGGGGGAACATTTTTGTTCCCCCGTTTACTGCAAGGTGTTGTTACTTAAGCAGAATCATTTTCCGTGTTTTTATGAATGAACCGGCTTCCAGTTTGTAGAAATAGACACCGGATGAAAGATTCTTTGGATTCCAAAGTATCTTATGATGTCCTACAGGAAGCGTTTCATTCACCAATACATCAACCTGTCTACCAAGCACATTGTATATTCGCAGTTTCACATCCGCTTGTTCCGGAATAGTAAACTGAATGTTTGTTATTGGGTTGAATGGGTTGGGATAATTTTGATGCAAAGCATATGTAAAAGGTATGATTTCGTCACCAACCCCAAGCGAGTCTTCGCCGATCCAGGTGCTTGACCATACTGACGGTGTTTGCCAAGCGTTATCATTGTTGGTTGGTGAACCAACTAAGTTTCCTTCCCATCCTGCACCATCGTTATCATGCAGTGTAGGTTCTATTGGAATTCTCATTCCATCCACCGCATTGAATCTTATGTCGTCACCAAAAGCGATATCATCCAGTGCCAGTTTTGCTTCTACCACCCAATCCGGATTAAATCCTTCGTGATAATAGTTTTCGGTACCATTCACAGCGAGAGTGTCCTGGCCATTGAAATCATTCACCACATGAGTTTCCAGAAAGAAGAATTTGTAATCAGGTTCATCACCTCGCATCATACCGATATGTTTCGTTCCCGGTTGTTCATATAATCCGATGAACAACTCTAACACATCATTTTCCCACCAGCCGCCTGTACCATCACCAGCCTGATATCCATCATAGACGTCATCGATCACATCTGCAGCAACGTACAGATAATCTTCATCAACAGCAAGAAAGATAGTGCCAAACAGATCAATATCATCCGTTACTGCACCGATGATGTGGGGTGTTCCCCAAGAGTTATCCGTTGTACCAAGTTCAAACGGTACAATCCCGCTGTCATACCATTCGGATAAATCACCATCAGCTGCGAATGCTGCGGGTGGAGTCAACGAAATCGTAGGAATTCCTTTTGCTGTGTTGGTAATTGCAGAGGCAGATAAACCTGGCTCGCCAACATTTAGAGAGGCATCACTACAAACAACAGCATAATACCAATTCTGTTGTTCATCTTCCAGCGGAGAATAGAGATAATGCACAGCTGCTTGCGATCCTTCCAGCACACTAGCAGCAATGGCATCAACGCCTGCTGCGGTAACGTCTGTAATTTCAGAGCGGCTGCCATACACATGGTATGTTTCGCCTTCTTCTCCATCATTATCTGACCACGTCACCAGATTATAGTAGGTATACGGTGTAGCTGACACATTTCCTACTGCTGCCGGAGGCACTACGTCAAGTATACCAACATTCATGAGGAACATGTCGTCAAAGGCAAAATCACACGCCACACCATCCCAGCGGGAGGCCACTACCACTGCGGTGATCGTTACTGTGCCTTCTGGCGCTACATATTCAATAGAGTGATTTTCCCAATCATTAGTCATAGCCAAAACAACATCATTTGTTGACCCAATCACGTTTCCATCCGCATCTTTTGCGTCAAGTTTAAACGCAGCTCCGCTTCCGTCACCACCTAAATCCTTACCATAGCCACTAAATTCCCAGGTCTCTCCGTATTGCGCAGGGATATTGTCTTCAGTATAGTAGACTGCCCAGTTATCAGTGGTACCTATGCTAAGATAATTATCTCCATTGTAAGCCACGGATGCGTCTGTGACTACTTCTGCATGTCCGCCGCCAATTGCGGCACCCCAGCCAGAACCATCACCTGTTGCATCAGCCAATTCAAAGCCTGGATTACTCAACACATTCTTTGTACCTGACAGTGTAAAATTATCCAGGATGATTGTACCTTCGCTATAATCACCATCACCACCACCACTAATGGAAAATTCAAGGTGGAACCCGGCGATAGCATCTGTGTCAAGTTCACCATTGCCAGCTTCGCCAGCCCAGCCGGTCAGATTAAATCCACCGCCATCCCAGGAATCATTTCTCTCAAGAGGCATGGTAATGGTATTCCAACCAGAAGCGTTATCCAGGATGTAAAGGAAAGAGTAATAATATTCTCCCAGTCCCGTGTAGTTCGCGGGATCCGCAACAGCCCCGAAGTCACTTAAATTCAACCTTAAGTGGACTCTGCCTACAAGTGATTGGGGAATCGAATTATAGTATGAGAATGAAATACTATCATAACCCGACCAATCCCAGACTTCGCCTTCATCAGGAAGCATTTCCATTAATGCAATACCATTGTCAAAAGTTGCATCCCAGTCAAAAGTTGTTTCCCAGTCAAAAGTTGCATCCCAGGTTTCTACTAGAGCTTGTTGTGTATCATCAGCTACAAGTTTAAAAGTCCAGAAGACCCCTGTCCCTGCTTCAATGACCAGGGTCATTGTAGTGTTATTATCTGAAAGCGTTATATTATAGGTAATAGAGTCTGGAGCATCTGCAGGGCTGGAAAGCTCGCCTCCGTTCCATGCCTTTGGAATTCCTAAATAGGCACCTACTCCACTAAGCGTAACAGTACCTACGCCTGGGTCATACTCCCATGTGGCTGCATTTGAACCATCGTGAGGAGCTACTGGTACACCACAGGCATCACTGCCACCTTGCCAGCCTTCGATCCAGGTTGAATCTTGTAAACCATTATTAAACGAACCATCTGGGCTAAACACATACTCATCATCGAAAAAGCACCATCTTGTATTTACATCGTCGGCAGAGCTTGACCACCAGCTGCCATCATTAGGAGCAGGACCAACCATTAACGCGCCTGCTTCAGGGGCCATATACCATGTGCCCGATAGAAGTGGAAGTTCTTCTTCTTCAACAAGGACCATTTTATATGTCCAATATCCTGCTCCAAAGTGAATCGCCACCATCATTGAATCACCACCACCATTGAGTGTGATCTCATACACAACAGAATCTGGAGCATTTGCAGGATCCGAGAGTTCGCCGCCATTAATGACTTTTGGAAGTCCTAAATACGCACCTAGACCATGAAGGGTAAGTGTCCCTCCAACTTCATCGAATGTGAACCCGGCAGGATTATTTGAACCATCATGCGGGTAAACCGGTGTGCCGCAGGCATCACTGCCACCTTGCCAGGCCTCGATCCAGGTTTCATCATCAAGATCATTATGAAATCCCTCATAATCAAAAACATATCGATCATCAAAGTAACATGCCCGTGTGATAACATCATCCGCAGAGTTCTGCCACCAGGAACCGTCATCTATGCCTGGTCCAACCTTTAACGCACCAGCTTCAGGGGATACCTTCCACGTACCCGCTAAAGGTGATTCTTCTGATACGACCATTTTATATGTCCAGTATCCTGCTCCAAAGTTTATCGCCACCATCATTGAATCACCACCACCATTGAGTGTGATCTCATACACAACAGAATCTGGAGCATTTGCAGGATCCGAGAGTTCGCCACCATTAATGACTTTTGGAAGTCCTAAATAAGCACCAACTCCACTGATCGTGACGGTACCTGTTGCTGCATCATGTTCCCATGTAGCAGCGTTGGAACCATCGTGAGGAGCTACTGGTACACCACAGGCATCACTGCCACCTTGCCAGCCTTCGATCCAGGTTGTATCTTGTAAAACATTATTAAACGAACCATTTGCGTTAAACACATACTCATCATCAAAATAACACCATCTCGTGTTTACATCATCCGCAGAGTTTGACCACCAGCTGCCATCATTAGGAGCAGGACCAACCATTAACGCACCAGCTTCAGGGGATATTTTCCATATGCCCTCAATTGGTGAATCTGCCTCTTCATCGCCACCACCGATCATATGGAAGATTTTTGCATAGCCTCCCCACGCTTCAATGTTGTGCGCACTATAATCCAACTGCATGGCTCCAGCGCCTTCAGAAACAGGATCAGTGATGTAACTCACATTGATAAAACTTAGAGTGCTATCAGCATTTTCAGAAATTTCGTGGCCCCAGTAGCCTGCTTCTGGTTCAGCATCATAATTATTTATCATTTGCCCGAATAATAAAAAGGGAAGTAGTAAAATTATCGGTACTATTGTCTTGTTTTGCATAGTTAACTCCTTATTTTCTTGTAATAATTCGCTTAAGAACATAAATGTAGAAATTTATTAATGCAAATAATTTTTAATTATGTTAAATTAATTTGCATATGAAAGTAAAATTAGAACATATTGCTGCTAAGACAGGGTATTCAATTGCCACTGTATCCAGAGTATTGTCCGGGAAGGCAATTGGCCGTTCCGCAAGTGTTGAAAAAATTCTATTTGCTGCGAGAGAGTTGGGTTATCGCGCCAACAGACCCGTTTACCAGTTAGACAATCTGCCCCTGGAAATGGCATTAGTGACCCAACATGATGCTGAGGAATTTTATTCCTGTTTGTACGAAAGTTTCGATAGGGTGAGTGCTTTGTCAAATATTCAAATTAGTATTCATTCCGTTAAGCATACAAAAAATATAGCGGAAGGACTGAGCATGATATCCCAATTGAATGATGGTATCATTCTGTTGACGCCTACTTTGGAAAGCAAGCAATACAAAAAAATAAAAGAAAAAATAAATTCATTTCCAATAGTATCCATTGCGCCAATCAATGAAAATGTGATTACAACCATTACGTTTGACTCCTACCAAGGTGGGCAGTTAGCAGCGAAGTTGTTAATTGAGTCTGGATACGAACGCTTTGGGATTATCACCGGCCCCTTAATCAAATGGGAAGCAAATTTGCGGCGTGATGGTTACATCGATTATTTACTTAAAAATGGTTTTCATATTGTGTGGGAGTACCATGGTGATTATTCATTTCGATCCGGGGAAAAAGCTTTTGACGACATTAAGCAACAAGAAAAGAACATGGGTATCTTTTCTTCAAACGATCAAATGGCGCTCGGTTTCCTGCATACGGCCTTGGAAAACGGCGCAACCATTCCTGGTGATTATGGTATCGTAGGCTATGATAACATGCCCTACGGCAGGATATACTATCCAAAATTGTCTAGTATAAATACCAATTTGGATGAGCTGGCAGAAAGCGCATTGGATTATCTTATAAACCGTATTAAAAACAAAAACGTCAAAAAAATAAAACCAACCACAACATTATTGCCGGTGAACATAGTAGAAAGAAAAACGCATTACTATAATGGACAAAATCAGTAAAATAATAATCGCTACCCTCTTTGCATTATCATTTAGTTTTTCTGATGATCAATCAATTAAAGACCAATTTATTTCTGACCTTTTGGAGAAAATGACATTAGAGGAAAAAATTGGCCAGATGAACCAGTACTCGAGTTTTTTCGATGTCACCGGTCCGCCGCCAGAGGACAATAGCACAAAAAATAAATATGATCATATTCGCACAGGAATGGTTGGTTCTGTATTAAATGTAAAGGGTCCGAAAGACGTGCGCGCCATGCAGGAATTAGCTGTTAACAATTCACGATTGGGTATTCCAATGATTTTTGGGATTGATGTTATTCACGGCTTTAAGACCATTACACCGATCCCTCTGGCTGAAAGCGCCAGCTGGGACCTGGAAGCTATAGAGGCATCTGCTCGTATGGCTGCTACTGAAGCTGCGGCTGCCGGTATTAACTGGACCTTTGCACCTATGGTAGACATATCCCGAGATGCCCGCTGGGGCCGAGTAATGGAAGGCGGCGGGGAGGATCCCTACCTGGGTAGCCAAATTGCTGCTGCCCGTATCCGTGGTTTTCAAGGATCTGATTTGCGGGCTACTAATACCATTGCTGCCTGCGCCAAACATTTTGCTGCGTACGGTTTTGCTGAAGCCGGCCGGGATTATAATACAGCAGATATTGGCACCTCAACGCTGCACAATATTATCCTGCCACCGTTCAAAGCGGCTGTAGCTGCCGGTGTAAGAACATTTATGAATTCATTTAACGAATTAAACGGTATACCTGCCACCGGTGATTCGTATCTACAAAGGGATCTGTTAAAAGGTCAATGGGGCTTTACCGGTTTTGTGGTATCAGACTGGGGTTCCATAGATCAAATGATTCCACATGGGTATGCGCAAGATGGAGCCCACGCTGCAGAGATTGCCGTACATGCTGGTTCCGATATGGATATGGAATCATACCATTATATTGGGTACTTGGCCAACTTGGTTCGTGCAGGTAGGGTAGATATCCAGTTAATCGATGACGCAGTAAAAAGAATATTAACAGTGAAATATGAACTGGGACTTTTCGATGATCCTTATCAGTACTGTGATAAGCAACGAGAGCAGGAACTGACTTATAGCCAGAGCAACCTGGCCCGCGCTTTGGAAATGTCTAAAAAATCAATTGTGTTGTTAAAAAATGAAAATAACGTCCTACCACTTGAAAAAAAAGGTCAACGCATAGCTCTAATCGGTCCCTTGGCAGATGATAAAAACAGTCCTTTGGGAAGCTGGCGAGCAGCTGCGGACGATAATTCCGCTATCTCTGTCTTGGAAGGGATGCAACAGTACAAGGACAACAATATAACGCACAGTAAGGGCGTGGCCCTGACCCTTGAGGAAACATCTTTTATCCGTGAGGTTAAGATCAATGAGACAGACCGCACAGGTATGAAAGAGGCCGTAGAGATTGCCAAAGGATCTGATATTGTCGTGATGGTACTGGGTGAGCATGGATTTCAATCAGGTGAAGGGCGCAGCAGGACAGTGCTTGATCTGCCAGGATTGCAGCAGGAATTGTTGGAAAAAATATACGCTGTTAATAAAAATATCGTTCTGGTATTGATGAACGGGCGACCTTTGGCAATACCCTGGGCTGCTGAACATATACCCGCCATAGTTGAAGCTTGGCACCTGGGATCACAAAGTGGACACGCTGTCGCTCAAGTGTTGTATGGTGATCATAACCCCAGTGGAAAACTGCCCATGTCCTTTCCGCGCAATGAAGGTCAGGTTCCCATCTATTATAACCATAAGAATACCGGTAGGCCTGATCCTATTGAAATGGTATTCTGGTCACACTATTCTGACCAGTCAAACGACCCGCTGTATTCTTTTGGCCATGGGCTAAGCTATACTTCATTTACGTACTCAAACCTGGATGTTCAAATTTCTAAAGGTGCAAATCAAGTCACGATTAATGTCACTATAAAAAATTCAGGTGAAAGGGATGGGGAAGAAGTTGTACAGTTATATATTAAGGATCTTGTTGCCAGTGTAACCCGTCCTGTAAAGGAACTAAAGGGGTTTAAAAAAATAGCACTAGAGCCAGATCAGCAAAAGGTAGTTACATTTGATCTAATGCAAGATGATTTCAGTTTTTATGATAATCAGGGGAAACTGGTTTTCGAACCGGGCGATTTTACCATCATGGTCGGCGGAAATTCTGTTGAGGGTCTGACATATTCATTCGAGCTGTAAAAAGTAGAGCAAATGATAAAGTGCCTAATTTTCGATATCATTTTTTAATCATTGTTCTTTTCTTCACATCATTACTTTTAGGCCAAAATGTTACAATTAATGAATACATGTCTACCAATAGTTCAACGATTTATGATGAAGATGGAGATACTCCGGACTGGATAGAGCTTTATAATAGTGAAGCCAATGCCATTAATCTGAATGGATATGGTATTACAGATAATCCATCAAATCCTTTTAAATGGGTGTTCCCAAATATAGAAATATCCTCCCAAGATCACCTGCTTCTGTTTGCATCCGGGAAAGATCGTCAGGAATGGGTGCAGCACTGGGAGACCATCATTGACTGGGGTGATAATTGGAATTATTTCCTAGGGAATAATGAGCCACCATATAATTGGAATCAGCAAAATTTTGATGATGCGGGCTGGTTGAATGGACCCAGTGGATTCGGTTATGGGGATGAAGATGATGCTACAGAAGTTGATCCCGTTATTTCCCTTTATGTACGGCACGAATTCAACGTTAATAATATTGAATCGCTCCTTAAAATAGTTTTACACGTTGACTATGACGATGCTTTTGTAGCATATATAAATGGTGAAGAGATTGCCCGTGCTAATATTGGCACACCTGGAGTTCCCCCGCCATACAACCAGGGGGCTGATTCCTGGCGTGAAGCAGAAATGTATCAAGGCGGCGCACCAGATGAATACATGATCGATTCAGTTCAATCCTTATTAGAAAATGGATCCAATGTTATCGCAATTCAGGTGCATAATTTTAATATTGAGTCATCTGACCTGACCTTGATACCGTTCTTAACACTGGGGATGGCTAGTGCCCCTGAAAATGCAGTTGGTTTGTCTGAAGATTTAGTTATTAGTGACGTCTTGTTGCATACAAATTTCAAAATTGCATCTACAGGAGAAACGCTTATGCTTTCAAACTCTGTAGGAACGGTCATGGATTCTATTTACTCGGAATTTATGTTATCGGATATTTCGCGAGGACGCCAACCGGATGGTGACCCAGCATGGTTATTTTTTGGTGAGCCAACTCCCGGGTCAGCAAATATTACAACAGGTTTCCTCGGTATCATGGAGCCGCCAACCGTATCGCAGGTCGGTGATCCTTTTTCAAGCCCGGGTTCTATTGCTATTGAATCGAATATACCTGATGCTGTTCTGTATTATACATTGGATGGATCCTATCCGGATACCCTGGCAACATTATATACTGACCCAATTTACGTTGCAAGCAATACGGTTATCAGAGTGGTTGCCACCAAACCGGGTTGGTTGAACAGCAAGCCGGTTACACATTCATACCTGTTTGATTATGATGGCATTCTGCCTGTCGTTTCATTATCCACAGATCCGGAACATTTCTGGGACAATGATTCCGGCATATATGTAATGGGTCCCAATGCATCAACAGAGTTTCCATATTTTGGTGCCAATTTCTGGCAGGATTGGGAACGTCCTATACATATTGAAATGTTTGAGCCTAATGGAGAACTGGGTTTTAGCATTGATGGTGGTGTAAAAATATATGGGGCTTATTCGAGGGCTAATCCACAAAAATCATTATCTATTTTTGCGCGGGGGATGTACGGCTACTCCGAGATTAATTATCAAGTTTTCCCTGACAAAAATATTGATCAGTTCGAAGCTATTGTGTTACGGAATTCAGGTAACGATTGGAACACTAGTCATTTTAGAGATGGATTGGTTTCAAAAATTGCAAGTCAAGCAGATGTGACTGCACAAGCTTACCGCCCCGCCGTGGTTTATCTGAATGGCGTTTATTGGGGTATCCTTAACATTCGGGAAAAAATCAATGAACATTTTCTTGCCTCACATTTTGCTATTGATCCTGAAAATATTGACCTTTTGGAAGATAATAATGAAGTAATCCATGGAGACGCGAGTCATTACCTGGACCTATTAAACTTCATTGATGAAAATGAAATCTCTGACCCTGAGACCTATAGCGTGATAAGCAATACAATGAATATTGATAATTATATCAGATATACCATCACACAAATATTCGTCGATAATTGGGATTGGCCTGGTAATAACATTAAATATTGGCGCCCTAGAACACCGGAAGGACGCTGGCGCTGGATATTATTTGATGCTGATTTCGCATTTGGTCTTTTCACTCCAAATGGTTATACACACGATATGTTTGAATTTGCTACATTACCCGATGGTCCATCAGTAACAATATGGGGCTGGGATCCCTGGTGGCCAAATCCACCCTGGTCTACGTATCTATTAAGAACATTACTGGATAATGAATCCTTCAGGAACAATTTTATCAACCAGTTTGCTGATCTACTGAATACAACTTTTGAGCCAGATGAAGTATTGAATACTGTAGATGAAATTACTGATTTGTTAGCAGACGAAATGCCCGACCATACTGCCCGTTGGGGCAGCAACGTTTCTACGTGGAATAATAATGTAGATATATTGAGAAATTTTGTGTTCTATCGTAACGCCTTTGTCTGGTCACACATGCAATCACATTTTAATCTTACGGGTACATACCAAATCTTTTTGAATCAGTCAGGTGGAGGTGGATCAATAAACGTAAATTCAATTTCCATCAATGATTTTCCCTGGCAAGGACAATACTGCGATCTAATACCCATTCAAATTAAAGCAGTCCCTGACCCAGGATACCGTTTTGTTGAATGGTCTGGTCTTGATTCTACAAGTAGTACGCTTATTGTAAATGTAGATGATGATACCACTTTTACTGCGATTTTTGAACCCGTGGATGGTGATTCTTCAGCAATTGTAATTAATGAAATAAACTATAATTCCGCTTCTGAGTTTGATGTTCAGGACTGGGTAGAGCTTGCAAATAATACAGGATTCACAATTGATTTATCAGGTTGGCAGTTTAAAGATTCGGATGACAGTCACATATTTGTTATACCAGAACAAACTATACTTGAAAATGGAGAATTCATTGTTCTGGCTGAAGATACAACTATTTTTAATGATTATTTTCCTGATGCCGGTAATGTGGTGGGTAATCTCAATTTTGGTTTAAGCGGGGGAGGTGAACTGATCAGATTATACAATCCGAATGGCGATCTTATTGATCAGGTTACATATGATGACGATGATCCCTGGCCAATTGAAGCAGATGGTGAGGGTCCCACATTAGAATTGATCAATCCGAATGAAGATAATGCGCTACCGATACACTGGTCAGCATCTGATGGCTACGGCTCGCCTGGGGAAATAAATACATCATATCTTTCAAATATAGAACAGGCTTGGAATCCGGTCGAATTCAAAGTGTATAATAATTATCCTAATCCTTTTAATCCTATTACGACACTTTCCTATGATCTCCCAGAAAACAGCTTTGTGAATATCACTATATATAACTTGCTGGGCAGGGAAGTAAGGAGACTTATTAACCAAACTCAGGATGCTGGCTTTAAGTCGGTTATCTGGAATGCTACAAACAATCAAGGCAATCCAGTGAGTGCCGGTTTATATCTATACCAGATACGAGCTGGTAAATACGTGCAGACCAAGAAAATGTTACTGTTAAAATAACACCAACAAAAAGAGACAGGATGAGCCAAGCATATAAACAGGATTTTTTTGTGAAAAAAATTACTGGTGAGAATGTAAATGTATCAGTCTGAATTGAGTGATGCCTTTTCTACCATAAAAAATAAGGAAAAATTGTGAAAAAGATTGTATTAGGAATTGATATTGGCGGTACGAATACGGTTTTCGGACTCATTGAAAAATCTGGGAATATATTGTTCATCGAACATATCCCAACCCTTGGGCATGAGCCTGCAGATAGCCTTGTTAATCGGTTAGCAGAAAAAGTAGATTCTTTTTTAGAAGATCACCCTGAGGGTGAACTAGCAGGAATTGGTGTTGGTGCGCCCAATGGTAACCATTATAATGGTATCGTCCAGGATCCGCCCAATTTGAGCTGGGGATATGTTGATATGGTTTCACTTTTAAGAGAAAAGTTCAATTGTAATGTTTCCCTGACAAATGATGCAAATGCTGCTGCATTGGGAGAAAAATATTTTGGCATCGCAAAGGATATGAATGATTTTATCACAATCACGTTGGGCACTGGTCTTGGTAGCGGCATTTTTTCCGGAGGTAAAATATTATATGGTTATGACAGTCTAGCGGGTGAAATAGGACATCTATCCATAGACCAAAATGGGCGAAAATGCTCCTGCGAATTGAAGGGATGCCTGGAAATGTATGCTTCAGCAAAGGGGATAAAAGAAACTGTGATCGAACTACTACAGGTCAACCCTGGTGATGACTTTTTATCATCTCTTGATCTTGATAATGTTGATGGAAAAATGATCGACCGTGCCGTTGACGATGGCGTAGAATCCGCAATCTCGGTTTACGAATTCACAGCAGAAAAACTTGCATATGGATTAGCACAGGCGGCGACGATCTTGAGTCCGGAAGCATTTATTTTTTATGGTGGGTTTAGCCTGGCCGGGGATCGATTATTTAATCCGACCCGAAAAGCATTTGAAAGCTACTTAATGGAAAACTTAAAAGGGAGGATCAGCATCCTGCAGTCGGGATTACCGCCTGGACAAGCCGGGATCCTTGGTGCTGCTTCCTTAATTTGGTCATCCGACCTTAAATAAGAACAGCTAACAGATATCGAAAAATCAAGAAGATGGTGCTGTTGAAATAATCCCCGCAAAAAGGGAAAGGATTTAAACAAAGATGAAAAATTATTTAGGAATATTTTTAATTCTATCTGTGGAAATTTGTCATGCCCAGGTTGGAGACATCATTTGGGAAGATAATTTTGATAATTTGGATAACTGGATGAAGATTACTGGTAATGGATCTTGGGGCTGGGGCAATGGTGAACTGGAATTCTACCAGGAAGAAAATGTTGAGATAACTGATGTTCCTGGTGAACCGGGGAATAATGCGCTGCATATTACGGCAATGGAAGAATCAGGCCCCGGTATTGTTGACCAATGGGGGAATCCGTTAAGCTATACATCGGGAAAGGTGACCACAAAAGCAAAAATAGCTATTAAGTATGGTGTGATTGAGACCAGAGTAAGAGTGCCAGACCTTGATCTTGGAGGATGGCCTGCTGTTTGGCTGCTCGGCATGGCAAATTATAACTGGCCTCGATGTGGGGAACTCGATATAATGGAAATGGGGTCTCGCCAGGCTTTTAGGGATTTACATGACGAGCACAACGGTGGAAATGGTGCCAACAATTCAACTGTTAATCAAGTGGTTGGGGCGAATGCTATATTTTATTCGGATGATGCCGTAACCTCAGAAAATCCATCTGGCGCCGCGAGTATTTCATGGGATCCGAATGATGATTATTGCCGACCCTATTACAATTATGATACGCCGCTCAATGACAGGTTTCTTATATATCGCATATATTGGGATGATGAGAGTATAAGATTTACCGTTATTGATGATAGCGTTGAGCATGATCTTTACACAGAACCATTTCCGATTGATAGTGTTTCTGCTGAATTTCAGGAACCCTTTTACCTTATAGCCAATCTGGCCATAGGCGGATTATTTACAGATGCAGATTATATTGGCGGAAGCGGAGCCCCGGTTTCCATGCCCTTTCCAGCTGAAATGTATGTTGACTATATAAAAGTTATGGAATGGAACGGGCAAGGGGAAGTTCATATTGGGCCGCCCACTTTCCAGGGAGGTACCTTTGGTCTCTTTACGGACACAACTCCGATTGACAACGGTTTGGTAGCCGGAGACGATGCGGAAATCTACGTTTGGGAAGGCACCTTAAGCGAAGGCAGTATTCCACCCTATGAAGGTGAAAATGGCATATCATGGCAAACTACCGGATTAGGCTGGTTTGGCGCAGGGATCATGTCCATGCAGCCGGTTAACCTATTCAATTTTGGAGAAGGTCATTTAAAATTCATGATCAATATCCCAGCAAATATTTCCTTCCAGATCGGTATTATCGATGCCTGGGGAAATCAGTCGTATGTTGACTTTCCTGGCAACCAGACTACATATGGACTTGTCAGAGATGGCAATTGGGGACAGGCATCAATACCCGTGGAAGATATTAGGGGCGAATGGATCGATCTGCGAATGTTGAGCTATGAGTTTGTTATATTAGAAGTCAATGGTGCGTCGTGTGAGTTCGGGCTGGATGATATTTACTGGGATGGCGGCGGAGCCGTCAGCGTTATCGAAGACGATTATGGTAAGCCCCCAACTAAATATAGTTTGAATAACAACTATCCCAATCCTTTCAATCCTTTGACAACAATCAGCTTTGATTTACCAGAAGATGGGTTCGTAAACGTCTCCATCTATAATGTTATGGGCATACATGTCAAGGATTTGGTCAACAGTCAACAAAATGCAGGTTTTAAATCTATCCAGTGGGACGCTACCAACAACAGAGGTCAGCCAGTTAGCGCAGGGGTTTATCTATACCAGATTCAAGCTGGAGATTTTGTCCAGACCAAGAAGATGGTGCTGATAAAATAATCCCCAAAAGGAACATTGAATGAAATTTTTCCCAAGAGAAAGCGGTGTTCTGCTGCACATAACTTCTTTGCCGGGACTATATGGAATAGGTGAGATCGGCCAAGAGGCTTTTAAATACATAGATATCCTCTCTGAAATGGGTCAAAGCCTTTGGCAAATATTACCTTTGGGTGACACTGGTTCATCCATATGTCCTTACATTACTGTTTC
>ENA-ORDI01000412-ORDI01000412.1-marine-metagenome-genome-assembly--contig:-NODE-412-length-30284-cov-5.373920_pt1 | contig 30284 bp, 28 predicted proteins | sample MGYA00248628_ERZ508525 | MGnify/ENA primary metagenome ERZ508525 (study PRJEB26195, sample SAMN05422138) | marine metagenome | isolation source: East of Porto Seguro, South Atlantic Ocean | place... | reverse complement strand
AAACTGTAAATGCACTGGTCTTCATCGCCAACAACCGTTATGCTGGGGGTGTCCCCGGCAATTAGATTAATGATCTTATTCAAGGCATAATTGTTATCCTGATACTCATCGATAAAGATATGCTGGTATTTATCCCGTACTATTTTCAGGATATGAGGGTGCGTATTGAGCATGGACCAGCAGTCCAGGATCATATCTCCGTAGTCCACGACACCTAGTTCGTTCTTTTTATCCTGGAAAAAATCAAATAGTTGTACCAGGTCAGCAAGCTGCAGCAGTACATCTTCCTGGTCTGCATCGACATGTAAGTTGGGGAAAATATCCTTGATCTCAGCTGTGGATAGCACAGCTGGATTGTATAGTTTCCTGATATCTGCAGGGGCTAGTAATTCGTCCCTAATGCGGTCAATAAAGGGGATGAATGACCCGGTTATGGCACCATACGGATTGGCTCGAAAAATACGGGACTGGATAAATATTAGCTGGTCAAAATGATTGATAAAGAAATAGGTAATATCCTCTTCTTGCCAGAGCAGTTTTTCCGCATTGGCGTCTATAGCATGTTCGCGTACCAATGCATTACAAAAACCGTGGAATGTACTGATTGTTATATCATCTGCCGATGGTCCGATCAAATTACGGATCTTTTGCCTGATCTCCGACGTTGCTTTCTCTGTGAAAGTTAGCAGTAGCATATGCACCGGAAGGGCTTGTTTATTTTGGATCAGGTGGTTTACCCGATGCAGTAATGTGGTCGTCTTTCCCGTGCCGGCTCCGGCGAGAATCATTAGAGGTCCGGGCGGGTTGTGAATGGCTGTTTTCTGGGCAGTATTTGGTTTAAATAAAACGGGGACCGATTTCATAAACAAAATTAGACAGTAATCCCCGTAATGTCAGGGCGCAAGTTTGGTATTTTACTATTAATTGTTTTCTATTTAACCTTACCACGACCCATGCGTCTAATCTGGTAATAATGGATGAAAACAGACCGAGAACTAATACAGGAATTTCAAAGGGGCAGCGATGCAGCATTTAATGAACTCGTGCGTAGATATCTGGATTTGGTTTACCACTTTTTTCAAAAGATTACCCCTGATAAGATGGAGGCTGAAGACCTGGCCCAGACAGTTTTCATTAAATTATTCAAGGCCCTTAAAAAGTTTCGATTTGAATCTGAGTTTAATACCTACCTGTACCGTGTTAACATCAATACAGCCAACACCTACTTCAAAAGGAATAAATGGCGTAATATGCTCCATTTGGACCAGGTGCCGGACCCCGGTTATGTTGAAACTTCACAGGAAAGACAGTGGCGAAAAGAGGAAGTATGGGCGGCAGTGAGTCAGTTACCGAAAAAACAACGTCTTGTGGTCATGATGCGTATATCTCAGGCATTACCGTTCAAGGACATTGGTAATATTCTTAATATGACCGAAGGAACGGCAAAAGTAAATTATCACTACGGTATTAAGCGGGTAAAGTCGCTTTTAGGAAACAATAAATGAACTTTGAAGCAAAACTACAGGAAGCAGTATCCAGCGCTAGCGAGATGCTTGACAAAGAAAAGTTTATCAATAAGTTGACCGCAGCCAGATACGCGCAGGCCCTAAAGCGCAGTCAGGCGATTTCTGGGTGTTTAGCGATGGTAGTGGTATTAGTCGTGGGGATCCTCGGCTATAATGAATTAGATCAGGGTGCCATTTTGATAGAGGGCAGTTATTATTTCAGCACAAGCATTAATTTTGATCAGGATGAGGACAGTGAATATTTTGATGATCTGGCCCTCTATATCATGGAACAGGAGGAGGATATTTGGATGGCTTTTTCCTTTCTTGACGAAATAGAATATGATAAAATTGTTAATCTCATGGAGGATGAATCATGAAGATAAGTAACCTTGTATTAATTGCATTATTATTAAGTACTACCTTGTTGGCTCAACGAGACCGTAGGATGCAAGATCGTGACGACCGTGGTCGGATGGAAATGTATGCCATCTGGAAGCTGACAGACGATCTTGGCCTGGAGGAGAAACAGGCGGAGGTATTTTTTCCAAAACTTCGCTCACACAAGGAGGAACTAAGTAAGCTTCAGGAAGAAGAGAAAGAAATTTGGAAAGATTTGGTCATAAAGGCTAAAAAGGGAGAAGAAGTTTCGGACAAGGAATTGAAATCAGCTATGGATAAATCCAAGGCCCTGGGAAAGAAAAGAAATGCCGAAAAAGAGAAATTCAAGAATGGACTGAAAGGGACCTTAACCAATGAACAGCAGGTGAAGTTCATGATTTTTAGTCGCGAGATGGTAAGTGATGCGAAAGAGCGAATGCGGGACCATCGTGAGCGAGGCAGGGATAAGGGTGGATATAAGAAAAAACGTAAAAGATGGTAAATAATTAGGAACATGTGAATCTGATGAAATGCCCGGTGAAAATCGGGCATTTTTGTTTATGGTGGTTGGTGTGTCCAATTCTTTGGAGATAACTTCTCGCCGCATTATTTACTGATACGTATGAAAAAGATATTCAATTTTAGTGCCGGGCCAGCAGTATTGCCGGACGAAGCGCTCCAGGCTGCGGCTGCTGCGGTGGTGAATTACAGGGATAGCGGCATGAGCCTGCTGGAAATGAGTCACCGCTCCCAGCCTGTAGTTAATCTGATGGTGGAGACCAACAGTCTAGCAAGACGTTTACTAGCGATACCGGATAACTATCATATTATTTGGTTGCAGGGTGGTGCGTCGACCCAGTTTTCCATGATACCCATGAATCTACTTCCAGAAAACGAGACCGCTGATTACACCGATACAGGTTCCTGGGCGGAAAAGGCCCAAAAGGAAGCGCAGGCATATGGTTCAGTTCACGTAGCTTGTTCAACAAAAAATAGTATATATGATCATATAAATAAGGATTTACAGCAATCATCTAAAGCAATATATTTACATATTACCAGTAATAATACGATCTATGGCACCCAATGGAAAACTTTCCCTGAGACATTAAATCCTGAAGGATATCTTGTCGCCGATATGTCTTCGGATATTTTCAGCCGTACCCTGGATTTCAATTCATTTGGCCTAATTTACGCCGGTGCCCAGAAGAATATGGGGCCTGCAGGTGTTACGATGGTCATTATCAGGGATGATATCCTGGGGAAAGTAGATCGACACATCCCCACGATGCTGGATTACAATACCCATATTGATAAAGGATCGGCCTTCAACACACCCCCTGTTTCGGCGATTTTCGTCGTTAACAGGACACTGCACTGGCTAAATGATCTTGGCGGTATCCGGGTTATCGAACAGAGAAACAAGGTGAAAGCAAATAAACTTTACGCTGAAATTGAACGAAATTTACTCTTTAAGAGCCCCATAGCAGAAGAGGATCGATCACTAATGAATGTTCCCTTTGTTTTCGCAGAAAATGGGGATGAAAAAGAATTCCTTGATTTCTGTACTAAGCGTGGTCTTATGACTTTAAAAGGGCACAGGTCTGTTGGTGGATTCCGGGCTTCGATCTATAATGCCATGCCCGAAGCGGGTGTGGATGCGCTGGTTGCCGCCATGCGGGAATATGAATCCCAGCACAGCTGAATCATTTATCCATAAATAATTTATCCAGCTTTGGTTTGATTACGATCCTGCAGTAGGGTTGGTTCGGGTTATTATCGTAGTAATTGTTATGGTAATCTTCGGCTGGCCAGAATTGATCCAGGGTAGTAATTTCCGTCACAATGGGATTTGAGTATGCTCCCGAATTGTCAAATTTTTCCATGGATCTTTCCGCTGCGGACCGTTGCTCCTCATTATGGTAGAATATAGCCGATCGATATTGCGTGCCGATATCATTGCCCTGACGGTTGCGGGTTGTGGGATCGTGTGACTGCCAAAACATGGTGAGGAGTTCATCAAAGGAAATGGTTGCGGGATCAAACGTTATTTGAGCCACTTCGGCATGTCCGGTCATGCCCGTGCAAACATCTTTATAGGTGGGATTATCTTTATCACCGCCACAATAACCAGGCACAACGTCTTTCACGCCTTCCAAACGCTGAAACACTGCTTCTACGCACCAAAAACAACCGGCACCAAAGGTAGCTTTTTCTGATTCTTTCATTGTTTTTTCTCCATGGACTATTGATAGCAATAATACAAAACAGAGTGATAATTCAATGGGCTTCACAGCTAGTAATTTAAACTTAATAATTAGTCATCACAAAACAGCAATTATGCTCAATCAATTGATAGTTGTATACCAAAATTGTATTGTAATTTTGCGCCCTGATATTTTTCAATAAAGGCAATCATGCTGACCATTAGTGTACTCAAAGAAACTGTAGCAGACGAAAAAAGGGTAGCCTTGGTGCCAGAAAGCGTTAAACGTCTGGCCAAGCAAGGAATTACAATACTCATTCAAGAAGGTACAGGTATTGAAGCTGGTTTCAGGCCAAAGGATTACGAAGCTGCGGGTGCGGCCATTGTCGCAGATTATGATGAATTATTGAAAGAAGGGCATATTTTCCTCAAAGTACAGGTTGTTTGCTTGCAGGATGGTATGCTTGAACTTGTGGATCCATTGGCTAAAGGTTCCGTGATTATTGGCTTTATGAGTCCCTTTAAATACATTCATAACATTCAATCGCTGGCTGAGCGAGAGCTGACTACATTTTCCATGGAACTTGTGCCACGTATTTCCCGGGCCCAACGAATGGATGCGCTTAGCGCCATGAATTCGGCAGCAGGGTATAAGGCAGTATTATTAGCTGCTAGCAGATTGAATAAGTTTTTTCCCTTAATGATGACCGCTGCAGGTACCATTTTGCCGGCCAATGTACTTGTCATCGGTGCCGGTGTGGCTGGATTACAGGCCATTGCCACCGCAAAGCGTCTGGGGGCGCGGGTAAAAGCGTTTGACACGCGACCAATCGTTAAAGAGCAGGTAGAGAGTCTGGGGGCTGAATTTGTTTCTCTGGAAACAAGCCAAGATGCGGAAACGGCCGGTGGTTACGCGGAAGAAATGACGGAAGATTTCTACCGGCATGAACAGGCTATAATTGGCGAACACCTACCTGATATGGATGCGGTAATAACCACAGCACAAATATTTGGGAAAAGAGCCCCTCTGCTCATTACAGAAGAAATGTTACAGTCTATGCGCCATGGATCTGTGATTGTTGACCTTGCTGCTGAGCAAGGCGGTAATTGTGAGCTTACAGTGCCGGGTAAGAATGTTGAACGCCATGGTGTAAAAATACTTGCTCCGCTTAATCTGCCATCGAGTTTATCCTACCACACCAGTGAAATGTTCAGTCGCAATGTTGCTGCTCTATTAGGTGAAATGCTGAATGAAGGTAAACTGAATATCGATCCGAATGATGAAGTGATTGCCGGCACAATGCTGACCCATGAAGGGAAGATCATGAACCAGCATGTGATTGACCTTTTGGATCGTGAAGAGGAGGAAAAATCATGAATGCGCAATTATTAGTTGAAATTTATGTGTTTGTTCTAGCTGTATTTGTGGGATTTGAAGTTATCTCTAAAATTCCCCCAACACTCCATACGCCCCTCATGTCCGGCTCAAATGCGATCTCCGGGATCACGATTGTAGGAGCCTTGCTGGCTGCAGGGTCATTGCCGGGGACATTAAGCGCTACTCTTGGTTTGATCGCAATTATATTGGCTATGATCAATGTGGTCGGCGGCTTTATGGTTACGGGCCGTATGCTGAGAATGTTCAAAAAATAAGATAATCGTGCAGGATATTTTTATACCCATTATTTATCTGTTCTCAGCCGTTCTTTTCATCCTGGGCCTGCGACAACTTTCGCATCCGCGAACAGCTCCGAAAGGAAACACTACGGCTGCTATTGGAATGCTATTAGCTGTTACCGCTACATTATTAAACAACCAGATCCTTGACTTTCAAACAATCTTTATTGGTATAGTGATTGGCAGTGCTATTGGTGCAGTATTGGCCAAGAGGGTGGAAATGACATCCATGCCGCAGCTGGTTGCGCTTTTTAATGGGTTTGGCGGCAGCGCATCATTGCTGGTCGCTGCTGCGGAATTCTATAAGGGTGAACCATTGCTGGTTTTTACTCTAGCAACAATAATGCTCAGTGTGCTGATCGGTGCCGTAACATTTTCTGGTAGTTTAGTGGCCTTTTCGAAACTCCAGGGCATTATGCGTGGTGCACCAATAAAATTCAGTGGCCAACATAGTTTTAATGGCCTATTAGCTGGAGTTGTTGTCTTATTGGCCGTTTATGCTGTTTTGGATCCTGCGCAGGCAAGTAATGCTGTATTGGCCATAATAGTCATAGCGCTATTACTTGGGATTTTATTCGTAATTCCAATCGGCGGTGCCGACATGCCCGTCGTAATCTCACTGCTGAATTCTTTTTCTGGACTTGCAGCATGTGCTACTGGTTTTGTGATTCAAAATAATGCCCTTATAATCAGTGGATCTCTTGTCGGTGCCAGTGGTATCATTTTGACCGATATCATGTGCAAAGGAATGAACCGTACGATCTGGAATGTACTTTTTGCCGGCGTTGGCTATGATGCTGAGGCGAGTCCCTTAGAAGTAGATCCGATGAAAACAGTAAAATCGTATGAACCAGGGGACACGGTAGTAATTTTTGAAAATGCCAAGCAGATTATAATTGTGCCTGGTTACGGTCTGGCTGTAGCTCAAGCACAATACATGGTTCATGAACTGCAGGAATTACTGGAAGGGAAGGGTGTTATAGTAAAATACGCAATTCATCCTGTTGCTGGTCGGATGCCGGGCCATATGAATGTTTTACTTGCGGAAGCAAATGTACCCTATGATAGTCTGTATGACCTGGATCAAATTAACCCTGAATTCGAGGAAACGGATGTAACCTTGGTGATTGGAGCAAATGATGTGGTTAATCCCGCTGCCCGGCATGACACTAATAGTCCTATTTTTGGTATGCCTATTCTCGACGTAGATAAGAGTCAGACCGTATTCGTGCTAAAACGCAGTATGAATCCTGGGTTTGCCGGCATCGAGAATGAATTATTTTATAATGATAACACCATTATGATTTTTGGTGATGCCAAGGATACTGTATCAAAACTGGTATCCGAACTGAAATAATTCAAGTAGTAATTTTATCATAAGGACCTAAAATTTAAAATCATAATCAAAATCCACGCCCATAACTGATGACGCAACCATCCAGAAGTAAGATAATGGAACTGGAGGTGATGGTTGCTGATGTCATCCAAGAGACACATGATACAGCGACGCTGGTCTTGTTTACGGGAAATGATCATATGGATTACCTCTCTGGTCATTTTTTGACGATTGATCCCCATCAATTCGAAGCACTGGGACGCTGGATTGCTTTTCTAGAGGACGTAAAAGGTAAGAAAGAACCACCGCGGGCCTATTCCATGGCGAGCACTCCTGATGAACATTATTTAGCCATAACAGTTAAGGAAGAACGCTATATGCCGGGCTATATAAAATATCCACATCTGCTATCACCAATATTGGCCAAGCGTACAGCAACAGGACGAAAAATCCTAGTTACCGGCTTTACAGAACCGTATACGCTGCCCAAGGAAGGTAAAACCCCAAGTTCTATTCTTCATATTGCCGCAGGAAGCGGTATCGTACCTAATTGGAGCATTTTGAAATTTGGTTTGCGTAATCATCCGGAAATGATACAAACACTTTTGTACAGTAATAAAACATGGTTAGATACAATTTATGGTGAAGAACTGATCAAACTACAGAAAGAGTTCCCTGACCAATTAGATATTAAGTTTTTTATAACTTGGGAAAACCAGCCATCATCAGTTAATGCTACAATAGAGGGAGGCCGTATTGATAAGCTGACCATTGAAAAAGCCGTCAAACAGCTTGATGATCCACTGGTTTATGTCTGTGGGCCTGCTAATACGGTCAATGATAAAAAAGCTCGCCAAAGAGAACAATGAGGCCCTAAATCCGCGATTTATGGAATCAACATTGGGTTATTTATCAGAAATTGGCATAGACAAATCCCGTATAAAGCGCGAAAGCTACGGTTAAGCAACTAAATTGCTGTAAAAACAGCACCCATTTTCCTGTAAGTAACTGTCGTCGATAAACCGTTTAATATGAAAAGGGTAGTCATGCCCCTAGTTTATTGCACAATTAAAAGGCCAGTTTTCGTGTTGAAAATTGTTGATTTACCAAAGAAGGTTTGGCAGTAAAAATCAATTTCACTGAATAACAGTATGGAGATATCATTCATGAAACAGACTAGCGAAAAAAGAAAATCGGGCTTCACCATGATCGAAATTATGGTTGTGGTGGTCATCGTGGCTATTCTGGCAGCTATAGCTGTTCCGACATATTTACGATATGTGGAAAGCGCAAGGGCTACAGAAGCAAAAAGTGTAATTGGAAACATTGATAATGCTGCGAAGATGTATTACCAGACCTATGGTGAATGGCCAACAGATGTTGAGGAATTGGAAAATTCTGGACAACTTGAAGTAGATCGATCCACCAAACGCAAGTGGGTGTTTGAACTGCAGCTATCGGACCAGGGAGGTAGAATTATAGCTACCAGCACTGGCGATATGGATGGTGGCGAAGGTCGTGTTGTAGAATTTGACCGAGAATCTGGTGATTACAGAGGATATGGTACAACCGAAAGAGAAAGTTAATGGAAATAAATAAGCTACTTACTTATGCCCTTGAATCAGGGGCTTCTGATCTGCATTTGAGTTCGGGTTCCATTCCTATGGTACGGATTAATGGCATCATGAAACCATTAAATATGTCGTCAACAACAGATGAGGATATGGATTCCATTTTACCGCAAGTGATGAGTAATGACCAGATAGCGAAATTTAAGGATCGGAAGGAGATCGATTTCAGTGCCCGTTTAGATGGAAAAGGAAGATTCCGGGTGAATTTTTTTCAACAAATACGCGGTCTCGCTGCCGTATTTCGGGCAATTCCTGAAATCCCAAAAGGATTTGAAGAATTGTCGCTCCCACCTATTCTGGAAACCATGTCCATGTTTGACCGCGGACTGATTCTGTTAACAGGACCGACCGGGTCCGGTAAAAGTACAACACTCGCTGCCATGGTGGATCACATGAACCAGAATCGTGAATGTCATATCATCACAATTGAAGATCCAGTAGAGTATTTCCACCATTCAAATCAATGCCTGATTAACCAGCGTGAGTTGGGCTCATCGACCCATAGTTTTGCTAATGCACTTCGATCAGCGCTGCGGGAAGACCCTGACGTCATCCTGGTGGGTGAAATGCGTGACTTGGAAACTATTTCACTGGCGCTTACTGCTGCAGAAACGGGTCACCTGGTGCTGTCAACACTGCACACAGCCAGCGCGGTAAAGGCCGTTGACCGTATCATCGATATATTTCCTGCTAGTCAAAAAGGCCAAATCCGTTCCATGATGTCTGAAAGTCTAGAGGCAGTAATTGCACAAAAGTTATTGCAGACTAAGGATAAAAAAGGTCGTATCCCCGCTCTGGAAATCATGATTGCAACTACGGCAATTCGAAACCTCATTCGCGAAGACCGCATTTACCAAATTCCTTCTGTGATGCAGGCTGGAGGTGTGGAAGGAATGCAGACCCTGGACCAAGATTTACAAAGGCTGGTATCCCAAGGAAAGATCCAGCGTGCAGCGGCGGCTCAGATTGCCGAGCATCCAAGATTATTCGGTAGTAATGTATTATAGAACATTTCAACATCGATTTCAGCAGGGGTTTTCCTTCATTGAAGTTATGATTGGCGTGCTTATCGTAAGTATTGCTGCCTATGGTATGGTAGTGGGAGCCACCCATGCCCGTGGTGAATTGCGGGCCATTGCCGTGAAAGAGAGAGCTACAGAAGAATTACTGAGTTTTGTGGAAACGATGAAGGGTCGTATAGCTGACGGAAAATTGTCAGTGATAGAGCGGTCAGGAGATCTGCAGGGAGAAACGGTTTATTTGTTTGGTAATAAACATAGCCAAACGAAACTCGCAGCGAAGATTTATTATGAGCCTATAACAATATTATACTCTGATTCTACCAGCAATGTTGATCGTTTCCTGCTCAAATCCTGGATTGAGTGGGAAGATTTTTCGACACCGGCAAATAAGGTAGTAAAACGGGAAGAGATTCAAATGGTAATGATGGAATTTCCCCTGTGAGTAAAACAAAATCCATGCGCTGGGCATCGGGATTAACACTAGTTGAGTTAGTGACCACAATTGTGATACTAGGGATAATCATGACCGGTTTAGGGTTAAGCCTGCGTACGATAACCTATCATTACCAGGATGATAGCGTATTGCTGGAGGTTCACAATTATGGTAATGCAGTTATGCGCGAGATAATGAAAGAAATAAGCTTGGCCCGGATTATCAATAAGGAACAGGTTGATGGATATTCACGAATATCACTCAAGAAATATGATGTTTGGGGTAATGAGACATCTACGACTATTACTGCCAATGCGTCGGAAGGAATTTTATTTAATTATCAGGATCCTTTGAACGGCAAGCTGCACTTTCCTACTAAAGGGCGTTTCCGGGGGAATAATCAGCGTACCATAACCTTAAAAGATTTCTATGCCGAAGAGGTTGATTTCATTCGGCCAAACTTGGCGAGATACGCTAATTCGACCTGGAATATTAATATGGATATTGAAGTTGAATCTTCCGTCGCTCCGGGGGGCACGGTGAAGGAGTTAGTACAGTTTCAACGGACAGCATTTATGCCCAATCGATATATTAGCCCAAGATCTCTTGTAAGTGGACCGGAAGGAAGCTGATGCGAAACTATTGTAAAGGTATGGCTACACCTACTGCTGTCATATTCACTATGGTCAGTATGTTAATTACTGCTGGTTATCTGAAATATGCCATGTCTGCATCTGTATCCCAAAAATATCGATTTGAAGAAGCCAAAGCACTGCTTATGGCTGAAACAGGGATCAATACCGAAGCATTGCCTGTTTTACCAAAATTAGTGGATCAATCTGTAGTGTTAGCTGCGGACGGTGTTTTTTTGGAAGGAATGGGTTTTTACCGCAATGTGGTTTGTTCCACATATGTAAGCCTGGAAGATGGTCGTACTATTTTTCATGCTCGTGGATCCGGTATCAGCGAATTCAGAAATACCTTAGGCAAACCAGTAAGGATTGAGCGCATGGCAGAGATGAATCTGGTTGCTGAAGATTTTTCAAAGTTTATGTATTTCACAAACTCGGAAGAGCCAGGCGGAGGCCCGCAGCTGGGGAGTTATGTGTCGTTTGGCGGAAGTGACGTTTTAGAAGGTGTAGTGCATACCAACGGCCAAATGACCATGAGCCAATTTGGGTGTCCGGATTTCACCCAGGCGGATGTTTCCGCAGCCAATGGGATAAACTTAAATAATTGTAATGACCAGAATTGGGGCGCTGTAAACGATTCAGCTGAAGTGCGAGTATATCCACCTTATGATGCTACCGAACGCGCCAAAGAAAACGCAAATTATGTATTTACTGCTGATGATATGCTCTGGCGCAGTACGGGTAAAGATACATTGATCATGACCGAAATTGAGTTTGTCGGTGGCGGATTCGTTGTATCGCAATGGACTTATTTAATGCCTCCCGTTGGGGAATCAGGTCCTTCACCAACAAACTTTAACTGGGACGTTGATACAGAGATCGAACAGTTGGGTAATGAAAGTATCGCTTTTAATGGACCTTATGATTCCACATTGCAGGTATACTTTATGGACACGCTCTTCATTGATACTGAGGATATTGAAGGTAATGATGCCAGCAATACGCTGGAAATGTATGAAATTGGGGATACTGTGCTAGTACGTTCAGCTGATCCTGATTCAAATAAGGGCTGGATTGGTGTGCTCAATTCAACAGATCAAGTAAGTGGCATTTTTGTTTTTGGTGTGCAGAGCTTGGGTCAATTTTTTGAAAATGGATTTTCTCCCGGGGAAGAAGTGACATTAGCATTCCAGGGTGGCTTGGATAACTCCGTACCGTTTAACAATTTTGCCAACTATCACAACCACCCCAACGATGGTTCCAGTGTATGTCAATCCAGTGGTTTTCATCATTTCGACTTCGAACCGACAAATAATTCACCAGATATTCTACCACCGACAACATTTTTTACAGATTTTGCCGTTATTTATGTAAAAGGTGGGCAAGTAAGGGTTCGAGGTACAGTTGATGGAAAATTCAGTATTGTAACAGATACATTTACAGAATATAGACGCCACGATGACATCTCCATAGTTGACCGGGTGTGGGGCAACATTTGGCTGATGGATGATATCCTTTACGAAGATTCCAATCCAATTACAGGAGAAATTGTATACGGCACAAAAAACAGATTAGGTCTTATATCCGGGGCGAATATCATTATCGCCAATACCATGGAAAATGGGGGCAAAAACCAAGCCAATGGTTCTGATATTATAATCAATGGGGCCCTTCTGGCGATGAATGATTCCTTTGTGGCTCACTATTGGCAAAATTCTATAAGTAACAATTCACTTAATGGTCCCGAATTTTCCAGCCCTTTAAACTCGAAAGGTGATGGACGGGGGCCGTTTCGTAATCCCGCATCTGCATTTCCACAAGTGACAGGCAATAGTGATATCAGAGGTCAAATGATACTCTGGGGATCCGTCACCCAGAATAAACGCGGTTATATGAAGAGGAATGCGCCAGGGCCATATCCAGTCTCTCCCGGAATTGGTTACGATAAAGATTACCATTACGATTACAATTTCAGCGATTTTGGTCCTCCACCAATGTATCCTACCAGCAGCAGTTTAACTGGTGGAGCAATTTTGATCATAAAGTCTTATGGTGAAGTTGATCCACTAACATTAAAGGAATTTTCTGAATGATTCTTGGTCTAGACATTGGTAGACAGTTTGTAAAAGCTGTGCTGTTGGAGAAAACAAGAGGTGGTACCAAGGTGCTCAACACCGGTATTCGTCTTGTCCCAGAACGACACAAAGCTTATGATCCGGAATTGATTGGTAAACCGCTGTGGGTGATGGCGGTAAGGGAATTAATGCGGGAAATGAAAATTAATCCCAAACGTGTTAGGAATTTGGTCACTGGTCTAAATAGTACAAATGTAAGTGTAAAGCAAATCACGACCATGGATATGCCGGAGGACGAATTGTTTTCATCTATGACCTTTGAGGCCCGCAAGCACATACCTATGGATGGATCGGACGCAGTCATTGATTTCCAGGTTTTTGGACCGAACCCAAAGGAAGTGGATAAAATTGACGTGGGACTGGTTGCTTGCACAAAAAAAGTATCTAATGCTCATATAGATTTGCTTAAGGAAGTTGGCTTCACGCCCGGCATAGTTGACGCCGACCCCATTGCCATTACAAATGCTTTTGGTTATGGCAATGAGTTTCCAGAAGAAGGTGCGATTGTTTTACTCGATATTGGATCCGTTTCTTCTTCGCTGGTAGTGTGGGGTAGAAAAGACCAATTCTTTACCAGAGATATTCCTACCGGCGGGTATCATTTTATTACGGACTTATCTGAGAAGCGTGATATCGATTATATCACTGCCGAGGACGAAATAATGAAAAATGGTATCAGCAGCTTTCAAAATGGTGCGAGAAATGATCTTAGCGATATCGCAGTTGCTGAAAGGAATGTTTTTGATAACCTGATCGAGGATTTGCGAAGATCACTACGGTATTATGCCAAAACCACCAATCAGAGTTTTTTCACTAAAATAATGTTGAGTGGTGGTGGATCTTCCACCCACGGTCTTCAGGGAATGATTGAGAATAAGCTTAGCTTGAACACAGTTCTATTTGATCCGTTCCAAACACTTGCCGGTTATGAAAAACTTGAAGTATCCAATCCTAATCAATATGCGGTCGCCACTGGTTTAGCGATACGAGGAGTCTTAGGTAAATGAAGAAATTCATCATAATAAATCTTAACCAGACAGATAGTAAAGAAGCCAGAACAGAACGCTGGAAAGAACGTGGCCGCTGGACGGTATTTACTGTAATTTTGTTAAGCCTGATTTTTGCCAATACAAGCCTCTATTTAATTGGATCTGGTTACAGTCGGCTTATTGCCCAAAAGGAAAATGAAATTGCTGATGTAAAGCAGCGGATACGTGATCTGCAGGCCCAGGGGAAGAATTTATCCAAACAGGATATCCTTTCATTTGCCGAGCTAGAGGGCAATCGCACTTTATGGGCAAGGAATTTTGAATTACTCGGCAAGATGACACCAGATGACATGGCATTAACGGGCCTCAAATTTAATAAGCGAAATAAAAAACTTTATATTGAGGGTATTTCAGTGGTCTACAAGGATGAAGAAGAATATGCGATAGTCTACGATTACATCAACCTTATGAAACGTAACCGCGAATTTTCCAAAAAATTCCCCATAGTGAAGTTTCGTCAGGGTTCACTGAAGAAAATCCGCGGACAGGATGTCGTCCATTTTGAGATAGAAGCAGCATTGAAGACCACAGCTAAGAAAAGGAAGAAAAGGTCCTAATGGCCAAACGTAACGCCATTTTTGCTTTATTGGTGACCTTTTTAACTGCTGGTTTTTGGGCAAATCAAGCCTGGATGATTGCTGATAAACCTGAGGGTTTGCTTGATCTAGAAGATGAATTAGTGGTATTAAATGAGCAACTTATTAGTGCCCAAATACTGGCTAGTAGGATTGAACAGGTGTATACATTCTTTGAACAGAATCTTGCCCTATCCAAACAGGATTCATTGGCGGATGATGCTAGTTTACCTTTCTTGAAAAGTTTAATGAAAATGATGAATGGACTTGGAATTAGCTTGTTAAAAATTAAGCCAAAACCAAGGATTGAGAAGACAAATTACATTGCGGCGCCTTACGAGGTGATAATAAAATGCAGCTATGATGAATTGGGGAAATTCATGGCTGAACTGGAAAAATCACCACGGTTGGTTACGATTGATGAATTTCATGTTAAAAACGGTATTGAGCGGATTAAGAGCAATACCAGTGAAATGGACCTCCGTGAACAGATTATTGAAATTCATCTATCAACGTTGACGATGGTGAAATCAAAAACAAAGGTGTCCACATGAATACTCGCCACAGAACTATCTGGGTTTTATTGATCATTTTTGCTCTTGTTTCAATAATTGCCGCAGGTATAAAACTGGTCCCTGCCAATAAAAAATGGCAAAGGGCCAAGGATCGCGCCGCGAACGTACAGTTTGGAACGGACAAGGAATTAGAGAGAGTCATTGAATATCTTGAGATACGTATCAAAGATCGTGATAATTATAAATTTATTCTGGAAGAAGAACCAATGCGCCTGACCAATGTATTGTACCTCACGGATGCTCAGGGTCGTTTATTACGTTACCGTAACCGGGGTAAACTGCGTGTTACTCATATTATTGACGGTATACAGCAATATGCTGGTATAAGCTATAAGGATAAAAATTTTACAGTAGTTGTTGGTGATTCAATCGCCGGTGGTGAGGTGATTTGGATTGATCAAACAGAAGTAGTTATTACCAAAGGAGATAAAGAATTTCATTACCCAGTCATTGGTCTAACTGTTGAGAAAGATATGACGACCACAGCCAGGGAAAAAAGGAGAATGTATTGAAATGAAGTACGTTAAAAATTTAATTTTATTCGGATTTATTTTCAGCCTCATTCTAATGGCCCAGGAGACAGAGAATATTGGTACAACGAAACCGGATGCTGAAAAGCTTGTCACCGTACATGCTGAGGATGGTTATTTACCTAGTATCTTATCTATATTGGCGAAAGAAAGCGGGTATAATATTGTCACAGATCCGAACGTGAATCGTCAGGAACGATTGACCATTCATTTGGATGACGTCCCCATTCAACAAGCAATAAACCTGGTCGTGCGCGCGGTAGGATTGAGTTATGAGATAGTTGGCAATTCCTTCTTGATTGCTGAACCAAAGAAACTCGCAAAAGAAGTCGGTATTACCTCACATGTGATCGCATTAAAATACGCTGATGCAATGGAATTGAAGGATCTGCTGCAGGATCTAACTGATAAAATCCAGGTTGATGTTTCTGGGAATAAACTATTAATCAACGCTTCTCCAAAGAAGATCGCTGAGATCAAAAAAGCGATTCAGGAAATCGATGTACCAGCATTACAAATCCTTCTGGAAGTACGGCTGATTGAAGTGGCTGTTGATGCGGAAGAGAAACTGGGAATTGATTGGTCGAAATTGGCCCACTATACCAATATATTTGCAGAAAATGGAATTGAACCATCAGGTTTGACGGGAGCTGGCAGCGCTGTACCAGGCCTTACCCAAAATGCCAATGAAACTGGTGATGGCATTGTCGAAACATATGCTGGATTACCGTTTGAAGAAACACCATCTGAAATGGTATTTAATCGCTTGAGCGGGAGCAATATTGTACCGATAAAATTCAGTCGCCAAATGACTGCTTTTGACTTTACGCTGGATCTTCTTTTGAAGGATAACCAAGCCGAGATTCTGGCAGATTCTAAGCTGGTTACGCTTAATGGTCGTGAGGCCTACATTGAGATGGTTGACGTTGTCCCTTATATTTTGAGTTCGGGTGGTGTTGGCGGTCAGGTGCAGGTGCAGAAGGAAGAGGTCGGTATCAAGATGCGTGTCCTGCCCTCTGTGAATATGGATGGTGATATTACGGTGAAAGTAGAACCGGAAGTATCATCAATTTTTGAGTTCATCGGTCCCGATAAGAATATTCCTCGCGTGAAACGGCGCTCATCTTCTACCGTAATCCGAGTAAAGGACGGTGAAACTATTATTATCGGTGGTTTAATTAGCCGTGATCGTAAAGAAACGGAATATAAATTTCCGCTTTTACATAAAATTCCTTTTATTGGAGAAAAGTTATTTACCAGTAAAGATGTACTGGAAAAGAAAATGAATTTAATCATTCAGATCACACCCTCAGTGGTTAAGGATGAAGTCGCAGGTATAACAAAGACAGAAGCAATGTTTGAATTGGAAAGATCCATTGTTGTTCCTGCTGAAGAAATTGATGATGAATCTGATGAGGAAGGAGAAAACGATGATGAATAGTCGTATTTTTAAAAGCAATGGAATATTTACGGTTACATTGCTCGCAATCCTACTTTTCAGTTGTGATGATCGTAATCCAACAAAATCAGATAGTAGCTCTACTTCAAGTGAAAACTACAATCTAGAAATAGCCGCTCAGCCCTATGCAACGGATGCGGGAGGGAATGCTGTGGTCGTTGGTGAAGATATTGTAGGTTCATTTGTTAAAACGAGAATTGATGTTATTCTGAAAGACTCCCTTGGTAAAGTATTACCGAATAAATTAATCGAATTCTCAGCTAAAGCAGCAGGGGTAAGTTTTGGTGAATTTAATATTAATTCTACTTACACCAATGCCGATGGACTGGCCAGTGTGAATTTTTCAGACAAGGACCAAGCTGCCTATGATAATGCCACAACACCACTTTACGAGGGTGTCACTGTAGAGGCCAAGCATGTTGTAGATAAACAGGAATTTCCCATAACTATCCGCTTTAATGTTTTTGATACTGCAGCTGTTCAACTTTGGCCTTATCAGTTTAACCTTAATTCAAATACGAGTTCTATAAAAGTTGATGATGGGTTGACCAGTGCTGAATTATCAGCAAAGATTACCTCAAGACAATATGGGCAAGCGCTCAAAGATCTTGAAGTGTATTTCGAGAGCACGAATGGCCGATTAAGCGAACTTAGTAAGTTTACGGATACATTAGGAATTGCTCTCGTTGATTTTTCAGATACTGGCGATCCCGAAGAGGCAGGTGTATCTACAATAGTTGCGCGTTATCAGCACCCTGTGTTTGGCACACTTATAGATTCGGTTCAAATCACAATTCTGGACACGACCTATTCAGGCACGCCAGCGTATGTTGAGATACCATCTTCATATCCAGGAGAAATTATGGTGGTTGGTGGTGGAGGTTTGGAATCTACCCAGATCTGTGCGCGTGTATACGATGAAAATGGGGTTCTTGTGAATGAGCCGGTAAATGTTACTTTCACACTTGGACCAAACATACCAGAAGGTGCAAACATTAACAATGCTGGTATCAGTGATTCTACTTATACAGCTGATGGAGAAGCCTGTGTTTCCATTAATAGCGGTACCGGCCCTGGTCCTGTACGGGTTACCGCGACAGTCCTTACTGATTCTGGGGAAGTTATCAGTGCTACGGCAACACCGGTAATCATTGCCACTGGGCCTCCTTACTATATCGAGCCTGATTATAATCCCCAGGAAAGTGAACCTATAGGTGGCGGGTTTTACCAAACGGAAGCAGCTGCCATGGTTTACGACCGCTGGTATAATCCGGTGGCAGATAGTACATATGTGTACTGGTCGATGGAGCCGGACTGGACCGCCACACCCCCGGACACTATCATAGATGCATTCGTACAAGGAGTTAGCTTCACTGGAAATGAAAATTTAAATGGTGACAATTTCCCAGGAGTGGCATATACCACGATTACCTATTCAACGGATGCCATTGGTGATTTAGGACTGGTAACCGCCTTGACCTTTGGCGCTAACGGGGACACTGTTATGGCCCGGATCAACGAAGATGAAGGGGAAGCAACTATGTTTTTTGTTCCCGGGCAGTTGACCCTTGGAACACCAACCCAATACTGGGACTTTTCAACTATGGGTTCGACGGCACAAATAGAGGTTACAGCGACATTAATTGATTATTATGGAAATCCAGTAGTGTGTGAAGAATGTATAATGATAACTGCTACTGGAGCGCAGAATATTTACTATCCGCTTGTGGGGGTTGTAGATAATATTGGTAATACAAATATAGAAGGTCAAGAAGGTCAAGCCGTATTTTATATTGAGTATGATCAGGGTATTTGTGCTCCGATCCCCAATTCAGACCCGCTACTTTATGAAGATTTTACATCAACTATAGTTGCGTATTTGCTGATACCGCAGCAGATAACTAGTGATCCGCTGGAAATTCTATTTGTACGGACATACCAGGGGCCCTAATTCATGGCACAGGAATTCAATCCGCAATTTCAAAAGATCGGGGACATACTGGTCCACGAAGGCAAGATAAGTGATAGCCAGCTTAATTCTGCATTAGTTGAGCAGAAGGTCAGGAAGGAAAAATTAGGGACTGTATTGCTTGACCAGGGCCTAATCACTGAAGACGACCTCGTAAAAGTATATTCTATGCAGTTGGGTTATGAGCTAGCCAGCGATGAAGCTTTGTTTTCTGCAGATCCTGAAGTTGTGCAAATAATTCCAGAGGATTTTGCAAGACAGAATATGGTTTTGGCCTTGCGTAAGTCTGATTCAACGATAGTTATTGCGATGGAAGATCCTGAGGATTTGGAAGCTATAGATTCACTAAAACGGCTTACAAGTCTAAATCCTGAGGTGCTTGTTGCGGGCCCATCGGGACTTAACCGCGCTCTGGATCAAATATATGGCAAGATTCGGCAAGCAGGGGAAGTAGAAGAAGCAGTAGAAAGTATCAAAGTTATTTCTGGTGATGAAGAAGACCGGGAAGAAGTCGATCTTTCTCCGGATAAGGTATCAACAGAAGATGCCCCAATTGTTAAGCTGGTGAATCTGATCTTGCAGGAAGCGATCAAGGAACGGGCCACTGATATTCATCTTGAGCCGCAGCAGGATGTTGTTATCGTCCGCATTAGAATTGACGGCGTACTCCAGACCATCATGACACCGCCATTATCATCCTTAAGCGGGTTAGTAACAAGAATAAAGATACTCTCCAATCTTAATATAGCGGAACGGAGGTTGCCGCAGGATGGGCGGTTTACAATAAAGGCATCAAAAAGAGAGATTGATGTACGTGTTGCTGTTCTTCCAACTATATATGGAGAAAAAACTGTCTTACGATTGCTCGATAAGTCTGGATTCGGATTCAATCTTAAAGGATTGGGATTCGAAGACAAAATGTATCCCATTTTTCGCCGTGTCATTGCTCAGCCCTATGGCATGGTAGTTGTGTCTGGTCCGACTGGTTCCGGTAAGTCCACTTCGCTTTATGCATCCATAAAAGAAATAAAGAATGAGGCCACGAATATTACCACAGTTGAAGACCCCGTGGAATACCAGATGGATGGTATAAATCAAGTTCAAGTCCATGAAAGCATTGGCCTCACTTTTGCTTCTTCATTACGTTCCATATTAAGGCAGGATCCAGACATATTACTGATCGGTGAAATCAGGGACGAAGAAACTGCAGATATTGCTGTAAAATTTTCGCTAACTGGTCACCTTGTTTTCTCTACTGTTCATGCTAATGATGCTGCCTCAACAATAACAAGGTTATTAGATATAGGTGTCAAACCATTTCTTGTGGGTTCTTGTTTGAATCTGGTAATGGCTCAGCGGCTGATAAGGACTATTTGTGATAATTGCAAAGAAAAGTATAGTCCTACCAATGAAGAATTAGATCGCATAAATCTTGAAAAGTCCAGATTGAATGGTAAAAATCTTTTCTATGGTAAAGGCTGTAGTCAGTGTCGGAATACAGGATACCATGGCCGAACTGGTATTTTTGAACTAATACCAATGTCCAGGGCTATCAGGGGTTTGGTTTTTGATAATACTAATGAAGATGTGATCCGGCAGAAAGCATTGGAAGAAGGTATGATCAATCTAAGAGAAAGTGGTATAGAGAAAGTGCTGAATGGAGTAACAACAATATCTGAAGTGCTTCGTTCAACCGTTGAGGATATTTAATGCCTGCCTATACTTATTTGATCAAAGATGAGGCCGGTGGTCGTAGTGAAGGGGAAATAAAAGCAGAGAGTCTGGATCTGGCCATGAAAAAACTGTCAGCTGATAACCAGATTATTGTAAAGCTGGAAGAAGTAGACACAAGTTGGGATTTTATTGGTCCATTTATTGATGAAATAAATTTATCAATTGAACGTTTTAAAAATAGAATTCCCTTAACCAATTTGGTGTTTTTTACTCGCCAGTTGGCGACTATGTATTCTGCAGGACTGACGTTGGAACGGGCCATTCGGGGTCTTGCGAGTGAAGAGCGACATCCAAAGATGAAGAAAGTACTGACAAATGTCGGTGAAAATATCCGCAAAGGCCTGTCCTTATCCGAAGCTTTACAACGACATCCTGGTGTTTTTTCAACCTTATTTGTTTCATTGACCAAAGCTGGAGAAGTGAGTGGTAATCTAGATGAAATACTTGATGAATTAGCAACGTACCTAGAAAACCTAGATGATGTTAGACGAAAAGTTCGTTCCGCCATGACTTACCCTATATTTATGGTCGTTTTTCTTTTTGCAATGATGAGTGCCATGTTCATGTGGATTATCCCCATGTTTTCAGATGTATACGTTCAGTTAGGTGCCAATCTACCTGCTGCTACACGCAAACTGGTTTCCTTAAGTGAGTGGATAAGCATCAATTTCAGTACTGTCGTTCTGTCATTATTCGGTGTAGCAGGTGGACTCTGGCTGGTGTCGAAGACCCGTCGTGGGGGGTATATCATTGATTCAATAAAACTGAAAACTCCCGTATTTGGATCATTACTGAATCAATCAATACTAAATAAATTTTCAAAAACACTAGGAATATTACTTAACGCTGGTGTGCCGGTTATTGAATCCATGAACTTGATTGCGAAAATAGTAAGTAATCGTGTCTATGAGGTCGCCATTGGTGATGCGACGGAATACATTCGTGATGGATTTAATATAACCTCAGCATTACGCCGCACAGAAGTATTCCCGCCGATATTATTACAGTTATCCGCTACAGGAGAAGAAACTGGTGAGTTGGACACGCTGCTGGACAAGGCAGCAGACTATTACTACAAGCAAGTAAATGCCTTAGTAGAACGGATGACAACTTTAATTGAGCCCATATTGATACTTATGGTTGGAGTCATTATTGGTGTCATGGTGGTTATTACTTATTTACCTGTTTTTTATTTGGGCGCTGCTTTGCAATCGGGGTTGTAATGGATTTCTTGATTTTTTTTACATTCGGTGCTTTTGTGGGTAGTTTTTTCAATGTGGTTATCTATCGCATGCCACGTGATGAGTCCATAATTAAACCCAGATCACATTGTCCAACCTGCAAGAAATCCATTCCTTTTTACCGGAATATTCCCCTGGTATCTTTTATCCTGCAGGCAGGAAAGTGCGCAAATTGTCAAGGTGCAATATCATTGCAATATCCAGCTGTGGAATTAATAAATGGACTTATTTGGGGGTGGGCATTTTATACGTTATCATTTCCAGAAGCGGTTACAGCATCGTTTCTCAGTTCTATACTTATTGCGATAGCGTGGATAGATGCAAGAATATATATGGTTCCCTTGGATCTCATTATTGCTGGTGTTGTTGTTTTGTTGTTTGCAGTTATTTTTGGTGTCTTATCATACAGTCAGGTATTATGGGGTATTGCCGCAGGCGTATTATTACCCGGGTTCATGATGGGCTTAACCTGGCTTGCAACCAGGCGTCAGGGCATGGGTTTTGGTGATTTACAGTTAGGGTTGATCCTGGGAGCCTGGGTAGGACCGATCGCAATGATACTGACATTGTTTTTTGCGTCATTTTTAGGGCTTGTGGCATGGATAGTAATTTCCATGGTAAAAGGTTTGGATAGGGACAGACCATTACCTTTTGCGCCTTACCTTGTGTTTAGTGCAATTAGTATTTTTATTGTTAGTGAATATTCCACTACATTAATAGATCAATTGATAATGTTGTAATGGTATTACAAGGACTCAAATGAGATACGAATTCAAAATTGTTGTTTTATTGACCAGCTTGTTGGTAGTGTGTTTTGCCGAGGATGAATTGAAGCGACTCAACAGTGGGTTTGCAGCTCAAGTCAACAATGAGAAAATAACCTATGTTCTAACGGACTACGAACTTCAGGATATCACAATAAATGGTCAAACCTTCAAGAAACCAATAATACCTTTTGGAGGCTTAAATGCTGAAGAAGGTGATCCTGTGTTGCCTACGGTTACAACATTTTATCAGGTCGCACCTAATAAATCATATAGTGTTGAGATCAACATTCAATCTTCGGAATTTGTTGAAAATATTGATATTGCACCACACCAGACATGGGATCCGGTGACTGATGAAATCACTTTACCATTCAAGCGCAATATAGACTTATATACTTCTGATGAACCATACCCACAAAAGCAAGCTAGTATTTCACAAACGATTGTTTTCAGGGATTTACCAGTTGTAAGGGTTTCTTTTACGCCTTTTAGGTACCATCCATTATCTCGCCAACTCGAAATTATTACTTCAGCAGATATAGATTTAGTTGAAACTGGTGATATAGAGCCCCTCCAAACCCCGAGTAGAAGATCAAGAGTGTTTGAACCATTATATGAATCAATTGTTGTCAACTACAGTCGATCTACTAGTGATGAAGATTATCAAACACCATCAATACTTTATATACTGCCCAGTAATTCATCCAATCTCATGGCCAACCTGGACATTCTTTTTGAGTGGCGCCATAAATCCGGGTATGTTGTGAATTATGCTTCAACCAGTACCACTGGTAGTTCAGCCAGTTCTATAAAAAACTATATTAGTAATGCCTATAGCAGTTGGACTGATCCACCAGAATATGTTGCCTTGGTTGGCGATGCCAGCGGTAGTTACTCAATTCCTACATATTTTGAAAATTATAGTTCTTATAATGGGGAAGGAGATCATCCTTATTCACAATTGGTTGGGGGTGATATTTTACCCGAAGTAATTCTTGGCAGATTATCGTTTAGTTCAACTACAGAACTGGCAACCATAATCAACAAAACTGTACAATATGAAACGAACCCCTATGTTAGCCAGAATTGGTTTCATAGCGCTTCCATGGTTGGGGACCCCTCTTCATCGGGTATTTCAACTATTATTACCTGCGAGAATATTAAAGAGATGATGGAATTTCATGGCTATGATGATGTTCGTACGATTTACAACTCGCCATTTCCCTCCCAGATGGTTTCTGATTTGAACGCTGGCTTAACTTTCTTTAATTATCGTGGCTACTGGGGGGTAAGTGGTTTTGGAAATGGTAATATAAATAGCCTCTCCAATGGCTTCAAGTTAACAGTCGCAACTGTCATTACCTGTGGAACAGGTGATTTTGCCTCTGGAACGAGTATATCGGAAGCATTCGTAAGAGCAGGGACGCCAACCCAACCTAAAGGTGCAGTTGCTTCTGTTGGTACAGCAACTCTTGGTACGCATACAATGTTTAATAATGTTGTGGATATGGGCTTTTACTATGGCATATTTTCAGATGGAATGGAAACTGCAGGAGCTGCATTGGTCCGCGGCAAGCTTAATCTATATCTCAACTACCCGAATAACCCTAACAATTATGTAAATATTTTCACCCACTGGAACAATTTGATTGGTGATCCGGCACTGAGAATGTGGACCGATATGCCGGAAACCTTTACTGTAAGCCACGAAAATGCAGTGGCTGCTGGTACAAATTTTATTGATGTGATGGTAATGGACTATTTCAGTATGCCGGTAGAAGACGCATATATAACCATTCTGAAAGGTGATGATGTCATTTTTGAATCTGCGTTCACAGATGCGAATGGCCATGTCTCGTTGCCAATTAGCACGACTTCCACTGGTGATGTGGATATCACAGTTGTGAAAAGAAATTTTATCCCCTACCAGGAACAATTTCAAATTGTTGATCAAGCTGTAAATGTTAATGCTATAGAGGGCGGATATACGATTGATGATGATAGTGAAGGAAGTTCAATTGGTAATGCGAATGGAATAGTAAATGGTGGTGAAACTATTGAATTGACTATACCGGTGTATAATTACGGGACAGATGAAGCGCAGGGAGTATACTGTAAATTAACAAGCGATGGTGAGTTGGTGACCTTTATTATAGACAGCTTATACATTGGATCATTAACGAGCGGAATGACAGCAAATGTCAATCAGCCATTTGTATTTGAAGTACAAGCTAGTGCTATGGAAAATGATAACTTGGATCTGCGGTTATTTGTTGAAGATATAAATGGAACTTCCTGGTGGAGTGAAATCGAAGTGTTCAGCGCGGGTAGTCTCTTGGAAGCCAATGCAGTTATTGTTAGAGACGACCCGGTTTATGGTGATGATATTCTTGACCCCGGTGAAACGGCTGAATTAGAAATTGAATTGCTTAATAATGGGTCTGTAATAGCTACTAGTGTGGTCGGAAGGCTGTATTCAAATTTTTCTGGGATAGAAATGTTAGATGAGCAAGGTTATTGGCCAGTGATATTAGCGGATGGTATGTCTACCAATAATACGGATCGTTTTGCAGTTTCAGCAGCTGAAAATGTTATTCCCGGGACAAGGGTGGATCTATTAATTGATCTGGAATCAACCACTGGATTGTCAACCAGTTTAAGTATTCCTTTTCAAATCGGTATTAAGGATGTGAATGATCCCCTGGGACCCGACGCGTATGGGTACTACGCTTATGATAGCGGCGATATCCTGTACTCAAATGCACCATATTTTAATTGGATTGAGATTAATCCTCTGTTACCTCTTTATAACGGTCCAGGTACACAACTTCCACTTAGCGATTATGGCGATAATCAGGATGATGTTACCACGGTCAGCCTGCCTTTCACATTCAAGTTTTATGGAATTGATTATGATCAAATTAGCGTATCCAGTAACGGGTGGGTTTCAATGGGCAGTACATCTATGCAGTCGTTCAGAAATTATCACTTACCAGGACCAGGTGGTCCTTCACCAATGATAGCTGTATTTTGGGATGACCTTATGACTACTTCTAGTGGAGGGCGCGTTTATAAATGGTATGATGAAGAAAACAATCAATTCATAATTGAATGGTCTCGTTTAAGAACGTTTGATAATAATAGCCTAGAAACTTTTCAGGTAATTCTGTACGATGCACAGCATTATTTTACGCCTACAGGCGATGGTGAAATCTTGATCCAATTTGCGGATTTCAATAATACATCAACTGGTAATTTTGGCTGGGGACAGGTCCATGGGAATTATTGTTCTGTAGGATTGGAAGACCATACGGAAACTGTAGGCCTTGAATATACTTTCAATAATGATTATCCCGTGGCTGCTATGCCACTTCAAGATTCAACCGCTATACTCTTTACAACGCGTGGTTCCAATATTCTCCAACGTGGTGATATAAATCAGGATGGATTATTAAATATCATTGATGTACTGACCCTTGTTGATTTCGTTCAGGCGGGTAATACGGGAAGTTTAAACCCGTACCTTGCTGATGTAAATGCGGATGAAATCATCAATTTTCTGGACATGATCAGTATTGTCCGGGAAATAATGGGATTTTAACGGGCCATGATCATATCGCCCCTTGTCCTACTTGGAACGGTAGTTCTGATCCTACTGATTGTTGGCTATGTTGAGGCATCTAACCATAGACGTATAATTGCTGCAATTCCATTGCGGATCCATGTGAATGGTACACGTGGAAAATCCAGTGTTACGCGGCTCATTGCTGCTGGTTTGAGGGCTGGTGGCTTACGGACCTTTGCCAAAACGACGGGTACAGCACCGCGGATAATAGATGCGGAAGGTAAAGACAGGATCATCCATAGACTGCGTTCAGCTTCAATAGGAGAACAGATCAGGTTGATGCGTTTTTTTGCCAAGGAAAAACCGGATGCTGTCGTGATGGAATGCATGGCGGTACAGCCTGAATATCAATGGATTTCAGAACAGCAAATGATAAAATCCCACATTGGCGTTATTACAAACGCTCGACCTGATCATTTGGAAGAAATGGGGCCAACACTTGATGATGTAAGAAAATCATTGGGCAATTCTGTTCCCTTTAATGGAAAAGTGGTTTTGGGAGAAAATGCCATGGTAAATACTATTGCACCTGTTGCTAAATATCGCAAATCCGAGCTACGTATTGCTGATGAACAGAGAATTAGTGAAGAAGATTTGGCTGATTTTTTCTATCTGGAACATCCCCAAAATGTGGCCGTGGCTCTAGACGTTTGCAATGCAGTAGGTGTAAAGACAGACATTGCACTTGCCGGCATGAAAAAAGTTAAACCGGATCTTGGTGCTCTGGTAGTGAATAAACTCGATTTTGGTAATGGTCCGATTTTGTTCGTCAATTCCATGGCAGCCAATGATCCAGTCTCTACATTACAGATCTGGAATTTCGTGGAGCGCCGCTATCCTTTGGAAGGATATACCTGCATTTATCTTAATTGTCGTGAGGATCGGCATAGCCGAACACGGCAATTGCTGCAATTAATCTATGAAGATATCAAACCAGATCGCAGCATAATACGGGGGCAGAAAGTGGATGCTATGGTGAAACACATTAAATATCATTCACCCCAAACACATACGGATATTTTACAAGACACCAAACCAATGGGATCTTCTATTGATTTGTTTAAAAAACTGCCAGCGGATTCACTTCTGTTCGCCATCGGGAACCAGGTTGGATTTGGTCAAGATTTGATCGAAAAACTTATGGAGTTCAAGGCGGATGGTTGAGATCACTCTAGGACTTGGAATTGCATTTAGTCTTATTCTTTCTGAGGCACTAGGTGTAACAGCCGGGGGTGTCATTGTGCCTGGCTACATCGCACTGCATTTACATCAGCCAGACCAGGTCTTAATGACGTTTATTGCAGCGATCATTGTTATTGGAATTGTCAAACTCTTAAGCAATTTCATGTTTATTTATGGTAAGCGCCGTTTAGTTCTGACACTATTGCTGGGATTTATGGTGGGGTTTATTTCCCGCAATCAATTCTTTTCGCCTGTGGACACATTTTCCTATGCGGTAATTGGTAATATTATTCCCGGACTAATTGCCAGTTGGATGGATCGTCAGGGAGTGACGAGAACTATTTCAGTTGTGATCATTACAGCAGTTTTAGTTAAGCTGTTGGTCATGCTTTTATCAGGAGGACAGTTAGATGTATGATAAGCCTTTCATTCCGGTCATACAAAAAACTTCGATTCTCATTATCATGGCACTTGTTTCGATTGTTGCGTTTGCCGTAGCATTTTTCTCCAGGGAGGTGATCATTTCCAGTACCTATGACATGAAGGTTAAAGCAGCAATACAAATGAAACAAGCCATGGCTATGCTAAAAGACATTCGCATGGAGAAAGGTGTGTTTGTGGATATTGAAAATGATCCCAATGAAACAGCCTTGGTAGGAACCCAATTCAGCTTGATAACTACGGACGAAGGCGACCTGGACGCAAAACTCACCACCTTAGATCCAAATTTTTCAGCTGCTATGGTTGAACTATTAACCAAAGCTGGATTGACTAGCGGTGATACAATTGCTGTCATGTTGACTGGTTCCATGCCAGGCGCCAATATGGCCATGCTTATTGCTTGCGATGCCATGGATATTCATCCAATTATGATTACCTCTATTGGTGCTTCGCAATGGGGAGCCAATGATCCGGACATGACCTGGCTGGACATGGAGAAGCTTTTGTTCGATGAAGGTTTTATTCCAACCCGATCCATTGCTGCTTCAATTGGTGGCCGTAATGACCAAGGTCGTTTATTGAGTCCCAAAGGTCGAGAGTTGATAAGAAACAACATCTCAGAACATGGTTTACCTTTGATCACAGGTGATGGACTTAAAGATAATATCCAAAAACGAATGGATCATTTTGGTTATCGAAATTATAAAGCAGTTGTGAATGTAGGTGGTGGTGTGGCCAGTTTAGGTACTAGTTTTAATTTACGATTATTACCGCCAGGTATTATCTATAGAAAGGATATTGAAGCAATTTCTCGTAGTGGTGGAATCGATGGGGCAGTGGTCAAGTTCATCAAACGGAATATTCCACTTATCCATGTATTGAATATCCAAAATTTAACGGAAGAATTAGGAATGGCCTTCGCACCAATTCCATTACCGGAGATTGGTAAAGGATCCCTTTATGCCGTAGAAAAATATAGCCTTACGGTAACCATGTTGAGCTTTTTACTGGTCTCTGGTATGGTCTTTGGAGTAGGCTGGAGGAGCCATCAGCAAATTAAACAACGAATGATGGATCATGAACCAGACAGTGTTATCTAGAATCCTATTTTTATTATTTACAGGATATTCGGCCCTTTCTGCTGAACTCCTCAAACCAACCATCGGTGGTGAAGAAAAAGAAATATTGAAAATTGCCGGAAAACGAAGGATGTATACTATAATGCGAGAGGATTCTCTAGTATATCAAGTGAATGGGCCTGCTCGAATCGAACTAATCACTCGCTATCCATCCCCCGAAATGTCTAAAAAAAGTCAACCATTTTCATATCAATTGGTGGTCGATAATGAAGAACCTATAAAAATCAATCATCGCTATAAATTACAGAAAAGCATCCGGTCGGTACAGCACCCTAGTCATTATTACACCTATTCTGGAAATTATTTCATTAACATCGAGGAGGGAGATCATATTCTTACCATGTCTGCTAATGCAGACCAGAAATACCCTGTATTATTACGGGTGATTAAAAAAGGATTTAAAATATCACTCAGCAATATGCATGAACTTCAACCCATGGTTTTTCAAGCCAACCGGACAGTTGAAGTATCGGGGAAAGACATATCCTATTATGAATTGATCCATGGGCGACCATTGCAATTGAATATAGATGGACCCAAAACCCTGCGCATTTTATCCCGTCTATTGTTTGATTCAGAAATGGGTGCGGAAGAAAGTTTTCGTATCCGCGTAAAAACTGGAAGGAAAGTTTTGGGAACATATTACATGTCCACAGAAAGGTCTTCAGATTCAATGGTTAAAGACCAGCCTGATAAAGTACCAGGTAAATGGCGAACATGTGAGGTAACAATTCCTGCCGGGAAACATGTTATTTCAGTTGAGCTTGTTGAAAAGAAAAGGAGTGTTTTGACACGATTTAAGGAATACAAATGAGGTTCATAATCATCATATTGCTTTCCAGTCTCTGGGGCCAGGGTTGGTCCGACTATTTACGATCACCAGTGAAATGGACACTAGGTTTTACAAACGGATATGACAACAATGTACTGCGATTATCTGCTATTGAAAAGGACGATGCTGCGTTGAATCAAACTATTTTGGGCGGTACTAAGACATTTGATTCCCATTATGTTCGTTTTTCCTTGAGCGGTCTTAAGAA
>ENA-ORDI01000411-ORDI01000411.1-marine-metagenome-genome-assembly--contig:-NODE-411-length-30323-cov-7.612874_pt1 | contig 30323 bp, 35 predicted proteins | sample MGYA00248628_ERZ508525 | MGnify/ENA primary metagenome ERZ508525 (study PRJEB26195, sample SAMN05422138) | marine metagenome | isolation source: East of Porto Seguro, South Atlantic Ocean | place... | reverse complement strand
GCTTGCATTGACATACCTTCATTTTCTCCAATTTGTTCAATTCTTAGAGCATCTACGGTTATGTCTTGAGTTGCTGAGGCAATAGCAATAACCAAGCCAATTGCAATTACCGCCCAAAGATTTGCTGTTGGATCAATTGTGCTCCAGAAGACTAAGCTAACTAAAATAATAAATTGCATGGTTACGATCCAGCCACGACGGTGACCTATTTTATTGGTTAACCATGGAATACGAATTCTATCGATGAGTGGAGCCCAGAGGAAATTGATCGCATAAACGCCAAATATTAGTCCGGCCCAACCGATTGTACTACGACTCAGACCATCTTCTTTAAGCCAGAGGCTAAGACTACTTCCGATGAGTACCCAGGGAAAACCACTTATAATTCCCAGTAAAAGAATCCGAACCATCCGTCTATCTAAATAAACGGAAAACGTTTCTGATAATGTTTGTTTTTTAACTATCTCCATAAAACACCAAAAAAAATTTTAGTTTTTCCAAAATGAAGGAAAAAATAAAACTAACACAGCAAATAATTCAAGCCTACCAAGAAGCATACCTAAACTCAAACTTAATTTAGAAAAATTAGGTAAATCACTAAAATTACCATTAGGTCCAATCACATTACCTAAACCTGGTCCTACATTTGATATTGCTGAAGCAGATCCAGATATTGCTGTAATAAAATCTAAACCGTTTACAGATAAAAGTGCTGCTAAAATAAAAAAAATAAAGAAATAAAGAAAAATAAAAGTTATTATTGAATAAATAAATGTATCGTTAATCTTTTCATTATTGTATTTTATGGAAAATACACCGTGTGGATAAACTAGTTTTTTAATTTGATTTATTATAAAATGACCAAGTATTTGGAACCTAAAAATTTTAATACCGCAAGTAGTAGATCCTGCGCAACCTCCAATAAACATCAAAAAAAGAAAAAATATTAATGGAAAATTTCCCCACGAACTGAAATCAGCTGTGACATATCCTGTTCCGGACAAAACAGAAACTACATTAAAAGTAGATATCCTTAAATTTTCTGAAAAACTATATTCTTTATTACTTAGCATTAAATACAAAAACATTAATAAAATAGAAATAATTAAAATATAAATTAAACCTTTAATTTGGGCATCTTTTAAAAATATTTTTTTGTCACCTTTTACAAATTTTAAATAAGCAATGAAAGGTATACTTCCTAAAACTATAAAAATTATTGAAATAATTTCAATTCTTGGATTTTGGAAATGGCCAATTGAACCGCTATAGGTTGAAAAACCTCCTGTTGCAATTGTTGTCATGGAATGAGCAATGCTATCAAATATATTCATCCCAACAGCCCAGTAGGAAATTCCACAGGTAAAAGTTAAGGCAAGATAAATTATTGAAATTATTAAAGTTATCTCACGCGTTTTAGGTAAAATTTTTTCAGTAGTATCAGAGCTCTCCATTCTAAATAATTGCATCCCACCAATATTTAACAAAGGAAGAATAGTTATTGCCATTACAATCACGCCTATACCTCCGAGCCACTGCAAAATAGCTCTCCAGATCAGAATGCTTTTTGGAGCATCATCTAGGTTAGTGATAATCGTTGACCCAGTAGTTGTTATTCCAGACATGCTTTCAAAAAAAGCATCTACGAACGATAAATTAAGATTAGAAAGCAAGAATGGCAAACATCCAAAAATAGCAATACCTAACCATGATAAAGTAGTTAGAAGAAAAGCTTGTTGCAAATTTAGTTTTTTGTTTTCCTCTAGATTTGCAAGCACAAGAAGTGTTCCTATAAAAGCTGTAACCAATGCTGATAATAGAAAAGTATTATTTTTCTCGTCATATATAAATTGCACAAAAAATGGTATAAGCATGAATGCTCCCAATATCACTAGGAGCACACCAATTGCAAAAAAAACGGTTTTGTAATTATTCATTTTTGCAGTCGGAGGTTATTTAAAAATATTTGAAATTCAACATAATAAGATCTAATTATACCTGTATTTTACTCATAAAATTTAATAAATCTTTTGTATTGTGATTGATAATTCGATAATTCAAAATACTACCTCATGGCCATTTGTTGAAGCTAGAAAGCTAGTAAAAGATAGACAGAAAATTTTTGAGAAAAAAGGAAAAATAATTTTACAAACTGGTTACGGCCCCAGCGGACTACCTCATATTGGAACTTTTGCGGAAGTAGCAAGAACCACAATGGTGGCAAATGCAATAAAGCAACTTATTGATATTCCGACTGAAATTATAACTTTTTCTGATGATATGGATGGTTTGAGGAAAGTGCCAGAAAACATACCTAATCAAGAAATTTTAAAGAAAAACTTGCATAAACCTTTAACCAGCATACCCGATCCATTCAATAAATTTAAAAGTTATGGGGAACATAATAATGAAATGCTAAAAAATTTTTTAAATAAATTTAAATTTAATTATACCTTTCGAAGCTCAACCGAAACTTACAAAAAAGGAATTTTTAATAGTTCAGTTCTCTTGGTCTTAGAAAAATATGAGAAGATTGTGGAAATTATGTTACCCACCCTGGGAAAGGAAAGACAAGAAACTTACAGTCCGTTTTTACCCATTTGTCCCAAAACAGGAAAAGTTTTAGAAGTTCCCATTGTTGAGATCAAAAAAAAGGAAGGTAAAATTATCTATCAAAATGACGATAGAAAAATTGAGACTGAAGTTATAAATGGCAAGTGCAAATTACAATGGAAAGTAGATTGGGCTATGAGATGGTATGCATTTGATGTTGATTATGAAATGTATGGCAAGGACTTAATAGAAAGCGCAATTCTTTCAAATAAAATTTGTCAAACTCTTGGAAAAAAGGGTCCAAATGGTTTTGCTTATGAACTATTTTTAGATGAAAAAGGCGAAAAGATTTCAAAATCAAAAGGCAATGGAATAACCATAGATCAGTGGTTAAAATATGCATCTCCAGAAAGTTTAGCCTTGTATATGTACCAAAATCCAAAAAGGGCAAAAAAACTTTATGCAGATGTGGTTCCAAATGCTGTTGACGAATACTTGTCTTATATAGATAAATTTAGCGGACAAGATATTCAACATAGATTACTGAATCCGGTGTGGCATGTTCACAATGCAAATCCTCCAAAAGAAAAGTCTGTGATGCCATTTTCTGTTTTACTGAATTTGGTTGGGACAAGTAATGCGACAGATAAAAATGTTTTGTGGAAGTTTATAAAAAAATATAAAAAAAATATTGAGATTTCAAATCATCCTATTCTAGATAATCTTGTGGAATGTGCTTTAAGATATTTTAAAGATATAGTTAAACCGAACAAGAAGTATAGAAAACCTGATGAAAAAGAAAAAATAGCACTCCAGAATTTGGTAAAAAGATTGAATGATTGCAATGATCAAATGGATCCAGAAGCTATACAAACGATTGTTTATTCAGTAGGGAAAGAAAATGGATATAAAGAAAATCTGAGAGAATGGTTTAAGGCAATTTACGAAATAATTTTTGGAGATCAAGATGGCCCGAGAATGGGTTTTTTTATAAGTTTTTTTGGCATTAAGGAAACCATAGAGTTAATCAATAAATGTATTAAATAATGTTTTCTATTTTAAGACCTTTTTTATTTAGCCTAGATCCTGAAACGGCACACGATTTAGCTATCCAATCACTTAAATTTAATTACCTACCAAGCAAGATGTTTGAGGTTGAAGATGAGCAAATTTTAAATACTGAATTACTGGGTAAAAATTTTCCTAATCCCGTAGGCCTTGCTGCGGGTTTTGATAAAAGTGCTGAGGTTTATAATTCACTATTGAGATTTGGATTTGGATTTGTGGAGGTTGGAACAGTTACACCTTTAAAACAATTTGGAAATTCCAAACCAAGAATATTTAGACTTGAAGAAGATGGTGCCTTGATTAATAGATTAGGATTTAACAATGACGGTATTGAGATAATAAAAAAACGAATTAAATCGGAAAAAAAGAAAGGTGTATTGGGAATCAATATTGGCCCAAATAAGAATACCAAAGATCAAAAGAACGACTTTTGTTTAGGGTTGAAAAATTTTTTTGATATAGCAGATTACATTACAATCAATATTTCTTCACCAAATACTGAGGGATTAAGAGATTTTCATGACCAAGAAAAGCTCAAAGATCTTTTGCTAGCTCTTAATAAAATAAAAAATGAAAACAAAATTAATATTCCACTTTTATTAAAAATTTCGCCAGATATTGTTGATAATCACATTTCTGAAATTGCAGATGTTGCAATAAAAAATGATATTTCTGGAATAATACTTACCAATACTACGGACAGTAATAGAGATAAGTTGATGAACAATTTTAAAAAAGAAGAAGGTGGACTTTCGGGGAAACCTTTACAACAAATATCAACTGATATGATTAAAAAATTTTACAAACAACTCAATGGCAAAATTCCAATAATTGGGGTTGGAGGTGTGAATTCAGGAAAATCGGCCTATGAGAAAATTACTGCTGGTGCTTCGTTATTACAACTCTATACCGGTTTAGTTTATAAAGGACCTTTGTTAGTTAAAAATATTAAAAAAGAATTAATCCAAATTTTAAAATCCGAAGGATTAAATAATATAAAAGATGCCGTAGGCAAGGGTTTATAATTAACCTATATTACCTAAGGAAGGAAAGTATTCTAATATAAAAAATCCCAAAACTTGCAGCTGTCCTGTCAAAATTGCTATTCCTGTAAATAATAAAACAATTCCTCCCCCTTTTGTAATTGTTGATGTATGTTTTCGAAAACTTTTCGAAAAAATCAAAAATTTATCAATTAAAATACCTGATATAATAAAAGGTATTGCCAGACCTAGAGAATAAAATGAGAGTAATAAGATACTTTTACCAATATTCTCTTCTATTGCGGCTAAAGTTAAAATTGATCCAAGAATGGGACCTATACAAGGAGTCCAACCAAATCCAAAAGCCGCACCTATTAGAAATGGAAAAGCTAAACTAGGACTATATTGATCTGTAAAAATTCTTATATCTTTGTTCATAAATTTGAAATTAATAATTCCGAGTAGTTGGAGTGAAAAAAATATTATAATTGCACCAGCAATAATTCTAAAAATTTCAGAGTTGGTCAAAAAAAACTTTCCAATAAACGACGCGGTTAAACCTAAAGCTATAAAAACAAGAGAAAAACCTAAAGTAAAAAAAATTGTTTTAATAACTATTAAATTTTTCTTTTTTTCAACAAGTTCATTAAATGATGTTCCGGAAATATAAGAAATGTAACCGGGTATTAACGGAAGAACACATGGTGATAAAAAACTAATTAATCCAGCTAAAAAAGCAATAGACAAGTGCACTTCCATTTACGAATATTAAAATATACCTATTCCTCGATATTATGATTGTCAATATGTTAATATATTGTCTTGACCATATTACGGACTGCATCTATATACTGCTTAGGAAATTCAATATGTCAAAAAAATGCGAGCTTACAGGCAAGTCTCCTCTGAAAGGTCATAAAGTGAGTCACGCAAATAATAAATCAAAAAGAAAATTTTTTCCCAATTTAAAAAAAGTGACTTTTAAAAGCGATATATTAAAACGAAATATTAGGCTTAACGTTAGCAATTCAGCGGTAAGAACAGTAGATTATAAGGGTGGATTCGATTTTTATCTAAAAAGTGTTAGATCATTTAAACTGTCTTCAAAAGCAAAAAAACTTAAAAATCAAATAATTGCAAAAGCTTAATTATTGATGTTTAGGATAGAAAACAGGTTTTTTTTTATTTTAGCATTTTTAATGGCTTTAACAGTTGTTCTATCTAACTATCTTGTACAATTTCCGGTTCATTATATGGGATTTCAAGATTTATTAACCTACGGGGCCTTTAGTTATCCAATAGCATTTTTGATAACAGATTTATCAAATAGAAGATATGGAAAAAATACCGCCAAAAACATTGTATATTTGGGTTTTATATTAGGAGTAATATTAACATTTTATTTTTCAACAAATTATTCAGATTTGATTTCAATTAGAATTGCAATTGGATCTGGGACCGCTTTTCTTGTTGCACAACTAATTGATATTAATATTTTTGATAAACTAAGAAAAAAAATTTGGTTTGCGGCTCCTTTAGTATCATCATTAATTGGATCCAGTATCGATACTTTTTTATTTTTTTCAATTTCATTTTATGGAACAGAAGTAAATTGGGTTACCTTGTCGTTTGGTGACTTATTTGTTAAAATATTTGTTGCATTAATGATGTTAATTCCTTTTAGACTTTTACTTTCTTATGTTCAGGAAATTTCAACTATTGAAAAAAAAATTAGTGTATAGTTTCTTTATTTTTTTCTGAAAATAGTTTAGTTAATTGGTTAATCATCACATCTCCAAGTTCTTGCACATCAGTTATTTTAATTGCTCTATTGTAGTATCTAGTTACGTCGTGACCTATACCAACTGCTAAGATTTCAATATTTGAATTTTTCTCAATCCATTTAACGGTCTGCTTTAGGTGTTTTTCTAAGTAATCGCCGGAATTTACTGATAAAGTTGAGTCATCAACCGGAGCTCCATCTGAAATAACCATTAATATTTTTCTTTCTTCTTTTCTTATTTCAATTCTTTTGAAAGCCCATAAGAGCGCTTCGCCATCAATATTTTCTTTTAATAAACCTTCTTTAAGCATTAAACCAAGGTTCTTTTTTGATTGTCTCCAAGGTTTATCAGCTGATTTGTAAATAATATGTCTTAGATCATTCAATCTTCCGGGATTTATAGGTTTGTTTTCTAAATTCCATTTCTCTCTACTTTTCCCACCCTTCCAATTCTTTGTTGTGAATCCTAAAATTTCTACTTTAACAGAACATCTTTCCAGGGTTCTTGATAAAATATCCGCGCAAATTGCTGCAACCGAAATTGGTCTTCCTCGCATGGATCCAGAATTATCTATAAGAAGAGTTACTATTGTATCCTTAAATTTAGTTTCCTTTTCCATTTTGAAAGATAATGGATGAAATGGATCAATAATAATCCTTGATAATTTCGAAGAATCTAGCACACCTTCTTCCAAATCAAATTCCCAAGATCTATTTTGTTTTGCTAATAATTGCCTTTGAAGTTTATTCGCAAGTTTAGTAACTAAGCTCTGTAGATTAGTAAGTTGCTGATCTAAATTTTTCCTAAGTCTTATGATTTCTTCATCATTTTCTAATTCTTCAGCATTTTTTACTTCATCATATATATTAGTAAACACTTTATATTTTTCTTTGAACAAGTTTTTTTGATTATTTTTCATTAAAGTTGGATCTCCATCAATTTCTTTTTGACTCGAATCTTCATTGTCATTAGAAGAATCAAGGTTATTTTCTGAAACACTTAAATCAGGATCGCCACTTTGAGCTTTTTCTTTTAGAGATACATTGCTTTCTTCATTATCTTTTTCAGATTGAGAAGAATCTTCTTTTGGAGTCTCTTTTTTTTCTTCCTTTTCCTTCGAGTCTGAATCTTCAAAATCAAGATTGCTAATTATATCCGCAACCAATCGGTTAAATTCATTTTGGTTTTTAATGCAACTATTTAGTTCTTTTAATCTTTGTTTTAAATTTTTATCAAATGAATCTTTCCAGTAACTCAACACTTTTTTTGTAGTATGACTTTGTTTTACGTTAAAGAAATGACTTCTTAAATACAATTCAAAGGCTTCCGTTATTGGAACATCTGCTTCAGTTTTAATTTCTTCAATTTTTTTATTTTTAAATTTGTTTTCATAACATTGAGTTATATTATATTTGACACCTTTTAATTTATCTGATCCTATCTTTTCATATCTAATTTTTTCTGCAATGGCATATAACGCTTTGCTCATTGCACCCTTAGGCTCATTTTTAAGGTAAATTTTCTTATCAGTATATTTTATTTTTAAAGCCTCAGAGTCAGCAAAGGCTCTTAAATTTGTAAAATCCTGTAATTTTCTTAAACTTGCTATTTCCGGTAAATTTAACGAATTTTTTTTTGAAGACAGGTTGCTACCAAATTTAATTTTGAGATCAAAATTTTCAGAAATAGCTTTAACTGTTGACGAAACAGCAGATTTAAATCTTTCTTTTAAAAGTTCCCGTTCATCCATTTTAGAGATTTATATTTTGATATTAATTGTAGATTCTGGCAAATCTTCACCAAAACATCTTTGGTAATATTCTGCGATTATATTTTTTTCTAAGTCATCACATTTATTTAAAAACGTTACTCTAAATGCATATCCTATATCTTTAAATATTTCTGAATTTTCTGCCCAGTGTAAAACTGTTCGAGGACTCATTACGGTAGAAATATCACCACCAACAAATCCCTTTCGTGTTAAGTCTGCAACTTTAATCATATTTGAGACAACTTCTTTGCCTTCCTTGGTATTAAAACTTTTAGATTTAGCAAGAATTATTTCTAGTTCTTTATCAAAACTAAGATAATTTAAAGTTGTTATGATATTCCATCTATCTAATTGTCCCTGATTTAATTGTTGTGTTCCCTGATAAAGTCCAGTTGTATCACCTAATCCTATTGTATTTGTTGTTGCAAACAATCTAAAGAATGGATGTTGTTTTAAAACTTTATTTTGATCCAATAAGGTAAAACTTCCTTCTTTTTCAAGAACTTTTTGAATTACAAACATAACATCTGGTCGTCCAACGTCATATTCATCAAATACTAAAGCTATAGGATTTTGTATTGACCATGGAAGTATGCCTTCTTTGAATTCAGTAATTTGTTTATTGTCTTTAACTACAATTGCATCTTTGCCAACTAAATCTATACGACTTATATGGCTATCTAAATTTACTCTAATACATGGCCAATTTAATCTTGCTGCGACCTGGTCAATATGAGTTGATTTTCCCGTTCCATGATAACCTTGTATTAAAACACGTTTGTTAAATGCGAAACCAGAAATGATAGCTAAAGTTGTGTCTCTATCAAATTTATAGTTACTGTCGATTTCCGGGACATATTCGTTTTTTTTCGAAAAACCATCAACTTTCATTTCAGTATTTATTCCAAAAATTTGATTTACAGAAATTTTAATATCCGGAACTAATTCAGTTAAATTTGTCATATCTATTCTGCTACTTTCTTATCATTATCAGTTTTAAGTGACTGTAAGCCAAAGTTATTTTCTTTAATTTATCTTCAAACTGTTTATTACCTGCGTTTCTATCAGGGTGAAATTTTTTTACAAGAGTTTTAAATTTTTTTTGTATAATTGACCAATCTGCGTTTAATTCAAGTTCCATAATTTGAAAAGCATCCTTATCTTTTTCACTTAATTTTCTATCGGTAAAGTTATTTACGATTTTTTCTTGTTTAAAAAAATTAAATTTGTCACTTAAGGCATTATTCCATAAAATATTAAAAAAATTATCAGAAGAAGAAAATTTTTGTGTTGGGCGATGCCATGTAAGATCTGATTTTAAAAAATCTTCAATTTCATTTTGAGACATACCTTCAAAATAATTCCAATTTTTATTAAATAATTTAATGTGTTCTTCACATAACCATTTATAGTTTTTGCTATTATCTTTTTCTAGCGGAGCCTTAAATTGTCCACTTTCCTCACAATTTTGCCATTCGCAAATATTTTCCATTGTCAAAAACTATTATATGTTTTAATATTTTGAAAGCAAAATAATGAATTTCTTTGATGAAGTTAAAGAAAAAGTTAATAATAAAATTAATCCAGAAAATATAATTTTAATTGATAATTCTCATCTTCATAGTAAGCATAAATCTTTTGATATAAATAAATTTCATCTTAAAATTATAATTAAATCTAAAAAATTAAAAAGTATGAGTAAAATTATGGCACATAAGGAAATCTTTTCAGTTTTAAAAGATGAAATGAGTAATAAAATTCATGCACTGGAGATAGAAATTCAGTAAGTTTTATAAAAAGTAAGAATTCAAAAAATTTCTAATTTCGTCACTTTTTAAAGAAAATTCTTTAGGTAGTGTTGTTTTGCCAATTTTGTTTAGTAAAATCAAATTAATTTTTTCATCTATGTTTTTTTTATCTTTTTTCATAAAATAAATAATTTTTTTAACTTCATTTTTCTTAAAAGTTTTTGTAATAAACATTGGTAATTTTAAATTAAGATAATGTTTTTTTATTAGCAATAAGTCTTTAAGTGATAATTTTTTTCTCTTATTAGATAGTTCACTAGCTATCATCATACCTAGCAACACAGCTTCACCGTGGTTTAATTTTTTTGAAAAATTTTTTGCACCTTCAAAACCGTGTGCGAAAGTATGTCCGAAGTTTAAAATCATCCTTAAATTTTTTTCTTTTTCATCTTTATTAACAACTTTACATTTAATTTTACAGCTTTTAATAATCGCTTTTTTTAGAAAAATATTGTTTTTTTCATTAATAATTTTTTTGCCATTTTTAAAAAGCCAAAGAAAGAATTTTCTGTCCAAAATTATTGAATGTTTTAGTATTTCACCATAGCCTGAAATTATTTCTCTTTGCGGTAAACTTTTTAATATTGATATATCGCTTAATATAAAATCTGGATGGTAATAAGTTCCTATAAGATTTTTACCTTGACTTGAATTAATTCCAGTTTTTCCTCCTATAGAAGCATCAGCTTGAGCTAATAAAGTAGTGGGAATATTAATAAATTTTAATCCTCTTTTAGTAAGATTAGATATAAAAGCCGATAAATCGCCAAGAACTCCACCTCCCATAGCAATTACACAATCCGACTTATTAAAATTATCATTTAGGAGTTGCTCAATAATTTTATTTGCAACCTTAAAACTTTTGGTCCTTTCGCTTGCTGATAATTTATAAATTTTAAGTTCATATTTTTTTAAAGATTTAATTAATTTTTTTAATAATAACTTAGGTAATTTATTATCGCTAATAATGCATATTTTTTTTACATTAGGTAAATTTTTTTTTATTAGCCAACCCGCTTTATTTAAAATGTTATTTCCGAAATAGATTGGATAGGTTTTGCTTTTAGTTTTAACAATAAGTTTAGTATTTTTCATAAAAAGTTATAATTTTTTTAGCGATACTTTCTTTACTTTGGTTGTCACAATTGATTTTATGATTAGCCAGTTTATAAATATTTTTTCTTTCATCATATAATTTATTGATTTTTTTTTGGTTATTTTCTTCATTCAGCAAAGGTCTTTTATTGCTCCATTTTATTCTTTTGTTTAAATCTTTTAAATCAGCGTCTAGCCAAATTGATACCGCATTTTTTAATATGCTATCTCTAATAGTTTTGTCCATAAATGCACCCCCACCTAAAGCTATAACTGAATTACTTTTTTTAAGTGATTTTAATACTTCTTTATTCTCTTCTAATCTAAAAAACTTTTCTCCTTTTTTTTTAAAAATTTCTGAAATTTTCATTAAGCAATTTTCCTCAATATTTGTGTCGGTATCGATAAATTTTAAACCTGTCTTTTTAGCGACAATTTTACCTAAGGTAGTTTTACCGACGCCCATCATTCCCAACAAAACTAGGTTTTTTCTCACATTTGCCTGAATTTTTAAATTTGATTTTTCACAATTATGTCTTAATTTTCGAGTGTAAATACAATTTAACAATTATGCAACTTAGATTAAATCCCAGAGCTAATAAAAATTTGATAAATAGGAATTTAGTAATTAAAATTATTTTAATTTTTCTAGTATTCTCTTTAGGAATATTTTTACTTGATAAAATAGATTTTCCAACACCAAAAAAACTTATCAAGCAAGAAATTAGCAATGATAAGCTCATCACACTTAAATAAATTAACATATTTTATATTTTTCATTTATTTACTAATTTTTAACAGCAATTTATGTATTGCCGCTGAAGATATATGGAAAAAAAAAGATAAAAAAAATACTCAAAGTATTGAAGTTGATAAAGAAAAGAAAATAACAATAGAAAGTCCGATTCTTTCAGATGATATAAATAAGATATCAATAAAAATTGACGAAAATAAAATTGAAGATTCAAATAAATCAGTAGTTGGTATATTTGATCCCGAAGAAAATAATTTTAATTTAAATATGTGGTTGGATACGGATGGGAAGGATATCAAAAAAGTTTTAAAGAGAATAAATAAACTAAAATTATCCAAACTCTCCGAAGATTTACTTTTTCAGATTCTATTTACAAATGCATATTCTCCAAAAATAAATTTAAATTCTGAAGAATTTTTAAAAATAAAAATAAATTGGTTAATTGAAAAAAATAGAATTCAAGATTTGGAAGTTTTGTTAAGAAAAAATCCAGAAGTAGGCCAAAGTTCAAAAGCTATAAAATTCTTAATTGATGAATATCTTTCATCAGCAGATATAAAATCAGCATGTGAAAAGACAAGTTTTATAGATCGAGAACTTCAAAATACTTATCTAGAGAAATTTACAATTTACTGTTTAATATATAATGACCGAAAAGATGAAGCTCAATTAATTTTTGATATAATAAAAGATAGAGGGTTCAAAGATAAATTTTTTGAGGACAAAATTAATTTCCTATTAGGAATAACAGGTAGTACAGAACAAAAAATTCTAGATAATAATCTTTTTAATTTTTATTTATCCCATGTCACTATTGATAACATTCAATATGAACCAAATAACAAAACCGATAAATATATATGGAGATATCTTTCTTCTGCAAATTTAATTCAAATTGATAATTTTGAAAATGAAGATGTAATATCAACTTTTGAAAAAGCCGCGGCAAAAAATACTTTTGACAATGATGAAATTTTTAAAATCTATTTAAAAATGAATTTTAATTTTAATCAGTTAGTAAATGCAAAAGAAATTTACAAAAATTTACCTAATTATAAGGCTAGGGCATTAATTTATCAAAGCATGCTATTAAGTGATAATGTTGAAAAAAAAATCAATTTATTATTTTTGCTTAAAGATTTATTTATAAAAGATGAACTTTTGGATGTTTATACTGAGGAATTGGCAAGTATTTTGAAATCTATTGATCCAAATGATATTCCCGAAGATTATGAAGAATTAGTAGCTCAAAATCAAAATATAAACTTAACCAAAAAAATCAAATTTGACAATAATATATTGCATAGATCAAAAATCATAAAGCATTTTTTGGACGATAATACAAAACTTAGCAAAACTGAAAAAGATTTTAAAACCGTTTATAAAAAAATAAAAAAGAACAAAAAATATTTTATTTCCATAAAAGACATTATTGTTTTAGAGTCTCTTGCGATCGATGGAATTTCTTTACCAAACGATTTAGATTATGCTAAGTTATCTTCTCAATTAACAGTTCCAGAAAATTTACAAGATTTAGTAAGTCAAAATCAAATAGGTTTAGTTATGCTTAAGATTGTCGAGATAATTGGAGAAGATAATATTAGTGATCTAGATCCAGAAACTTTATATTTTTTAAATAAAATATTAAATGATTTAAATTTGAAGAAAATTAGAAATAGTATTTTGAGCGAAGCACTTCCTGTGAAATTATAAGTTATTTTTAAATTTAAAATATTCCTATTACTTGACTATAATAATCTTATAATTTATTCATATTTACATGGCTTTAAGAGAAATTTTAACTGAACCAAACAAGCTTTTAAGAGAAAAATCCTTAGCGGTAGAAAAAGTGGATGAAGATTTACAAAAACTTATGAACGATATGTTAGAGACGATGTATGCGGCTCCAGGAATTGGATTGGCCGCCATACAAGTCGGAGTACCTAAAAGGGTTATAGTTCTTGATATCGGGTGGCGAAATAAATCAGAAAGTACAAATGATGAGAAACAAGTGGTAAGAAAAAACCCAATGTGCTTTGTGAATCCAGAAATAATTGTAAAATCTCCAAACAATTCAACATATGAAGAAGGTTGTTTGTCAGTACCTGGTCAATTTGCCGAAATTGAAAGACCAGATAAGTGTCATATAAAATATTTAGATTATTATGGGCAGTCCAAAGAACTTGTGGCTGAAGGCATACTTGCAACATGTATCCAGCACGAGATAGATCATTTAGAGGGAATTTTGTTCATTGACTATTTATCAAAATTAAAAAAATCAATGATTGTTAAAAAACTTTTAAAGCAAAAAGAACAGATTGATAGAATTGTAATTTAAATTCAAAAATAAATTAATGTCATTTAAAATAGTATTTATGGGAACTCCAGAGTTTTCGTTACCTACCCTTGAAGCTCTAATCGAAAACAAATTTAATGTTGTAAGTGTTTATACTCAGCCACCAACAAAATCAAAAAGAGGACAAAAAATTAATGTTTCTCCAATAGAAGAATTTTCTAAAAAAAATAAAATAAATTTTAAGAATCCAATTAATTTAAATAGTGATGAGGAGTTAAAAATTTTTAAGGAATTATCACCAGACATAGTTGTTGTTGTTGCTTATGGACAAATAATCCCAAAAAATTTTTTAAATATAACTAAATTTGGATTTATTAATATTCACGCATCATTACTCCCCAAGTGGAGGGGTGCAGCACCAATCCAAAGAGCAATAATGAATGGAGATAAAAAAATAGGTGTGAGCATTATGAAGATCGAAGAAAAATTAGATAGTGGACCTGTCTTAGCATCAAAAGAAATAGAATTGGGTCAGAATGCCACCCATGGAGAAATTGAAAAAACACTTTCTGTAATGGGAGCAAATTTACTAGTTGAAAATTTAAAAAGATTAGAAAGAGGTAATTCAAAATTTATAGGTCAAGTTCATTCCGAGGCTACTTATGCAAAGAAAATAGATAAAGGCGAAACAAAAATTAATTGGAGTTTGGATGCTACTAAAGTACTAGCGCATATTCATGGTCTGAGTCCAATCCCTGGAGCGTGGTTTGAATATGAAAATGAACGATTTAAAGTTTTGCGTGCAAAAATATCCACAGTAAATGGAAAACCCAGTTACGTCCTAGATGACAATTTAACCGTCGCATGTAAGTCAAATTCCATTCAAATTTTAGAATTGCAACGTCAGGGAAAAAATAAACAAACTGCTAAAGAATTTTTACTAGGTAAGAAAATTAATAGTGGATCAATATTAAATTAATGCAAAGATATAAAATAAAAATAGAATATGAAGGAACACCCTTTGTTGGCTGGCAATTTCAAAAAAATGGTCAATCGATTCAAGAAGTATTACAAAAAGCGATATTTAATTTTTCAAAAGAAAAGGTGGTTGTAATAGGAGCCGGAAGAACAGATTCTGGAGTGCATGCTTTGGCACAGGTAGCACACTTTGATTTAAAAAAAAAAATAAAAATAAAAAGAAAAAGTCTTTTACCTGCCATTAATCAAAATATTGGCAATAAACCTGTAACAGTTTTAAAAATAAATAAAGTAAACAAAAAATTTCACGCAAGATTTGATGCAAAAAAAAGGACTTATCAATATACAATCGTTAATAGGCAATCACCTTTAACACTTCAAAAAAATAAGGCATGGCACATTCGTAAAAAGCTAGATGTTAAAGCTATGAAAAAAGGAACCAAATTGTTATTAGGAACCCATGATTTTTCAACATTTAGGGCATCGTCTTGTGGAGCAAAATCACCAATTAAAACTATGGAAAAAATTTCAATAAAAAAAAATAAAGACAAAATAACTTTAAAATTTACTTCCAAGTCCTTTTTACAGCAACAAGTTAGATCGATGGTTGGCTGCATTAAATACTTAGGTGAAGGCAAATGGAATTTGGATACTTTTAAAAACTCACTTGAATCAAAAAATCGTGCAAAGTGTGCTCCACCAGCACCTGCTTGCGGGCTTTATCTAGCAAAGATCAAATATTAATTATTCTATTAGAGATTTTACGTGGTAATCAACGCTTTCTTTTAGGGCGTTTAAATCATATCCGCCTTCTAAAATAGATACTACTTTTCCTTCACAAAGTTTTTTTGCGAGGGTTAATATTCTTTTTGTCAAAGTATAATAATCTTTCGATTCTAAATTAATTTGAGCAAGAGGATCATCTTTATGAGCATCAAATCCAGCTGATAGTAAAATAAATTCAGGCTTAAATTCTTTAAGTTTTCTAAAAATGCTTTCATAAGCATTTAAGAATTCATGGGATTGCGTGCCAGCACCCAAGGGTACATTAAATACATTATCTTTATTACCTTTTTCATTTGCAGCTCCTGAACCAGGATAATAGGGATATTGGTGAGAAGAGATATATAGAACTTTCTCATTATCATAAAAGATATCTTGCGTTCCGTTACCATGATGCACGTCAAAATCAATAATTGCGACTCTCTTCAATTTATATTTTTCCAATAAATAATAAGCTCCAACAGCGATATTATTATAAACACAGAATCCCATAGCTTTTTGTTTTTCCGCATGATGTCCTGGAGGTCTGACAGCACAAAAAGCATTGTTAAAGTCCTTTTTCATAACTCCATCAATAGCAGTTAAAATTGAACCAACGGCATCTCGAGTTGCTTCTTTGCTGCCGGGTGAGACAATGGTATCACCATCTAAGAAATTCAAACCCTGTTTAGGAAAAGAGTCTTTTACATTATTCAAGTAATTTTTATCGTGAGCAAATTCCAAATATTTTAGATCGAACTTTGCTGGCTTTTTCCAAATTAAATTTTTGGATTTTACTTTTTTCAAATGATCAATAACAACGGTTACGCGGTCTGCTCTTTCAGGATGTCCTTCGCCAGTATGATGGTTTAAATAGGTATCGGTAGTTAAAATACAGGTTTTCACTTAAAGTAGTGTAACAAAATATTTAAATATATTTTTTTAAGCTTTTTCATATCAGCAACCGAGACCATTTCATCTATCTTATGTGCGGTTTTTCCAACTAATCCAAATTCTACACATGGAGATATTTTTCTAATGAATCTTGCATCAGATGTCCCGCCAGTCGTTGATAATTTTGGTTTTACTCTAGTTATTTTTTTGATGATTTTTTGAATCATATAAGTGGTTTTGTTGGGTGTAGTTAAAAATGCCTCTCCCGATACCATGTAAGAAATTTTAAAGGAACATCGACTTCTCCTACAAACATTGCTAAAAACTTTATTCAGTTTTTTTTTTAGAGAACTTGATGAATGCATATTGTTAAATCTTATATTAAAAGTTGCTGTAGCTTCTGCTGAAATTACATTATCAGCTGTGTTTTCAATATTAATTTTAACTACTTCAAGATTTGAAGGTTGAAAGTTTTTTGTTCCCCTATCAAGTTTAATATTACTAATTTGATTGAGTATTTTTGTTATAACAGGAGCAGGGTTATTTGCTTGATGCGGATAGGCGACGTGACCTTGAGTTCCATAAACTGTTAGATACCCAGTTATACTTCCTCTTCTACCAATTTTCATCATCTGACCAAGTTTTGTTAAATTTGTTGGTTCACCTACTAAACAAAAATTTATTTTTTCTTTTCTTTTTTTTAATTTCTCAACAACCTTTTTCGTTCCATTAATCGCAATTGCCTCTTCATCTCCAGTAATTAATAGGCTAATTGATCCCTTAAATTTTGGTTTTATTTTTTTAAACTGACTTAAAGCGGCTATAAAACACGCAATGGATCCTTTCATATCGCTTGCACCACGACCAATTAATCTATTGTTTTTGACCATGCCTGAAAAAGGGTTTACTGACCAAGATTTTAAGTCGCCTACTGGAACGACGTCAGTATGTCCTGCAAAACAAAAATTAGGTGATGATTTACCAAGTTTTGCGTATAAATTTTTAATGTTTTTAAAATTCATCATTTGGCACCTAAAGCCAAGAGATCTTAAATTTTTTACTAGAATATTTATTGTTCCAACATCTTTTGGGGTGACACTAGGTTTACGAATCAATTCTTTTGCTAGTTTTAACTCATTAATAGGCATTGTTTATTAATCTCTTAATAGATCGTTAATTGATGTTTTGCTTCTCGTTTTTTCGTCCACTTTTTTTACGATGATTACGCAGTATAAGGATGGACCATCAGGGTTATTTTTACTAGGCATAGATCCAGGAACTACAACTGAATAAGCGGGAACTTTTCCATAAATTATTTCTCCAGTTGCTCGATCAATAATTCTTGTTGATGCACCTATGTAAACTCCCATGGATAAAACAGAACCTTTTTCAACAATAACACCTTCCGCTATTTCTGCTCGCGCTCCAATAAAACAATTATCTTCAACTATTGTTGGATTTGCTTGCATAGGCTCTAACACTCCACCTATTCCAGCTCCGCCTGATATATGGCAGTTTTTTCCAACTTGTGCGCAAGATCCTACCGATGCCCATGTATCAATCATACTTCCTTCATCTACATAAGCTCCAATATTTACAAATGATGGCATTAAGACAACATTCTTAGCAATGAAAGCACCTTTTCTTACAACGCCGTTAGGAACAGATCTAAATCCTGCTCGAATTAATTTTTTTTCGTTCCATTTTTGAGTTTTGCCATCAACCTTATCGTACCAAGTAGCATAGGGGCCTTTTGAGGCTTTCATTTTATTAACTCTAAAGCTAAGCAAAATTGCTTTTTTAATCCATTGATTTACGGTCCATTCATTATTTTTTTTTTCAGCAACTCGTATTTCGCCTGAATCTAATAGGTCTATAGTTTTGCTAATAGCGTTTAGTAATTTTCTACTAGATTTAGAATTAACGTGGCCTTTATTATTCCAAGCCTCATTAATTATATTTTCAAAAGATTTAGTATTCATTATGCAGCTTTCAATAAATTAATTTTTTTTAAAAATTCAGATAAGTTATTTGTTTTATAACTTATAAAATTAGCATCTGAAAATTTTTTTGCCCAAGGTACCTCATTTTCAATCCAGACAGTTTTCATACCCATTTCATATGCCGGTTTTAGATTTCTTGCAATATCTTCAACAAATGCACATAAGTTTGGGTCAATTTTATGTTTTTCTACTAATTTTTTATAAGGTTCCATTGCAGGTTTTGGTACAAAGTTAGAATCAATAATGTCAAAAATGTCATCGAAATGCTGATCAATCCCAATTCTTTGAGTTACGTTTATTGCATGTTTTCTAGGTCCATTAGTAAATATAATTTTTTTTCCATCAAGTTTTTTCAACTCCTCGCTAAGCTTTAAGTCCTTTTTAAGAAAATCTATATTTATGTCATGGACAAATTCTAAAAATTCCTTTGCATCGATTTTATGATTTTTTATCATTCCATTTAAAGTTGTATTGTATTGATAAAAATAATTTTTTTGAATTTTTTTGGCTTTATCTATACTTACGTTAAGTTTATCAGATACGTATTTTGACATTCTTTTTTCAACTTGTTCAAAAACTTTAGTTTTGCCAGAATATAAAGTATTATCTAAGTCGAATATCCAACATTTAATCGATTGAAACGTTTTCATTTTCTTATAAGAGTTCCAGAACCTTTGTCTGAAAATAGTTCAAAGAGAATTGAATGAGGTTTTCTACCATCAATAACTACAACACCTCTAACCCCATTATTAACAGCATTAATACACGTTCTAATTTTGGGTATCATGCCTTCACTAATAGTTTCGTCATATATTAATTTTTCTGCTTCGGTTGGTTTAATTTCTGAAATTAATTTTTTGCTTTTATCATAAACTCCCTCAACATCCGTCATCAGCATTAATCTTCTTGATTTCAGACTTGTTGCTAGTGCGCCTGCTGCAGTATCAGCATTAATATTATAAGTTTGTTTTTTATCATCTAGTCCCATTGGAGAGACGACTGGTATAAAGCTTTCTTTTATTAAATTTTTAATTAGGTTGTCATCAACTTTTGTTATTTTACCAACATAACCCAATTCTTTATTTTTTTGTTCAACATAAATTGCATTATTTTCTTTTATAGTTATAGATTTTGCTTTACATGATTTTTTTTCTAAAGAATCAACAATTTCTTTATTAAATTCTATCATGACATCTTCGACAATCTTTATAACTTTTTCATCAGTAACTCTTAAACCCATAATAAATTTGGTTTCTATATTTAGTTCATCTAATTTTTTCTTTATTCTTGGCCCACCTCCATGAACCACAATAGGTGTTAATCCTAGTTTTTTTAATATTATTATATCGTTGATAAAATTGTTAAATAGATCTGGATCTAAAAGGACACGGCCTCCACATTTAATAACTATTTTTTCTTTTGAATATTTTTTGACATATTTTTCTATTTCTTGAGTTGGTGGTCCATTTTTTGGCCAAAACTCTTTTATTTTATTATCTAAATTTTCGGTTGTGGACATTAATTTTCTAGACCGTCTTTACTTTCGTTCCTCTCATAATTACCCATTGCTGCGCAATAGTTAATATGTTGTTTACAGTCCAATACACAACCAATCCTGATGGAAATGGAGCCAATATTATTGTTAAAAAAATCGGGAAAAACATAAAAATTTTTGCTTGTATAGGATCAGGTGGAGTCGGATTTAATTTTTGCTGTACCCACATGCTTAAGCCCATCAATATTGGCCAAACACCTATCATTAAAAAGGTTGGGGGGTCCCAAGGAATTAATCCAAATAAATTAAATACAGACGTTGGATCTCTTGCAGATAAATCTTGTATCCAACCAAAGAAAGGTTGATGTCTCATTTCTAGGGTAACATACAACATTTTATAAATTGCAAAGAAAAATGGAATTTGAATTACTACTGGCAAGCAACCAGAAATAGGGTTAACTTTTTCTCTTTTGTATAAAGCCATCATTTCTTGTTGTAATTTTACTTTGTCATCTTTATGTAATTCTTTTAATCTAACCATTTCCGGTTGAAGCATTTTCATTTTTGCCATTGATTTGAAAGAGTAATTTGCAAGAGGGAAAAAGATCAATCTAACTAATGCAGTAATGATAACAATTGCTAGACCAAAGTTTCCAGTAAGTTTGAAAAAATAATCAATGATAAAAAATAATGGTTTTGTAAAGAAATAGAACCAACCCCAATCTATCGCTAGGTCAAATTTTTCTATACCTAATTTTTCAGCGTAACTATCAATAGCTGCGACTTCTTTTGCGGCAACAAAAGCATTTATTTCGTTTGTTATGGAGTTGTTAGGGTTAAGAATGGAACCTTCTTTAATTATATAATTAGCTCTGTACTTTTCTTTTTTTGCTACAAACTCAGCTTTAAATTCTTTCCCTTTTTCTGGAACTATTGCAGTTAGCCAATATTTATCAGTAATACCCAGCCAACCTTTTGAGCTATTAATAGTAAATTTTTCATCTTCGATATCATCATAATCTTTTTCTACAAGTTCCTCTCCAAAGACTCCAAGAAAACCTTCGTGCAAAATGTATATTTGTCTTCCTTCTGGCTTTCCTTTTCGGGTTATTTGTGCATAGGGATAAAATTGAAAGGATTTATTTGAAGTATTTTTAATACTTTGTGTAATTTTAAATAAAAATTTTTCATCTAAATCAATTTTTTTCGTAAAAATTAAACCATCACCATTGTCCCACTCAATCGTTACCGGATTATTTGGCGTTAGCGTACTATTACCTTTAACTTTCCAAATAGTATCACCCAAGGGTAATTTTATTTTTTCATTTCCACCCGATGCCCAACCTGTTTCAATAAAATATTCTTTTGAAGAATTTTTTGGATTTAAAAAAGTTACTTTGTTTTCGCTATTTAAAGTTTCTTTGTAATTTTTGAAGATAATATCATCTATAATCGCACCTTGGAGTGATAATGATCCTCTAATATTCTCATTTTCTATTTTAACACGTTTAGTTTTATTTATGGTATTGCTTCTTGTAATTTCATTTTTAGTCCCTTTTTCATCTTCATCAATTGAAGGGGAAGAAAGATCCTCACCTTTCGTTATTTGGTTTTCAGTGGTTTGTTGTTCGACGATGGGAGTCTCAAAAAAAGTTGCCCAAGCAATCAAAACTATCGTTGAAAGCACAATGGCCATTAATACATTTTTAAAATCCATTTACTTTTTCCCCTTTTTTAAGTTAGGCGCCGGGTCATATCCGCTCTTTCCACCTAAAATTTTGATTGGGTGACATCTTAAAATTCTTTTTATCCCTAAAAAAGTACCTTTTAAAATTCCATTAAATTTCAAACAATCTATAAAATATTCAGAGCAAGTAGGAAGATATCTACAGTTCGATGGGAAATAGGGCGAAATAAAATATTTATAGAATTTTATTATTAGAATTAAAAAGTTATTGACCAATTTCATAATTGATTGTTTATTTGTCTTATTTTTTCGAATGTTTCATTTACTTCACTAAGAACATTTGCAAATTTATCTTTGTATACATTATTTTTTCCAAAAATTACATAAGTGTAGTCTAGGTTTATCGGCTCCTTTTCTTCTAAAATTTTTTGAACTGCATACTTTAATTTGCGTTTTATCTTATTTCTTATAACAGCATTTCCAACATTTTTTTTCATTACAAAACTTATATTCAAATACTTGTTAAAGCTATTTTTAAAATTTTTTGGATTTTTATCGAAATAGACTGTAAAATATTTTGTATTTATTCTTTTTTTCTTTAAAATTTTTAAAAAATCTTTACTTTGATTTAGGCTCTTAAATTTGATCATTTTGAAAACTTAATTTAAGTAGATATTTTTTTTCTTCCTTTTGCCCTTCTTCTTGCAAGAATTTTTCGTCCACCCTTTTTTTTCATTCTGGATCTGAATCCATGTCTTCTTTTTCTTACAATTCGGCTTGGTTGGTATGTTCTTTTCATAAAATTTATTTAGTTCTTCTTAAAATTTTTTGATATTTATAGGTAATAAGCACATATAAGTACAGTTAAAAATTAATTTATGAATCTAAACTCTTTAAATCTAAAACTTATTCTTGGAATAACATATTTGGTTATAATTTCATTTGGTTTATATTTTTTATTTTCTGTAGTCGATATTAAAAATTTAATGAGCTATGATTTTATTAAGTTAAATAAAGACATTATTTTAAAATATAAAAGTGAAAATTTTTTATTTCTAACTATTATTTTTTTTATTTTTTCAATTGTTTGGGTATTACTTTTGGGCTTTGCTATGCCCCTACTGATCTTTTCAGGTTTTGTTTTTGGTAAATGGTGGGGAATATTAATTGTACTTACATCTACAACAATAGGAGCGACCCTATTATACATGTTGGTAGGTCTTTTCTTCCGTGAAGCAATTAAAGAAAAATTGGCACCAAAATTTTCTAAATTAAAAGAGTTTTTTATTAAGAATGATATTCTTTATTTTATGAGTTTTAGATTTATAGGCGGAGGAGGATCACCTTATGCGGTACAAAATGTTTTGCCTATTTTATTCGATATGTCTGTAAAAAATTATGTTATTGCTACTTTTGTTGGCAGTATGCCCTCAATGTTTGTTACAGTGGCTCTTGGAAGCGGAATTGAAAAAGTTATCGATCAAAACGTAGAACTAAGCGTTTCAACTGTTTTGTTTTCTCCCGAAATTTATATTCCAATAATTGCATTTTTTATAATTTTATTTATTGCATTTGTAATTAGAAAGTTTTACTTCAAACGATAAATTATTATGAACCGCATACATTTAGATAAAATAAAAAGTTACGAATCTCCTCCAAGAATAGTTAATATTTTTTCTAAAAAAGAGATCAAAATGATGCAGCAGCTTTATACCGACTTACCCGAAAGGGTTTTTAACAAAAAACAAAATGTTAAGAAAAAAGCTTGGATACAAAACTATAATAAAGAATTAGATAAGATATATTTTGATAAACTCAAGGATGTTTTGGGCGATTTTAAAATGGATACTTTAAAGTCTGAAACCGGAGAAGATTTTTATGGACTTTTTCATGAGAGCTTTTCACCTTTGACATTACATGTGGATTCGGGATTTATTGAAAAGGATATAATTTATAAACAAGTAGTTACTCCTTTGTCGTCATTTGGAGATACGGTGGTTTTTAAAAACAAATGGTACGGACGATCTACATCTTTTACCAGCGACCCAGAAGAATTAAAATTTAAACCAAAACCAGAGCAAAATGATCGATCTTGTGAACACTTAGGTGAAGGAGAGTTTGATAAAGAAATTCATCAGAAATATTTAACCCACATAGATATTAATAATCTTAAAGGACTTAAAATAGAGCTAATATATAATTGGAAAATTGGCGAAACTCTTATTATGGATAGAAGCCACATTCATAGCGCTTCTACAAGAATTAAAGAAAAAAAATTGGGGCTAACAACATTTACCAAAAAATGATTAAATCTGTACTATTAAAAATAATAAGATTTTTTTGTAGATTATTATCCAAAATAATTTATTTTTTTATTCCAATTATTTCGAGAATTTTTATAGCATTAAGGTTGAACTCAAGAATAATAAATCAATTTAATAAACTGCGTTACGAATCTCACAAAATTGATGACTACACGAATTTTGTTTCAAAATTGTTAGTTGATAGTAAATTAGTAGCACTTGATGTTGGTGCTCAGGGTGGTTTTTTTAACGGTAGTATATTTTCAAAAAAATATGATAATTTTTTTATGCCCATAGTGGTTGAACCACTTGCAAATGAAGCGGAAAAATTGGCTAAGCAAAATTATAAAGTTATTTCTAAGGGACTTTGGAGTACAAATTGTAAAAAAAAATTATACGTTCTGGGAAAACGCCTGGGTAGCTCTTCTATGTATAAACCTAGTAAAGATAAATATGATTTATATAATTTTAAAAAAAAGGATTTCTCATTATTTGATATTACAAAAGAAATCGATATTGACTGTACAACAGTGAATGACAGTTTACATAAACTAAATATAGACCATTTAGATTTTTTGAAAATTGATACCCAGGGATCTGAACTAGAAATTTTAAAAGGTTTAGGTGAATATCGACCGTTAATGATGAAAATAGAAGTTCAAGTAGTACCAATGTACGAAGATGTTCCAAACTGGAGTGAATTAGTAAATCATTTATACAAAATGAATTATATGACTTGTGAGTGGATAGAAATAGGACCTCATTTAACACGATCTCCTGTAGAAATGGACATGATATTTATTCCGAATTATCTAAATGATTTAGGGAAAAAAACAATTTTATCTAATGAAAAAGAATTTGTAAGTTTAATGCTAATTTTTGGTCATATTAAGCTGTTGCAGGTTATTTCTGAAAAATTAAATTTCTCAGTAAATTTTGAAGTGCAAAAACTAAGAGATAAATTTTTTCATTAATTAATTCAATTTTGTTGATTGAAAAAAATAAATAATTTATATTTTATTATGGCGATCTACGACTGTTTTCAATTTTTTGATGAAGAGCATATTTTAGACTTAAGACTAAATATACTGAATGAATTTGTTGATTTTTTTGTAATGGTTGAATCTACAACTGATCATCAAGGCAACTCAAAAAAATTAAACTTCGATTCAAAAAAATTTAAGGAATTTAATAATAAAATTATTTATATAGTTGTTGATGATACCGCAGAAGCTATCAAGAAACCTCATATTGGTGGAGAATCTTTAGTAGAACAGTATCAAAGAAATTCTCTTACAAGGGGATTAAAAAATTGCCACGATGATGACCTAATCATATTGTCAGATGTAGATGAAATACCTGATCTGAATAAACTTAATATGTTTGATAAAAAAAACAAATATGCTGTTTTTTCTCAAAGGATGTTTAATTATAAAATTAATTTATTGAATGAAACGGAAAATAATTGGCACGGATCAAAAATTTGTTTAAAAAAAAATCTTAATTCTCCACAATGGCTTAGAAATTTAAAATTTAAAAAATATCCTTTTTGGAGAATTGATAAACTAAGAAACCTTCAAATTATTGAAAATGGCGGATGGCACTTTGCATATTTGCAAAGCCCAGCAGATATATCAAAAAAAATAAAATCATTTGCTCATGGTGAATTTAATAAGGCGAATTTTATAAACCAGGAAAATATTAGAGAAAAAATTAATATGGGAAAAGATATTTTTGACAGAGGAATAAGTTATAAAAAAGTACAAATAGATAACTCATTTCCAAAATATATTGTTGATAATAAAGAAAAATTTAAAGAGTGGATAATTTAATAATTTTGGTGCCCACAGTGTGAATTGAACACACGACCTTTTCCTTACCATGGAAATGCTCTACCAACTGAGCTATATGGGCTCTCGCAAAATTAGAATTATCAAATATACAGTTTTTATGTAAGCAAGAAATTGCCATATTATTATGCGACTTGACAATACAGCAAATAACAAAGTAAAAGCTAACAACTGTATATGGTGAATTTATGGGTATACATTACAATTATAAATCAAAACGCGGCGAAAGAGCTATGCTGAAGAAAGCAAAAAGAAAAGCTCGACTAGTACAGCGAAAAGCAAAAAGGATGTTGTCGTCAGATTCTGAAGGAAAAGAGGAAATTAAAACACATGACATCAAAAAAATAATAACACTTGAAGATTTGACAAATCCAAATCAGAAATAAAATGAATGCAAATAAATTTGCAAAAAGAACAAAAACACCAAAGAATTGCACGAGCACTAAGAAACAATCTTAAAAAAAGAAAAATCTTTCGAGACAAAATCAAAAAAAAGTAACAAATGAGCGTTTTATCAGATCGCTGGATTAAAAAAATGGCTCTAAAAAAAGAAATGATTAAGCCATTTATTTCTGAACAAAAACGGGGAAATGTAATTTCTTACGGATTATCTTCTTTTGGTTATGATGCAAGAGTTTCTAATGAATTCAAAATTTTTACAGATGTTGACTCAGCGATAGTTGATCCAAAAAATTTTAAAAATAACAGCTTTGTATCAAGGAAAGTTGACGAGTGTATAATACCACCAAATTCTTTTGTTTTAGCATGTACCGTAGAATACTTTAAGATACCAAAAGATATTCTGGTCATATGTGTGGGCAAATCTACGTATGCACGATGCGGAATTATTGTTAATGTCACACCGCTTGAACCAGGTTGGGAAGGCCATGTTACACTTGAGTTTTCTAATACTACTCCATTACCTGCTAAAATTTATGCTAATGAAGGCGCAGCTCAGTTGATTTTTTTAAAAGGTAATGAAGAGCCGGCAACAACTTACGAAAAAAGAAACGGAAAGTACATGAAACAAACTGGAGTCACTCTACCCAAAGTTTAGTTTTAAATTAAATGCAAAAATTAGAAATTAAAGGCGGAAGAAAAATATCCGGGACTATTACAATTTCAGGTTCAAAAAATGCAACTCTTCCTATATTGGCAGCTACAATATTAACAAACAAAAAAGTTATAATTAAAAACATACCTGTAGTAAAAGATGTAATAACTATGGTGGAACTTTTAAGCACGATAGGATCTAGCATAAAATTTGACAAAAAAAAAAAAAAAATTGAAATTAATAATAGAAAATCATTAAAAACTTTTGCTTCATATCGCCTTTTAAAGACAATGCGTGCTGGTGTTTTAGTTCTTGGACCTTTATTGGCAAAATATAGAATTACAAAAGTATCTTTGCCAGGAGGGTGCGCAATTGGTTCTAGGCCAATCAATTTTCATTTGGATGCGTTAAAAAAAATGGGAGCAAAAATTAAGATAAAAGATGGTTATATTTTCGCTTCGGCAAAAAAGGGTTTAAGAGGTTGTGCAATAAAATTTCCAAAAATATCGGTGGGTGCTACAGAAAATGTTTTAATAGCATCTTGTTTTTCTAAAGGTGAGACAAAATTAAGAAATTGTGCAATAGAACCTGAAATAAATGATCTAATTAATTTTTTAAAAAAACTTGGATGTAAAATCAAAAGAGTCGGAAAGAGAGGTATAAATATCTTAGGAGTAGAAGAATTAAAGTCAACTGTACACAAAGTTATTTTTGACAGAATTGAAACCGGAACATATGTCATTGCCGCAGCTTTAACGAAAGGAAGATTAAAAATTAAAAACATTGATCCAAAAATTATGTTAACAGAAATTCGCCTATTACATAAAATGGGAGTTGATATTCTTAAAAAGAAAAACTACATAATAGTAAGTCGTTCAAAAAAACTTAAAAGTATTAACGTTGTAACTAAACCGTACCCAGGTTTTCCAACTGATTTACAAGCTCAGATTATGGTATTAATGGCCAAGGCTGAGGGGATCTCAACTATAAAAGAAGGTATTTTTGAAAATCGTTTTATGCACGTTTCCGAATTGAGAAGAATGGGTGCACAAATTGTAATTAATGGTAACAAGGCAAAGATTTTTGGAAAAAGCGAATTAAACGGGGCTGAATTAATGGCAACTGACCTTAGGGCTTCTGTATGTTTAGTGTTAGCTGGCTTAGTTTCTTCGAATAAAACAATCTTAAATAGAATCTATCATTTAGATAGGGGATATGAAAAAATTGAAAATAAATTATCAAAATGCGGAGCTCAAATTAAAAGATTACAATGAGCGAAGATGAAAAAAATAATCTTAAATTAATAGGTAAAAATCAGGAAGATCTTAAGGTTATTTCAGCCTATTCTCAGGATAGTATAGTAACTGTAAAAGATATAACTTTTTTAAAAAAAAATAGAATTTTTATAATGATAATAAATAGATTTATGTGGGAAGATATTGAAAAAGGGATAACTAGGCAAAGCAAAAGAATCAGATGCGCATTAAAATTTGAAGGAATTTTAAAAGTTAAATCAAAAAAAATTAACCAAAAAAATAAAAATAAACGCTTAGAATGTTTGGCAATTGAATGCAACGAGATTTTAAGTAAAAATAATGAGATAAATTTTTTTTTTGCTGGAGGTGGCGTAATTACTTTAATTTCAGAGTCCATTGAAGCTGTTATGCATGATCTTGGCGAGCCATGGAATGTTAGACATACTCCCAAGCACAAAATTTGAATATTGATTTATTTTGTAATATTAAATAAAACTAGAAAAATTAAAAGGAGATAAGATTGACTAAACAAGATTTTTTAGAGCTTAAGGGCAAAGTAACCGAACTGTTACCTAATACGATGTTTCGAGTAAAGCTTGAGAATAATCATGAAATTTTAGCACATACTGCTGGAAAGTTAAAAAAAAATAGAATAAGAATATTAACCGGCGACAATGTTTTGGTCGAAATTACTCCTTATGATCTGACTAAGGGTAGAATAATTTATAGGTTCTAAACCGGCCAGGTAGCTCAGTTGGTAGAGCAGAGCCCTGAAAAGGCTTGTGTCGGCGGTTCGATTCCGTCCCTGGCCACCACACTTAATGGCGTGGTCATTGATTCATTTAAAATTTTAATTTCATTGTCGGTCCTTTCAAACGGTGTGGACCCCACTAGGACCCCATCGAGAAAGGAAAACGTGGCACAAGTACGAAAGATGAAAGAGTCATGGCAAGTTTGCATTCGCAAAAAAAACATGCCTCACATGTATTAAACGTTTCACTCTAAAGCTGATGCAACTCGGTACGCACAGGAATCCGAGCTCAAAATTAATATGGCAATTAAGTAAATAATATAAGGAAGCTTGGGCTCCATAATTTTTTATAATATATATGTTTTTTTTGAAGAAAAAAAACATATTATTATAGATATGAGATATGATAAAAAAGGATTGCCTGTTAAAGAATATTATACAGAGGAATTAAAAAAATCTACCAAAGATAAAATGAAGGCAATAAGACATCAAAAATATTATACTGGAGGATCAATCATTTTAATGTTTATAGTTCTTATCGGTATGTATTTTGTGCTGTACTAATAAAGAAGATGAAGCAAAAGAAACCATTAATCAAAACACAATATCAGGAAAATCTTGCAAAGATTCTTAGCTTTGCTGCTCAACTTATAGTGGCTGCTTTTTTAGTTGCGGTAGTTATTTATTCAATATTCTAATTTTAATATCTTAATCGAAAAACACGTAGAGAAGGACCACAATACAGCAGGCGACAATAATCGTTATGGTTAATGTACTTGGCATAGTTATAAGAGCAATTTTTATTGGCATACTTCACATTCCTCATCATTCATAAGGAATAGTACTGGTTTTGCTACTGTAATAGAAACAAAACTTATCAAAACCAGAAACACGTATAGAGATAGTTTTTTCATTACTCGTCTGACATAGGACTATTAATAGGTTCTAATTCGTCCTGTGATTGCTCCGAAAGTTTCATTTCCCACTTTGTAATAATGTCGCTAAGCTCTTGAGATGGATAATTACGAGCAACCATACTATTACGATATGCTTTAATTTCTTTTAATAAATTTTTAATATCATTCCTTCTATAAATAAATATAGTTTCTAATGCTTTAATCCTTTGAGCACTCCATTGTTCATTTCTAATCTTGTCTGCTAGTTTTCTAAACTTTATT
>ENA-ORDI01000410-ORDI01000410.1-marine-metagenome-genome-assembly--contig:-NODE-410-length-30329-cov-3.103497_pt1 | contig 30329 bp, 22 predicted proteins | sample MGYA00248628_ERZ508525 | MGnify/ENA primary metagenome ERZ508525 (study PRJEB26195, sample SAMN05422138) | marine metagenome | isolation source: East of Porto Seguro, South Atlantic Ocean | place... | reverse complement strand
CAAAAGTCGTGAGCGACAGACTCGGGTATTCCAGCATCTCCGTCACGTTAGACCTTTACTCACATCCGGGGATGGACTTGTAAAGGCGAGCTTCGATGCTCGAAGCCGAGAGGTATCACAGGAGAAACACGCCGACTTTTGCGCCCGATTGGTGTCTTTAGGGTGTCAATCCGTTAAATCAGAAACCCGGCGGTGAGCCGGGCTTCAGTTTATGTTCAGATGGAGCGGAAGACGAGATTCGAACTCGCGACCCTCACCTTGGCAAGGTGATGCTCTACCACTGAGCTACTTCCGCTGGCACGTTCAACAGTAAGCATTCACAATCAGATGGTCAAGGTACTGAGAGCGTTGTTATCCTGGCGGGTCAGGAGTTGCCCGTTCGAATCAGGCCAAATCATCCCGTCTCCCTGACAGAGAGGGAGTTAGAGCATGTGCTGAGCCTGCGGAAGTGGGTGGATTGCCGCCTTCGATATCGACTTCGACCGTCGCCAGCACGAAAAACTCGAACCCGTAGCAGGCAACGCGACTTCACCTGAAAATCGGAACCGGCCCGCGAGTTATTCGCTGACCTTCACCAGCCGCTTACCGAAATTTTCGCCGCGGAGCAGACCAATGAAGGCCGCTGGCGCATTCTCAAAGCCATCGACAACGTCCTCACGATATTTGAGTTGACCGTCTCTGACCCACTCCGCCAGCCGGGCCCGCCCGACCTCGTGCTGCAACTCGTAATTGGTGACCATCAGGCCCTGGGCAGTCGACTGCGTTCGCAGCAGATTCCCGATATTGCGGGGCCCCTGCGGCGGGTCGATGGCGTTGTACTGCGAGATCTGCCCGCAAATAGCAATCCGTGCACCCTTGGCGAGGTTCTCAAAGACGGCGGCGAGGACCGGACCGCCAACGTTGTCGAAATACACATCGATACCGTCCGGGCAGAGTCGGCCGAACTCAGCGGTCACATCCTGTGTTTTGTAGTTGATTGCGGCATCGAACCCGAGATCATCGACTACGTACGCACACTTTTCGTCACTGCCCGCAACACCGATCACCCGGCAGCCGTTGATTCTGCCGATCTGCCCGACGACCGCGCCCACCGCTCCCGAGGCAGCCGATACCACCAGCGCGTCGCCAGCCTTCGGTTTTCCAACCTCCAGCAGGCCAAAGTAGGCGGTCAGGCCGGGCATGCCGAGCACCCCGAGCGCGGTTGATATTGGACCCAACGAAGAATCGACCATTTTGAGCGTGTGATCCGGAACCACACCCCATTCCTGCCAGCCGATGCGCGCGCGAACGACGTCGCCAACCGTGTAAGCTGACGATTCGCTCTCCTCGACCCGCGCAACCACCTCGCCGGTCATTACTTCACCCGGCTCGAGAGGAGTGGCGTACGAAGGCCCCGACCGCATCCGGCCCCTCATGTAGGGATCGAGCGACATGTATAACGTGCGGATCAGCACATCGCCGTGCTGCGGCTCCGGGACCCGCGATTCAACAAGCTCGAAATTTTCCCGCTCAGGTTCACCGATGGGTCGGCTTGCCATTATCCACGCTCGGTTCATCACTTCTGGCATATCCAGCTCCGTTGTTCCTGTGCTAATGATCGGAAAATTACTTTATCGCTGCTCGATCGTCAGGTTGCCAAATTCATCGACCGTCACCTGCCATGCCGGTTGAACGACCGTGGTAGCGTCGGGCTCCTCAATTATCGCGGGGCCGTCGAACACCACTCCCGGCGGTAACTTCGCCCGGTCGTAAACCGCGGTTTGCAAGTAACCATTCGTGCCATCGCCACTGGCGTTCGCGTCGTTTTCTGCGAAGTAAACGGGACGCTCACCCTTCTCGGCGACCGACGCATCGGCACCGCCTGCATCGAGCTTTCGCATCCGGGGCCTGGCGATCTTTCCCACGGTGGTCAAACGAAGGTTGACCAGCTCCACCGGTTCGTCGTTCGCACGAAAGCCGTAAGCGGTTTCATGGGCCTCATGGAACGATTCGATCAACTCTTTCATCCAAGCGTCGTCAATCTCCCGACGATCGGGCGTCGCTATGCTCAACTCGAAGCTCTGACCCCAGTAACGCATTTCGACCGAGCGCTCGAACGTGGGATCGCCCGAAGCCGATGCCGCCGCTCTGTGCGCTTCTGCTCCAGCAGCCTCAAGCCGTTCGAATTCGCTCGCAATACGTGAAAATTCAACCTCGTCGGACCTGACGATCAGGGTTGCCGATCCCTCCATCCGTACGTCCGTAACCAGTAGTCCCAGCGCTGATGCAGTACCAGGCCCCAGCGGGATCAAAACTCTCGGAATACCGGCCTGCTCAGCGATTCGAACGGCATGGGCGGGCCCGGCACCCCCGAACCCAATCAACATGAAGTCCCTGGGGTCGTGTCCACGCTGGACGGACACCAGTCGAAGGGCGTTCACCATCGCGGTGTTGGCAATCTCGATAATTCCGTGCGCCGCGCCTTCGATCGACAGGCCGAGTGGTTCCGCACAAGCCTTGCGAATCGCCTCGCGAGCACCCGCAAGATCAAGCGACATTTCGCCACCGGCAAAGTAGTTCGGGTCGAGCCGGCCAAGCACCAGGTTGGCGTCGGTAATAGTCGGTTCAGTACCGCCAAGGCCATAGCAAACCGGCCCGGGTTCGGCTCCTGCAGAATGCGGCCCAACCCGCAGCGCCCCGCCGGAATCGACCCACGCTATCGAACCACCACCGGCACCTATTTCGACGAGGTCCACGACAGGAGTCCGAATCGGGTAGCCCGACGCTCCACCGAACGCCCCGGTGCCGTTCTGTGCCGCGCCGCCAACACTGTAATCCTTCGTCACATGGGGCTTTCCATCGCGGATGAGGCTGGCCTTGGCGGTCGTACCGCCCATGTCGAACGATATGACATCCGGGTGCCCCAGCGCCGATCCGAGCGCCGCCGCCGCGACTGCACCTGCAGCGGGACCGGATTCGACCATGAACACCGGCGACTGTGATGCCGCCTCAGCGGGGTACACACCACCGTTCGACTGCATCACCAGCAGTTCGGAACTAATGCCCGAGGCAAGCAGTTTTTCGCTGATCGAAGCCAGGTATGTGCTGACGATCGGAGAGACCGACGCATTGATAATCGTGGTCGACGCCCGCAGATATTCACGGAACTCGGGGACCACGTCGGAGGAGAGCGAGATTATTACGTTGGGAAGCCGGGCCCGCAGGGCTTTGCCAACACGCTGTTCGTGATCGGGATTTCGGTATGAGTGGAGCAGGCATACGGCAACGGCCTCGACACCCGATTCAGCTATATGTTCGACAACGCTGTCGACCGCGGCATCGTCCAGCGGGGTGACTACCTGGCCTTTCGCATCGAGGCGCTCCGGAACCTCGAAGCAGAGCTGGCGTGGCACGAGCGGTGCTGGCTTTTCAAACTGAAGATCGTACAGCGAGGGCCGTATCTGGCGGGCGATTTCGAGCATGTCGCGAAAGCCCTCGGTGGTAATGAATGCCGTCTTTGCCAACTTGCCCTCGATAATGGCGTTGGTGGCGACAGTGGTTGCATGCACCACGTGCTCTACGGTTTCCGGCGCAATCCCACCGTCCATGCTGAGTAGTTTTTGCACCGCAGAAATAAAAGCCGCACCGGGGTCTGCCGGGGTGGACAGCACCTTGGAGGTTGTGACCTGCCCGGTTTCCGAATCGACGAGCGTTCCGTCGGTGAATGTCCCGCCGATATCGACGCCGATCCTGTACCGGCCATCCGCTGCTGCGGTCAATTGCTCAGCTCCCTCGAATTACTCATCAGTGTTCTTGCTTTTAGTGTGGCCGCTTCGTCGACCAGGTTCGTATGCTCATCGATCACCACTCCGTAAAATTCGTGCGCCCTTTCACGATTTACTTTGCCGCCAATGACGTCTCGCAGCACCATATGTGGGTCACGTTCTTCGGGCGGGCCGTAACCGCCGCCTCCAGGGGTCTGAAAACTTACAGTATCGCCAGGTTGCAGTTCGATTACACACTTGGAAGTGAGTTCAACCACCCCGGCGTTTGGACCATCGGGACCTTCAGGGTTCAGGATGTAATACGCCTTCCTGCCGTCTTTGCCTCCGAAGATTCCCTGAGGACCGGCGATATCGCGGTCCGAGAGAATCGTGAACGTGGCGGGGTCGTCTGGAAAGTGGTAATCGCGCCTCATGCCGAGGCCGCCCCGGAACTTGCCGGGGCCCTCTGAGTTCTCTATCAGCGACAGCCGGGTCACCCGCATCGGAAAGTGCGATTCGATCTCCTCGACGGGAGCGTTTTCGGTATTCTGCCCGTGTTGTTGAACGGCGTCGGGGCCGTCAGAAGTGGCCCTTGCGCCGTAGCCCCCGGCCAGCGCTTCGTAATTGCAGTGATATTCGCCGGTTTCGCGGTCGATTATTCCGAATCCGGCCTGGGCCATCATGGCCTTGGTGGCAGCGGCGATTTTCGTTGGCATTCCGGGGGCGAGGGCGCGGAACAGCATGTCGTTGATCCGCACCTGCGTCTCCCACCCACCCACGACCGGTGCCGGGTGCACGGCATGCACCACGGTGCCGGCCGGCGCGTTCATCCGGACGTGCCGATAGAACCCGTAATTGACTGGCATATCGGGGGCCATGAGTGCGCGGAGCGCGAACGCACAGGCCGAAAAAGTCATCGCCTTCGTCGAATTCACCGGGGCCCGCCGCTGCGGATCACAACCTGCAAAATCGAAGAACACGGTTTCGCCTTCGATTGTGATTTTCGCCTTGAGTTTCACTACCTGATCGGTGAACCCATCGAAATCGAGAAAACCTTCGGTCTCGTAAACACCGTCAGGAATCGCGGCTATTTCGGATCTGGTCCGCCGGTCGGTATAGTCGATTACGGCCGCGACGTAGCGATCGAACTCGGGTATCCCGTATTTTTCGACAAGGTCGGTCAACCGGCGCGCACCAACGGTGTTGGCCGCCACCTGCGCACGGAAATCACCTGAAGTAACGCGCTTCGACCTGATCTGCGCGAGTAGCAGTTTGAAAATATCCTCGGAGATCACGCCATTTTTGACCAGTTTCACAGGAGGGATGATCACTCCCTCCTGAAAAATCTCCTGGAATGGACCGATCGAGGCCGGTGCGCCGCCACCAACATCGACGTGGTGCGCAAGAGATGCGACATAGCCAACCAGTTCGCCCTCGTGGTGTACCGGGCCGAACACCGTGACATCGTTGAGGTGCGAGCCCCCTCCGAACGGGTTGTTCACCACCAACATGTCGCCGGGCCCGAGGTTCTCCGCCCCGTAGGTCTTTACGGAAGTCGGTATCAGTTCGACGAATGAGCCGAGATGCACGGGCTGGGTGAACGCCTGCGCAATGGGCCTGCAGTCGCGATCGAAGAACGCACACGAAAAGTCCTGCCGGGTCTTCACATTTGTCGAATAGGCCGACCGACGGAGCGCGACCGCCATCTCTTCGGCGACCTGCACCAGTGCCGACCGGACGACTTCGAACTGGATGGCGTCTAGTTTCGGGTCCGGACGTTCACCTGCCACGTCGCAGCTCCTGCGTAGCCGGTTCGTTGATTTTCCCCGTTCCCGGGCCCTGCGCGAAGTCGACCACGACACCATACTGGTCACGCGCCCGCTCTACTGAAATCTTAAGCTGGGCAACATCATAGAGAACCCTGATCGGATCCCGCGCAAACGGGTCACCGTAACCGCCGCCACCAGAGGTCCGATAACTGATCACATCGCCGGGCAATAGCTGCACAGTCGTCTTGGAAGAGAGATGGTCCTCACTGCCACCGTCAGCCCCGCCCTCGGCCCGTATCAGTGCGTAGGTGGACGTGCTTCCGGGGCCGCCGCCGAACAGGCCATGTGGCCCGGCCTTGTCACGGTCGGCAAGAACCGTGAACGTAGCCTCTTCCGGAAACATGTAGTCGCGGCGCAGGCCGAGTCCGCCCCTGAATTCACCGGGCCCCTCGGAATCGGGCACCAGTTCGTACCGGGTGATGCGTACCGGGTAATTGATCTCGGTTTCTTCGACCGGGGCGTTCTCGGTGTTCTGACCGTGGCACTGGACTGCGTCGGGGCCATCGGAAGTCGAGCGCCCGCCAAACCCCCCGGCGAGCGTTTCGAGGAAGCAGTAGTACTCGCCCGTTTCCGGGTTTTCGCCACCGAAACCGGCGTGGCACTGCATGGCTTTAGTCCCGGCGGCAACGACGTCGGGCATCGCCGGGGCAAGCGCCTTGAAAATCAGGTCGTTCAACCGAACGTGGGTCTCCCAGCCGCCAACCACCGGGGCCGGGTGGACACAGTTGGTAACCGTGCCCTCGGGCGCATGAACCTTCACGTACCGATAAAAACCGTCGTTCACGGGCAGGTCACGGTCCATCAGCGCCCGGAGTGCATATGCGCAGGCCGAGAAGGTCTGGGCGAATGTCGAATTGACCGGAGCACGACGCTCGGGGTCTGAACCGGTCGTGTCGAAACTAACACCGTCATGGTCGATCGTGATCTTCACGGCAATGTTCACAACGTCATCGGTAAATCCGTCGTTATCGACGAACCCCTTCGCAGAAAACACGCCGTGCGGAAGTTTCGCTACTTCAGCACGAGTCCGGCGGTCGGTGTACTCGATTATCTCGTCGATGTACCGGTTGAATTCGGCAAGCCCATAACGGTCGATTATTTCGTCGATGCGCAGCGCACCGGTGCGGTTCGATGCAATCTGGGCACGGAAGTCGCCAGCAGTTTCACGTTTCGACCGAATCTGGGCCAACACGAGCCGGAACAGGTCATCGTCGATCTCGCCGCCGGCCACCAGCTTGATCGGAGGGATAATGATCCCCTCCTGGAATACTTCCCGGAAGGCACCGACCGAAGCTGGAGCCCCGCCACCGACATCGACATGATGGGCAAGGCAGGCCGTGTAGCCCACGAGTTCGTCCTGCCAGAAGACTGGTCCGATTAGCGAGATGTCGTTCAGGTGAACACCCCCGCCGTACGGGTCGTTCGAAAGGATCATGTCACCGGGTCCGAGGTTCTCGGGGCCGTAGCGGGTCACAGCTATCGGGACGTGCCTGACGAACGATCCGAGATGCACCGGCTGGGTGAAGGCCTGGGCGACCGACCGCAGGTCTTTATCGAAAAAGGCGCAGGAAAAATCCTGACGGGTCTTCACATTCGTCGAATAGGCCGACCGCCTGAGGGCAATGGCCATCTCCTCCGTCGCCTGTGTGAGGGCGTTGCGGATGACTTCGAACTTTATCGGGTCAATGCCGGTGCCTTCCGGCCTGTCAGTTGTAACAGATGCTGTCATTAGGCAAAGATGATAGTCCGACGGAGACCGATTACGCGTGCTATTTTCGTGGTTCTGAAGGCACGGTTTCCACAGACTGCCACCGAACCAGCGCCGGGTGCGAGACTCGAAGTTAAATTGGTTGCCACGCGGTCTTTTCACCTACGGAAACGACACGGCCGATGCTTGTACCGGTAGGCAGGTGTCCCGAAAAGACGATCCATTCTTCAGCCATCGCTCTCGAGAGCAGGCTTCTTCGGGAGTGGGTCGACATCGCGGTATCGACATCGAAGATCGGGCACCAGTCCTGTTCGGTCACCTGCGCAACGCTGTGGAACAGATCACCGGTTATCACCGCAGTCTGGCCACCGGACTCGATCAGAACGCACTGGTGGCCGGGCGTGTGACCGTTAGTCGGGAGCGTTGCCACACCCGGTGCGATCTGCTCAACGCCTTCGATCAGTTTCAGCGCGCCCAGTGCCTCGAGCGGCTTAACCGATTTGTCGAACGCCGGGTTAGCGTTTTCTGGCTTCAAGTAATGCTCCCAGTCGCGGGAGGCTATCCAGTGAGTTGCGTTCGGAAACGTAAGCGATGGGGTGTCACCACCGACTTGGTACGCCACGTTCCAGCCAACATGGTCGCCGTGGCAATGCGTCGTCACAAGTACGTCAATATCGCCCGGCTCAACGCCCAGCGCCGCAAGATTGTGTAGCAGTTGACCCGGCTCGCCGGTGTGCTCGTTGACATCTGCGCCCATCCCCGCGTCTACAAGAATCACCGGACCCTCGCCGTATGTAGCGCGAATAAGGTGGCCGCGCCAGTCGAGGGGCCATTTGCCATCAGGGTCAAGCGCAAACGAGCGGTAGGGATCCCATGCTGCGGGCGGCACCGACGGGAAAATGATTGCGGGATCTCGCAGCGGGGCGGGGCTATCGAGGACCGTGGCGATCTCGTAATCGCCAATTACCAGGGACGTGGTCATTGCGGCCTAAAGCCCCCGCTCATTTTTCACACGCCGCCACTCTTCGAACGACTCCTGCTGCGGTGGGTAGTACTTACCAGGCGCAACGTTTTCGGCAGCGATCTTTTCCTTGATGTAATTTTCGACTTCTTCGTGTTCGGTAGCGTACTCAAGGACCTCTGCCGCCATCCACGATGGCACTACGATCACGCCGTCGTCGTCGCCAACCATCACGTCACCGGGTCGAACCAGGGCCCCGCCACACTGGATCTGGATATCTTCTTCGGCGGGACTTGCATTTGGACCTCCATGAAGACTTCGCGCCGTGGCATAGACCGTAAGGCCGTAGTCCTCGTCACGCAGCACATCGAGATCGCGGATTGCTCCATCGATGACGACACCGTCGGCGTTGTTCATCTTGAGCTGGAGCAGTTTTACATCGCCGGCAACAACTGTCTTTACATCGCCCTGTATATCCGCCACCAGCACATCGCCGGATCCGCACCTGCCCATGGCGACATACTCAGGTGAATTTTCGCCAGATGGAGTATCGGACTTCAAATCGTCGCGATTTGGGAGAAATCGGAGTGTTTTCGCACGGGCCGCCATCTTCTTGCCGGGCGTGAAGTTCCGCAGACCCTCGCACACACACAGGGTCGAGCCGAAAGAACGCACCGCGCCGTAAACGGTTGCGGTTGGCAGTTTTTTAAAACCTTCGAGCACCTCGTCGGGCACGTACACAGGCTTCATGTCGAATGTTGGTATGTCTGGCATCAGATTTGCGTGTCTCGCTTCGGAAGGGCTTTGGTTGTTCGCGATTGGGGCCGGTGCAACTTGCCAGGCCATTCGCCTTGATTTCCCGCGCACACCGGTCAGGCCGGGATACTACTCTTGCGAACTGGACAGCCGCAACTGCGTGCTACCGATAGGATTGCGATTGCCAAGATGCAGCTGCGAATCTGTTACAAACGCAGGTTAACAGTAGTAGGGTTCGCGACCATCGACGGCGATGCCAGATGCGATCGCTTCAATCAACCAGTGAGATGCCAGATGCTGCCACCCGGAATGCCCCTTTCACGTTTCAAAATCCTCGACCTGACCCGGGTCAGGGCCGGCCCGACCTGCGTGCGCCAACTTGCCGATTGGGGCGCCGATGTAATCAAGATCGAAGCCCCTCCCGACGACAAAGAGGGGCTTGGTGGGGACCGCGACGGCTTCGACTTTCAGAACCTGCACCGCAACAAACGTTCACTCACGTTGAACCTTAAAACCGATGCGGGCAAAGATATCTTCTACAAGCTAGTTGAAGATACTGATGTCGTCGTCGAAAACTACCGACCCGAAGTAAAGAACCGACTTGGTGCCGACTACGAAACGCTGTCGAAGGTCAACCCGCGCATTATTCTCGTGAGCATTTCGGGCTTCGGCCAGACCGGCCCCTACGCCAATCGACCCGGCTTCGACCAGATCGCCCAGGGCATGGGCGGTCTGATGTCTATCACCGGCGCACCGGGCGAGGGTCCGATGAGAGTTGGCATACCGGTTGCCGACCTTTGCGCCGGAATGTTTGCTGCGCAGGGTACGATGCTGGCCCTGCTGGAACGAGAAGTTTCAGGCAGGGGACAGTGGGTGCACACGTCGCTGCTCGAAGCACAGATTCAAATGCTCGATTTCCAGGCTGCACGTTTCCTGAAAGATGGAGAAATACCGGTTTCTGCCGGGAACGACCATCCAACGAACATCCCGACCGGGGTGTTCCCGACAGCCGATGGCCATATCAACATTGCGGTGGCCGGTGGGGTGATGTACGAAAGGTTCTGCAAGGCCATCGGACTCGAACACCTGATAACCGACGAGCGGTTCGCTACGAGCGCCGGGAGGTCGAAAAACAGGGCCGAGATGAACGCCGCAATATCCGAGGTAACCTCGACTAATACGAGCGCGCACTGGATCGACATGCTGAACGGGGCGGGCTGCCCGTGCGGCCCGATCAACTCGATGGACCAGGTGTTCGCCGATTCGCAGGTAAAGCACCTGGAAATGGCAACCCCGGTCGATCATCCCCGGATGGGTAGTTTCGAAGTTGTAAACCAGGCAATCAAGTTGAGCCGAACGCCTTCTGCCGTCAGGACCGCCACACCCGAACAGGGGGAGCATACCGACTCGATTCTCGGCGATCTCGGATACGACAGACCAACAATTACCGAACTCCACGAGAGTGGCGTCGTTTAGCCCCAGTGGTGGGCTTTAATTCAGGACCGAGGTGAGGCGATGAGGCGACTTGAACTACAGACCGAGAAGATGCTGGCACACGTCGAGGACGGTGTCGGCTGGATCACATTTAACCAGCCGGCAAAACGCAACGCCGTTTCACTGGCCATGTGGCAGGCCGTCCCTCGGATCATCGACGACTTCGCCTCTGCCGACGATGTGCGGGTGGTTGTGATGACCGGTGCCGGAGATAAGGCGTTCGTTTCGGGTGCCGATATTTCCGAATTTGAGGAGTTACGGAGCACAACCGAGCAGATCGAGTTCTATGACGCGGCAACGTCGGCCTCGAGTGCGGCGCTGCGCTCGCTGGAAAAGCCGCTCATCGCCATGATCCGGGGGTTCTGCGTTGGCGGCGGGATGGCGATTGCCCTGGCTGCCGATATGCGTATATCAGCCGACGACGGCCAGTTCGGTGTGCCCGCGGCGAAGCTGGGGTTGGGCTACGGCTACGGCGGGATCAAGGAGCTGATGAACCTCGTGGGCCCGTCTTACGCCAAGGAGATATTTTTCACGGGGCAGCGCTTCAGCGCGATCGAGGCCGAAAAAATGGGACTCGTGAACCGGGTGGTGCCGGTCGACGAGCTCGAACCGACGGTGACGAAGTACGCTCGGACCATCGCAGATAACGCCCCGCTCACGGTCAAAGCCGCCAAGGCCGCGGTCAACGAGGGCACGAAAAATCCCGAAGAACGAGACCTGGACCGCGTCGCGGAGATGGTCGAAACCTGCTTCAAAAGCGAGGATTACAAAGAAGGCCGAAGGGCCTTCATGGAAAAGCGAAAGCCGCGGTTCCAGGGCCGGTAGGGTTGCCTGGTGGTTCGGTCCCCTCTCCCTGCCAGCGAGAGGGTTAGGGTGTGGGTGACACTTGTCCTGAGAGAAAAGTAGCGCCGCCGTCGCAATCGTTCCACACTTGCGCCACAGGCCGACCCACTTTCCAACTCCCCCCGCGAGGGAGAGGATCAACTTCACGCCACAACACCTAGCACTTGCTATATCCGCAATTGAAGCACTTCTCACAGCCTTCGATGTGGGCCAGTCCCGACGAGCACTCAGGGCACAGTTCAGATGAGTACGCGCCGACCGGAACCTCGACCCTCTGCTCCTGGTTAATCATCGCCACCGGCACCTGAACCGGCTGCGTGGTCGGCAGGCCCAGCTCTTTCGGTGACGGCGGGTTGAACATTTCGGCCTGGCTCGACTCGCCCTCGGCAAGTTCGTCCTGTCCAGGCAGGGCAGGCGCCTCTTCATCGATCCGATCGAGCACCGAAGCGATCGCGTCGGGAACCGAGCGGATCATCACGCCATCGTCCCACACCGGAACGTCGGTGATACCGCGGAGTTGTTCCGAGACATCGACGGGGTCGATGCCCGAACGCAACGCCAGCGACGCCATTCGCGAAACGGCCTCGGCCATCGCGGCGTCGTTACCGCCGGCCTTGCCATGGGTGGCGAACACCTCGAAAGGCCGGTCGTCGCTCGACATGTTTACCGTTACGAACAGGTTTCCGCGGCCAGTGCGCACACGTCGGGTAATACCGTGGAGAGTCGCTGGCCGATCGGCCGGAGTGATGTACTGCGGAATGCTCAGCGGGGTTTCATCGTCTAAAACCGCTCCAGCCGCCTGTGCACTATCAGTTGTGCCGGTGGTCAGCACCTCTTTCTCACGTGACCCGGCGCGGTAAACCGTAATACCCTTGCAGCGAGATTCCCACGCCAGCAGATAGGCGTCTTCAACATCCTCGACAGTAGCCTCGTTCGGGAAGTTGATCGTCTTGGAAATACCGGCATCGGTGCTTTCCTGGAACGCGGCCTGCATAAGCACATGGTCGCGCGGCGAAATGTCGGACGCCACGTGAAACAGTCGCTTTACATCGTCAGGGACCTCGTCACGGTCCTGTAGCGAGCCACCGTTCGAGAGGTGCTCCAGCAGTTCATCACTGTAGAAACCGCGTTCCCTGGCGATGCGCTCGAAGTTCTTGTCGACGTAGTAGAGAGTCTTACCCTCAAGAATGTTCTGCTTTCGGAAGGCCAGCGAGAAGATCGGCTCGATGCCGCTCGACGCCCCGGCGATCATCGAAATAGTGCCGGTCGGCGCGACCGTCAGCCTGCACGCGTTCCGGAACGGCTTTTCGCCCTGCTGCGCTGCAGTGGATTCGTGCCATGCCGGGAAGGGCCCGCGTTCTTCAGCCATTTCCAGGGATTCGGCATCGGCGTTATCCATGGTAAAACGCATCAGCCTGCGACCCAGCTCGACAGCCTCTTCCGTGTCGTAAGGAATGCCGAGAAGCACCAGCATGTCGGCAAACCCCATCAGTCCCAGTCCCAGCTTCCGGGTGTTCCGGGTCATATCCTCGATGGCGTCGACCGCGTACTTGTTCGCGTCGATTACATTGTCGAGCATCCGGGTGGCCAGTCGAATAGACGCGCCAAGACGCTCCCAATCGATATCGGCGAGACCTGCCGCGTCCTCGATGACGAACTTTGCGACGTCAATCGAACCGAGATTGCACGACTCGTTTGGCAGAAGCGGCTGTTCACCACACGGATTGGTCGCCGTGATGCGACCGAGGTGCAAAACCGGGCTGTTCCGGTTGACCTCGTCGAGGAAAATCATGCCCGGTTCGCCATTGCGCCATGCACCGTGAACGATCTTGCTGAACACCTCGCGGGCGCCCAACCGGTCTACCTCAACAACCTCACTGTCGAGGTTCGAGGGATCGGAGAGTGTGCGGAGCGGGTAGGTCGTGCCGTTTTTGACCGCCTCCATAAACTCGTCGGTAGCTCCGACAGAGATATTAAAATTGTGGATTTCACCTTCGACGCTCTTGCATTCGATGAACTCGAGAATATCGGGATGGTGAATGTCGAGCACGGCCATGTTCGCACCGTCACGCTTGCCGCCCTGCGTTACAAGGGTCGAGACAGATGACAGGTGGCGCAGCACCGCGATCGGACCACAGGCCTTGCCATGTGTTGTCCTGATGCTGGAGGCCTTTGGCCTGAGGGCCGTAAGCGCAAACCCGGTGCCGCCGCCAAATTTTTGCACCATGGCGGCATCGTGAGCAGCGCCCATGATCCCTTCCATGCTGTCGTTAAGCGGGAGCACGAAACAGGCCGACAGCGTCCCTGCGCCCGTACCCGCGTTCATCAGCGTGGGCGAGTTGGGCAGATATTCGAGACTGGCCATCATCTGGTAGAAGTTCTCTTCGAGTTCAGCCACCTCTCCAGGCGTCTTTTCATATTTGAACTCGGGAGCTGCCAGCGCTTTGGCCACCCTGCGGAACATGCCTTCGGGCGTTTCGATTATTTCTCCAGCTACATCTTTCTGCAGATATCGTTTATCGAGGACAACGCGGGCATTATCGGTGATCACTGCTGGAGTAAATTTCTCGACTGGGTCTGTACCGTTCTTGCTCATTTGCGTGTCCTGCGTAATGGTCATATTTGTACTGTTCGCTCTAATTCTGATCTTCTGTATGTTAGTTTGCGATGCCAGCCCTGGCGGTTTTGCTGTCACCCACTGATTTACTGCAATCGGGTTTGGCCGGGCCGAATCGCTTACGCCAGTCGGTCAACCATGCCTTGCTCTCCTACGTCGGCCCCGCCGCGCCAGCCGCGGAACGTCATCCTCAATCAACCGCAACTGGCTCTTCGATCCATCGTCTTCGTCTGGAGTCTCGGCCAGTGCCTCAACCTCTTTTGTGAAAGAGTCGACGTCCTGAAAATCCCGATAGACCGAGGCGAACCTGATGTAGGCCACCCGGTCGAGTATCTTCAGTCGCTCGATACACATCTCACCGATCACACGTGCCTCGACCTCCGCTTTCGAAAGTTTATGCAACTCGTTTTCTATATTGACAACCATCTTAGAAATGGCGCCAACCTCCAAGGGTCGTTTGGCACAGGCAGTCCGCAGCGAACGCTCAAGCTTTTCCGACGAAAACGCCTCACGGCGCCCGTCTCTCTTGGCGATCATCAACGGCATCGAGTGAACACGTTCGTAGGTTGTGAACCGCAGTTCGCACCTCATGCACTCGCGTCGCCGACGCACGCCGTCAGGTGCCTCACGTGAGTCAATCACCCGGGATTCATTGTTGCCGCAAAAGGGACAATGCATTGCCTGAAACGCGCCAATCGCCAATATCTATACAGGCCGCGCGGAACCCACCCGCTCCGGCGCCAGGATTATCGAAATCCAGAGCCCGGGGCAGGGCAGTGTGCCTAACATAAAGTTGAACACGCCGCCGACCGGCTGCGGACACAGCCATCCCCCACATTTAGTGGGGTGCCACAGAGACTACCACTATCCATAGAGTAAGTGTCAATCCCCTGTCTCAACCGATATCACGTAATCCTTCTGCAATATTCGGCTCTGCAACTGTGCCAGAATCCCCCATGAACCAGCCTCATAATTTCGCGAAATCTGCAACGTAATTCGTCGCGCAACCGGGCTCTAAGTTCAAGAAGTTGGTTTCCCTGAGAGTTGGGAACAGTTGGTGGATAACCGCCCGATGTTCGGCAAGAAAAGTAAGATACTGGTCAACTACGCCGCCCCCGCCCGGCGGACACACACGGAATGCGAGACCGCCCGGGGATCAGCCGGAATTATCAACATGAAAAACGCCTGGGCCATACGAATCGCAACCGACGAAGTCTTAATTACCTCAGCACAACTGGGAGTTAAGGACATCATTTTCTACGGCGGCCCAGGATCAGCCTTGTTGCCGGGTACGAATGAACCCCACGGCAAAGGTCGAAACACATACGACGACTACGCGGCGCTCCGGGAACGGGTCGAATCGTTCGGTCTGAACCTGGTTGCCTGCGAGGGCGGCTTTATTGCAGAACAGAAGTTTCACGACATCGCCTTTGGCGGTCCGAAACGTGATGAATTAGTCAAAGAGCTTGCTGGTGAAATCGCCGACATGGGCCGCGCCGGCATTCCGATTCTTGGCTATCACTGGATGGTGGCATCGGTCTGGCGCGCGGGTAATACACAAGTCCGTGGAGGCGCTGAAGCCACGCTCTGGGACAGCGATTCACGCGATAAGAAGCCGATTCAGCAGATCGGCATTGCCGGCCATTACGATATTTCGCAGGAGAACATGTGGAACTGCCTAGAGTACTGGATCAGGGCAATTACGCCGATAGCTGAAGAAGCGGGGATTCGATTGGGAATCCACCCCGACGACCCGCCGGTACCGGAACTGGATGGAATACCCCGGCTCCTGGGCAGCTTCGATGCCTACAAACGCCTGGTATCCATTGTGGACAGCCCGGCAAACGCCATCGAATTTTGCCAGGGCACCTTCTCAGAGATGGCCGATGCCGCGGACGATGGTATTTACGAGATGATCCGGTACTTCACCGAGCGAAACAAGATCCTGTACGTGCATTTCCGCAACGTGTCAGGAACGATTCCGAAGTTCAATGAAGAGTTCATCAATACGGGATACGTCGATATGAAGAGGGCCATGGAAACGTACAACGCAGCTGGCTTCGAGGGTGTCTTTATGGACGATCACTGCCCGCTGATCACTGGCGACACCGACTTTCCGGGCAACTGGGGTGGCTACCGGTCGAGGATCTTCGCCCAGGGCTACATCCAGGCCATGCTTGAAGCCGTTACGGGCGGTCGGGCTGGATAGCCCTCACTTGTAGCTTTTCAACATTTAAAAAATTATCCCGAGGGAACTCGATTCCCTCGGGATAATTAATATCGGTACAGAGGTCGGCAGGGCAGTGACGCCGTGGGTTCCCCCCTAGTCACTCACCGCCAGCTCACGGGCAGTGCGCCTGCGTGCCGAACTGTGGTGCCTGAGGAACGGCGGTAGGTCGAGGGCATCCTCGTCGCCCAGAACATCGCTCAGCGCGGCGTTAACCGCCGCTTCTTTTTCAGCCGACGCCTCCGCACCCGGGAAGCCGGTGGCGATGATCGTCATCTTGACTTCATTCTCCATCTTGGGATCGGTGACCATTCCGAAGATGATGTTGCAGTCTGGGTCGACCATGTTGGATACGATCTCAGAAGCCTTGTGAACCTCCTGGAGAGTCAGGTCAGTGCCGCCGGTGACGTTGAATATCACCCCGCGAGCACCCTCGATCGAAACTTCCAGCAGCGGACTGTCAATGGCCGCCTCGGCCGCCATCACGGCCCTGTCTTCTCCACTGCCGTGACCAATTGCCATCCAGGCCGGTCCGGCGTTCGACATGATCGCCTTCACGTCAGCAAAGTCCAGGTTGATCTCGCCGGGCATCAGGATCAACTCCGCGATCGATTGCACGCCCTGCCGCAAAACGTCATCGGCCATGCGGAAGGCCATGTCCATCGACAGGTTTTCGCTCGACATGATCAACAGCCGGTCATTGGGAATGACGATCAGGGTGTCGACAACTTCAGATAGGGCAGCGATGCCTTCGTCGGCCTGCCTGCGCCGTCGAGACCCTTCGAAGTCGAACGGCTTGGTCACCACACCGACGGTGAGCGCACCAAGTTCCTGAGCGATTTCGGCCACTACCGGCGATCCGCCCGTACCCGTACCGCCGCCCATGCCAGCAGCGATGAATACGAGGTCGGCACCCTCAAGCGCAAGTTTGATCTCGTCTCGGTCCTCTTCGTGGCACTCACGGCCCTTGGCAGGATCTCCACCAACACCAAGCCCGCGGGCCGTGCGGTCGCCAACGCGTATCCGTATCGGAACGTCAGAACGCGACAGCGCCTGGGCGTCGGTGTTGACTGTGATGTACTCGACTTCGGGAATTCGGTCCCGGTACATACGCGAGACTGCGTTCGAGCCGCCGCCGCCAACGCCAACGACCTTGATCGTCGCTGATCCGATGCTTTCTCCTACTGGTGTTTCTACCTGGCCGGCCATTGGTTTTTTCCTTTTGCTGGGGAGCACCCGCCATGCCTCCTTTACAGAGGATTAGTGGACGTCCGCGGATTTTTGGATGTGTCGCCGTTCATTCAAACGGCGTCGTTAATTTTTTAGCGCCCGGAGCCTGAGTTTGTTCTGACATTCCTGCGTTGCTTGCGCAACCCTAAACGCCAGCAGTCTCCTTTTCGCGATCTGATTTTCGATCCCATTCTCGTCTGGGGAGCCAGCCACGGATCGTGGCAAACGCGCCGCTCCGGGAGTTCTGGGTTTCTCCAGATACCGCGATCCCGTTGCGACGACTAATGTGATTTTCCGAAGGGAGGTTACGCAAACCCCAGAGTGCGATGCCAACCGCAGCTGAATATGACGGGTCGTTTGTGCCTGCGGGCATGCCATCGAGTCCGCGCGGCGTGGCCAGTCGAACTTTTCGCTGGAAGATGAACTTGGCAATGTTTAGTAAGCCCTCGAGCTTTGCCCCGCCACCGGTGAACACAACTCGATCGGTCGGAACGTCCGCAAGGTGCGGCTCTTCAAGCTTGAGCAAAATCATTCGGCACAGTTCCGAAACCCGCTCCTTCAAGACCTGGCCGACTTCGCGTTTTGTGATGGCGAGTGGCTGATCCATCGTTGTCGGATGAAGGGTTATCTCATCCGACATACCGGCCAGCTCGGGTGCGGCAGTACCGTGCTCGAGCTTGAGCTGCTCGGCCGCATCGAAATCGATTGAGAAGGCGATACTCAAGTCGTTCGAAAACTGGAATCCACCTACAGGGATGACCGCCGTGTGGATTACCGTGCCGGTGTGATAAACGGCAATGTCTGAGGTCCCACCACCGATGTCGATCAACACGGCCCCGTCTTCTCGCTCGTCAGCCGTAAGCACCGCGTCCGCGGTTGCCACCGGCTCGACAACCATTGATGAGATCCGCACTCCAGCATCGGAAACCGCGTTGTGGAGTTTGGTGATTGCCGAAACCGAACCGGTAATCACATGGCTCTCGACATGGAGTTCGCCTGTGTGCATCCCGAGCGGGTTCCTCACTCCGTGCAACCCATCCAGGGCGTAGCTGCGTGGAATTACATGCAGCAGCTTGCGATCGTCGGCAAGGGCAAATTTGCCGGCGGCTTTTTTAGCTGCAGACAGATCGAGGTCCGTCACCGCGCGCATGCCGTCGGCGCGGGGGACGTTGACCCAGCGGTTTTTAGATTCGACGTGAGTCCCCGTAAGTCCCGCGTAGACCGAGGCGATCTCAACGCCGGCATCCGCGGATGCAATTGCCAGTGATTCACGTACCGCAGCCGTGACGGCCTGTGAATCGGCCACCAGGCCCTTGCTCATGCCGCTGCAGGGAACAAGTCCGATTCCTGCAACTTCCACGCGGTGATCGGCTCGCCGGCGGGTGATGATCGTGCACACCTTCGTGGTGCCAATATCGATAGCTACTCTGAAATCTTCTTGCATCGGGCGTTCCTTTACGGTCGGATAAAGTTGGGTCGATTCGGCCAATTAGGCCGAAGGGGCGGGACTGGCGGAATTACCGCAGCGGATCAGGTGGTTCGGATCTGGTGCTCGCGTCGGCACCGGATAGCGCGGCCGGACGCGGTCCGTGAATTCCGATAATCACAGGAGCAACCGGGACGAGGGTCAAGCTCTGTGTGCAGACGACGTTCATATCCGCTCTGCCACCCTCAGCTTGGCGCTCCGTGCACGACTATTGGTCTCGATCTCTGCATCGGTCGGAACTATCGGGCGTCGGGTGATTATTTTTACCGTGGCAAGGTGGTCGCACACGCATACCGGAGTACCCGGAGGGCAAATGCAATCAGAAGCCTGCTTGCGAATGAAGTTCTTGACGATGCGGTCTTCGAGCGAGTGATATGAAATCACCGCGAGCCTGCCACCCTGGCCCAGCAGCGACACCGCCTGCTCAAGTGCGGTTTCAAGTGCCGAGAGTTCGTCGTTAACGGCGATTCGTATCGCCTGGAACGTTCGAGTAGCCGGGTGAATGCGGCTCCCCCGGCGCGGATTTACCTTCTCGATGAGATCAGCCAGTTCGAGCGATGTGGTGATCGGACGGTTGCGGACTATCGCCCTGGCAATACGGCGGGCTGCCCGGTCTTCTCCCAGATGAAAGATAACGTCAGCGAGCTCCGACTCTGCATAATCGTTGACGATGTCCGCTGCGGTAAGTTGCTGGTCAAAGTCGAACCGCATGTCGAGCGGGTCGGCACGGCGGAAGCTGAAACCCCGCGCCTCGCGGTCCAGCTGGAGCGACGATACGCCAAGATCGAAAAGAACGCCATGCACAGGCACAAACTCGTAGCGGAGCGCAGTGGCGCGAATATCCCGGAAGTTCACGTTTAGCGCAAGAAATGTTTCGCCCGCGTCGACCAGTCTTTCGGTCGCAACCGAAACTGCCTCCGGGTCTGCGTCAAGGCCAAGCACCTGGCCGCCCGGGTCGGCTGCAGAAAGAATAGATGTCGAGTGTCCACCCTCGCCCAGGGTCGCATCAATGTAACGTCCACCGGGCTGGACACATAGCGCCTGTAAGACCTCCGGGGTCATTACCGGCGTGTGGTGGAGTTCGATTCCCATGAGGATCACCCGCCTGTCTCCCCTTCATTTTGCCTTATGACGATCTCCGCCAGCTCCCTGTGAGGGGCCGCATGTGGGGCGCGCTCTGCGATATCGGTAGCTTCGGTGTCGAGCGTCCGTCGTTCCTCCGACCACGCAACTGTCGACCAGATTTCGATAAACCTGCCTGTACCTACGATGATTACGTCTTCACCGAGGCCCGCATACTCGCGAAGCTGCGCCGGAATAACGACCCGACCGCTTCGGTCGAGCGTTCCAACGTAGGCACCCGAAAAAGTGAGTCGGGCTAGCTTTCGGGCGCTGGAAGCGGTGTTCGGCTGCTGCGAAATGTCGGCTGCCGCCCGTTCCCACTCTTCCGGTGTGTAAACAACGACGCAGTTGTCATACGCCCGGCCAAGGACAATGCCGTCGACGAAAGCCATTTTGAAGCGCGCGGGGATTGCGACCCTGCCCTGGGGATCGATTCGGTGCTCGTATTCGCCAGCAAAAATCACTTGCAATTCCCTGTACTGGGGAGCGGAGCGCAGTAACGCTTATGCCCCTAATCGCCCCAATACGCGACAAAGTGTGCCAGATTGCCACTTCACGCGACAATACAATCCGAACGCGTTTTCGGCGCTATTTACACATGACGAACGTACTCTGAAGCGTGCTAGCATCTCGATATTCGAGTTCGTACCTTCGTACTCTTACTTTGATCCCAGTTGGATAGTACGTTCGTACTTGACAGAATCGGCAAGATAATCGGGTTCGTATTTCTTGCGGATTTCCGAGTACATCGGTAACAGGAGTTGACGTGGCAATCAGCTATGCGGTGCTGACGAGCAGCGATACAGGATCGGCCGGGAAACGGGTCGATTCAAGTGGCGATGCCGTTGTCGAAATCTTGGAAAGAGCAGGGCATACTCTGGTCGAGCGCGTCATCCTCCCCGACGATTTTGACCGACTGTCTGAGCAGATCACGACGTGGTGCGACGCGGGCAACGTCGACCTGGTCGTGACCACCGGCGGGACAGGCCTGTCTTCACGTGACGTCATGCCGGAAGTTACACGCGGGTTGATCGACCTTGAAATTCCCGGGATGGCCGAAGTAATGAGGGCCGAGTCGCTAAAAGCCACGCGCATGGCAATGATCTCCAGGGCTGTGGTCGGCGCCAGGAGTGCGACACTGATAATCAACCTGCCCGGCAGTACCGGCGGGGTCAGGGACAACCTTCAAGTGGTGCTGTCCGTGATCAATCATGCAGTCGAAGTGCTCCACGATCGGCATACAGGCAGCCACCCGTCGTAGAGTAGTAGGTCAACGCGTCCGCCCGTGCCCAAGCATCCGCAGGCGGCCGCACGTACCTCTTTCTTCTCACATGTGAAAAGCAAGAGACCGCCAACGACCGTCCATCAGAATCACTCAGTACCCGATGAAACTATCGATAGTCACGCTGTTCCCCGAAATGTTTGAAGGTCCGCTTGACACCAGCATCATTGGACGGGCCGTTAAATCCGGTCGAGTCGAAATCGATCTCATCCAGCTGCGTGATTTCGCGTTGGACGACCGGGGCACCGTCGACGCGCCACCGTTCGGCGGAGGCGCCGGCATGGTGCTGCAGGCAGGGCCCCTGGTGAGCGCGGTCGATTCGGTAGCGAAAGCGGCACCCGACTCACCGAATCCCCACGTCATATTGATGTCGGCCCAGGGCAGTCCTCTCACCCATCGGCGCGCTGCTGAACTGTCTCAGATGGATGCGATAACGCTTGTCTGCGGCCACTATGAAGGCGTTGATGAGCGTTTCATCGAAATGCGGATCGACGAAGAGATTTCAATCGGCGATTTTGTGATGACAGGCGGAGAAATTCCCGCGATGGCACTGACAGACGCTGTCGTGAGACTAATCCCGGGTGTACTGGGCGACGACGGTTCCTCGGTGCACGACTCGTTTGCACCCGGCACCGATTCGCTGCTCGAAGGTCCGGTCTACACCCGTCCGGCCGAGTTCGAGGGACTGAACGTACCTGAGGTCCTGCTCAGTGGCGATCATGCAAAGGTTGATGCCTGGAGACGGATGCAGTCGCTCAGACGAACTGAGGAAAGGCGCCCCGAACTGCTCAGGGACTGGCCGCCAGGGGATTAGCACGCAATCAAACCGGCCCCGGTCGCCCAGAAACGGTACTGCCGGGAAGTGATGGCTTTTCCCGCTGTGGCCGACCCGATATATCTGTGTGCGTAATGGTTGCTGGTCAGCCCGACCCGGATATACACTTGTAGTACCGCACCGACACAGATCGGTCGCACCCACCCTCATTCACGCATTTACAGATTGACGCCCAACGGCGTCTTTTCGCGACGAAAGAAATTTGATATGGACGCCGCATCACTGATCGAGCGAAAGCCGCTCGACCACATCGATGAATTTCAACCCGGTGACACGGTAATCGTAAACCTGAGAATCGTTGAGGGCGACCGCCGGCGCATCCAGGCTTTCCAGGGCAACGTAATCTCCGGAAAGCACACCACATCGAGAAATCCCTCACCCGGCGATACTTTCATCGTGCGACGTGTTTCTTACGGAATTGGTGTCGAGCGGATTATCCCTTTCCATTCGCCAAACTTGGAATCCCTCAAGGTCAGCCGCCGGGGCAAGGTACGGCGATCAAGGCTTTACTACCTGCGCGGTCTCACCGGCAGGAAAGCCCGCATCAAGGAACGCCGCTAGTATCTACTCGTTCCCGAAATGTTCAGCCCTCTCGAATGCGAGAGGGCTTTTTTTCTGAGTGCAGCCTTTCGCATTATGAGGGATGACTCGGATAACTTACCCTCTTCACGGACAGGGAACATAATTGGCCCAGGTCCAGACCACACCAGCAGACATCATGCCCGCGCAATAAAAATGTTCCGGAGTCGAAATTGCAGTTCGCTGAGGTAGCCGTCGATTTCCCCGACGACCGCTCGCGCACATTTACCTACGCAATTCCCGAGAGCATGGAAATCGTTCCTGGCGACCTCGTTTGGGTACCGTTTGGGCCCCGGACGAGACAGGGCGTCGTGTTCGAGCTTCCTGACGTGCCCCTCACGGAACTGGACAAAATTCGCCCGATCATAGCTCGGACGGTCGACGGGCCATTTATTGCTGAACACCTGCTGCGAGTAGCGCGGTGGATCGCATCTCACTACCGCACAAACCTGTTCACGGCCTGCTCGCTTTTGCTACCGCCGGGCGCATCGTCGCGACTGCGGACATGGCTAACGCTGGGCAAACCGCCAGATCCCGGAGACGGGGCGGGGGCGAGAGATGGAAATCATGGCTTGTCCCGCAGGGAACAACAGGCGATCGATCACGTCCGAGAGAGCAAGCGACTGCCCAGGTCTCGGGTCGCCCGCAATCTTGGCCTGAGCGGGACCGCAATCGTCGACCGCCTGGTGCGGCGCGGCGTGCTACTTGCCGAATCTGAGTGGGAAAAGCCGCGAGTATCGGCCGTGTTCACGAACAAAATCGAGCTGGTCGCTCCGGCAGAGGTTGTCGGTCGGCTGATCGATATGCACGGATCCGAGCCCGCCGTCTCAACAGGTGAAAAACGGAGGTCCAGCCGCCGCGGGGAACTGCTCAAGTGGTTTCAGTCAGGCAACACGGCCGCAACCAAGAAATCGTTGAACGAGCAGTTTGGCGCTGCAGCCGTCAAGTGGGCTTTTAGTGAAACCCTTCTTGAAACTAAAAAAATCAGGAGAGACCGTGATCCACTGGCCGATTACTACTTCCAGCAGGAGTTTGCCCACACCCCTACGGAACCGCAAAAACATGCAATCGATGTGATCGTCGGTCGGGTCATGTCCGCCGCAACCTCAGACAACCCGGCGAAACGAAAGTTCCTCCTTCACGGCGTTACAGGTTCCGGCAAAACCGAGGTGTATCTGCAGGCGATAGCGGCGTGCATAGCAGCCGGTAAACGGGCCATCTATCTCGTGCCGGAAATCGCCCTGACCCCGCAAACGCTCCAGCGAATTGCCTCCCGGTTTCCCGGGCAGGTTGCCGTGCTCCATTCTGGCCTTACCGTTGGTCAGAGGTACGACCAGTGGTGGAGGGTCAAGAACGGCGACTTTCCGATTGTTCTCGGCTCGCGTGGTGCCATCTTCGCCCCGATCGCGGATATCGGCCTTATCGTGATCGACGAAGAGCACGAATGGACGTACAAACAGGGCGATCAGGCCCCCCGGTATCACGCACGCGCAGTCGCCGAACGGATTTCAGAAGAGACCGGTGCGACGCTCGTAACAGGCAGCGCCACCCCTGAAATTACGAGTTATCGTGCCGCAATATCGGGTCGCTACCAACTTCTTGAGCTGCCAGACCGGATTGGTAAGAACGGAAGCGACCCGAAACTCCCGGGCAACCCTGCGATGCCGGCGGTCCAGATAGTCGACATGCGCGAGGAACGCGTGGCGCGGCACTTCGACATGCTCAGCCGGACGCTGATCGATTCGATGCGAGAAGCCCTGGCGGACAACGGAAGGGTGATTCTGTTCATTAACCGGCGCGGGACCGCCTCGTTTGTCCAGTGCGTTGAATGTGGCAACGTACGCCAGTGCCGACGCTGCGACACGGCACTCACGTATCACCGGGCTGCACAAAATCAATCAAACGGAAAAAACCTCCGGCGCGGCCCTAAGGGAAAGCTGGTTTGCCACTACTGCAACTACACGGCCGGGGCCGATACGCCATGCCCCACATGCGGCGGTAAACAGGTGCACCGGTCCTCGCCGGGAACACAAATGGCAGCCCGGACGGTAAATCAGTACTTCCCCGGTGTTGAGGTGATCAGGTGGGATTCAGATTCCGCCCGCACTGCAGCCGATCACCAGCGGATCATGGACGATTTCGTGTCGGGACCGGAGAAAGTTCTTGTGGGCACGCAGATGGTCGCAAAGGGACTCGACATTCCGAGCGTGACGCTGGTCGGTGTCATTTCGGCCGATACCGGGCTTGCCGTGCCCGACTTCCGCGCCGCCGAGCGTGCGTTCCAGGTGCTGACACAGGTAGTTGGACGCACCGGTCGGGGGGCGTGGGGTGGTCGTGCCGTGATCCAGACTTTTAAACCCGACCACTACGCAATTCAGGCTGCGGCCGACCACGATTACGAACTGTTCTACGACACTGAAATAAACCAGCGGGCCTCCCAGGCCAACCCGCCGTTCACGAATATGATCAAGCTGATGCATTCGGCTCGCAACGCCGAGGTGGCCTGGATCGAAGCCGGGCGACTCGCAGCCGAACTGAATCAGGCACGCGAGACGCACGGCGAAACATCTATCGAGGTCATCGGTCCGACTCCCGCGTATCCGCTAAAAATGAGGAACCTGTACCGCTGGCAAATATTGCTGAAGGGTCCGCACCCTGAGAGACTGCTCGATATCGTGCCGACCGGCATCTTGTGGACCATCGATGTCGATCCGGGCTCGCTCGGATGATCGGACATACCCGCTGAGTAACCTGCCACACGTACGTAAACTAAAAGCACGACCGGAAGAATTAGAAACGAAAGGCAGGCGATTGGCCATCAGGCGAATCAGGGTGTTCCCCGATCCGATTCTGCGTAAAAAATGCAGGGTAGTTCGGCGCGTCGACGACAAAATCCGGGATCTTGCCGCCGATATGATCGAAACCCTGGATGCCGCGGGTGGGATAGGTCTCGCAGCCAACCAGGTGGGAGCACTGCAGCGGGTCGTGACTATTCACATGCTAGGTGAAGAATCGGCGGAGGTCCTCGTTAACCCTGAAATACGAGCGACCGAGGGAGAACGCGAGATCATCGAAGGCTGTCTTTCGTTCCCCGGTTACGAAGGCCTGGTCAAGCGCGCGATATCCGTGAAGGCGCGGTGGCTCGATGAAAACGGCTCCAAAATGACGGTAACCGCCGAAGAGTTGTACGCCCAGGCCATCGAACATGAGATCGACCATCTGAATGGAATCCTTTACGTCGACCACCTGTTGGCGCACCAGAAACTCGTGGCGGCGGGCTCACTCAAGCGGGAAGACGAACCACACATGCACGATGTCGAGCTCGAGATTCATACAGACCACAGCGACGACGATGAAGTTGAACCGGACGAATCGGGAATCGAAATTGTTGAGAGCACGATAAAGTTCAGCGACCTGTACTCGGATTCTTCGATTTCTCAAATGCAATACGACCTCCGCAGTGCCGGTTACGTGGTCGACGACCCTGAACCTGAACACGACACAGGTCACCAGCACCACGGTCAGGCCGGTCATGAGCAAGTCGAATCCGACGACCCTCACCTCAATGGCGGCGTGTTGCTCGACCCCGAACACCGGCATTGACCCACGAAATCAGTGCGCCAGACCTCGTCGCAGATAGTCTGAATATTTGCCGAAACGCGGACCTGCGAGCACCGCGGTTCCACAACGGCCCGGTGCTATACTTTTTTCTGGCCTGAAACGCTTGTGCGATTTCAGCTTTATTTCACGCTTGAACCGATAACGGGTTCCAACGAACCCGTTATCGGAATCGGGAGGATGTCCTAGCAACGTCGTGGCGACACCAGATCGGTGATTGACCGCCAGAAGAATTCACATAGACGCGCCGCCTTTGCGGCGCGTTTCGCGTAAGAGTCCGGATTATTGAATAGATTTAGAGGCCTCCTCCTCGTCGCAATACTTGTTGTCCTGTCGGTGGTCGTACTCACAGTTTCCGAATTTAATATCCTGGGGTTTTCCCGTGGCGGTGACAGCGTCCTCGGCCTGACGCTCGGATTGGACCTCGAGGGTGGAACCCACCTCGTCTACCGTGTTGTGCCAGAAGACGGTCGTGAACCGACCCAGGACGACATGGAAGGCGTCCGCAACATCATCGACAAGCGGGTTAACGAATTTGGTGTCAGCGAGGCAAAAGTTCAACTCCTCGGCGGCGGTGCCGGGACCGTTCCCGATCGAGTGCTGGTTCAGATCCCCGGCCAGACCGGTGCCGCGATAACGCTGAACTTCGGTTCGGATGCCGTTAGCGCCCAGACGCTCGAAGATTTTTTTCACGACAACCTCGAACGACCCGACGCGGAAGTGAAGCAAAACGAGAACCTTTCGCTCACTGTGCAACTGGATGAGATACGGGCTGAGGTCGTCGACACCGACGGCACCGTGCTTACGCCATCAGAGGCCGACGCCTGGCGGGAGGCAGTTATCGATTGGTTCCCGGTGGCCCTGCAGGTTGGCTATGTCTTACCCGAAATCGTTCCGCCCGCCGGAGGCGACGACACCGCAGTTGATTCCGAACCGGAGGAAACCCTCCCGACACTCGAAGAAGTTCAGGCCGCATTTGCATCGGTTGACCGGAGCGACGCAGAAATCGACCAGATCGAGGCCGCTGCCGGTCTCTTCTCGATACTTCTGAAGGGCGTCGACACCAGCACGACGGACGACGAAGGTAACCCAATCCTTGGCGAGGACCAGCGAATCCTTAATGCGCTCCGGGAGATCGGCACAATCCAGTTTGTTTCGAACCAGGGTGCCCTCACGCAGTGGACGCTGGGTGGCGGTGTCCAGGAGGCGAAGAACCTGATCGGCAAAACCGCCCAACTCGAGTTCCGCTACCGCGAATGTGGCGACTTGCTGCCTCCGTCAAACGATATCCCGTGGCCCCCGGACGGCCTGTCAGATGAGGAATGGATTAATGCGCGTTGTACCGACCCTGCGTATTTCACCGAATCGGCTACCGAGATCGATGCCGCCGACCTGGACGATGCCTTCCCGGATGTCTCCGGGGGCGCTATTCCGAGGCCTATCGTCACTCTCGTCTTCAACGACGACGGAGGCGATGCCTTCTTCGACGTTACCGACCGCGTCGCCCGCCAGGGCGATCGACTGGCAATTTACCTTGATGGTGAAGAGCTTGTTGCGCCGAGTGCGCAGGCCGGAATATCGGGTGGTAGGGCGATTATCGAGGGCGGTAGCTTCACTTCGGAAGGCGTGCGAACGATTGCGATTCAATTGCGTTCCGGCGCGCTGCCCGTTGGCCTTGACCTGATCCAGGAGCGCAATGTCGACGCCGTGCTGGGCAAAGAGTCCCTGAAACGCAGCCTGATCGCTGGCGGGATTGGGCTTGTGATGCTGCTCATGTTCATGATCGCCTACTACAAGATTCCCGGGCTCGTAGCGTCCATTGCACTCGTCGCCTATACCATCATGCTGCTGGCAATCTTCAAAATGATTCCGGTGACCCTCACCCTCTCGGGCGCGGCTGCCGTCATCCTTTCACTGGGTTTCGCGGTAGACGCGAACGTCCTGATAGCGGAGCGGACGAAAGAAGAACTACGCTCGGGCAGGGGCCTGCTCGCCGCGATCACGGCAGGCTTCGACAGGGCATGGCCATCGATTAGGGACGGAAACTTTTCGACGATCATTGTTGCTCTCGTGTTGTTCTGGTTTGGTGATCGATTCAGTACCAGCGTTATGCAGGGATTCGCTCTCACGCTCGCCATCGGCGTGCTCCTGAGCATGTTCACTGCATTCTTCGCCAGCAGGCTGTTGCTCCGCCTTTTCGCAACATCAGCGATCGGGAACAATTTACACCTCTTCGTGCCAGTGCGTGACCGAGGTCAACAAGATCAGCAAGGCGAATCATCGGTTGGAGGAAACGCCTGATGGACATCATCGGAAAGCGTCGGATATTTCTGAATGCCTCGTTGTTACTGGTCGCACTCTCTGCGATTGTGCTGGTTTCTCCCGGCCTGAACCTGGGGATCGACTTCACTTCAGGCTCGACCGTCACCTTCAGGTTCGAAAGCAGCGACCCCGGTACTGCTGGGGTTAAAGCGGCTCTCGACCGTGCGGATCATCCCGAGGCAATTATCCAGGCGATGGGTGACAACCAGTATTTCGTTCGCACGGATGACCTCGGGAACTCGGGACTGGATGCCATTACCGACGAGGTGGCGAAACTGGACGGTGTACCAGCCACCGTGCTCGATACCTCAACGGTGGGTTCCTCCGTCGCCCAGGACACTGTCCGTAACGCCGTCATTGCCGTGTTAGTGGCCGTGGTATTCGTGATGATGTACATCATGTATGCGTTCCGAACGGTGCCGTCTTCGTACAAGTACGCCATTGCCGCGATTATTGCTCTCGGACACGATGTATTAATTGTGCTGGGCGTCTTCACCCTGCTGGGAATTGCGATCAACGCCGAAGTGAACGCCATCTTCATTGTCGGAATCCTCACAGTCATCGGTTACTCGGTAAACGACACGATTGTGATATTCGACCGGATACGCGAGAACGTCACGCTCGCGCCCTCGCGGGAGTTCCGGAGTACAGTCAACCTGTCGATCACCGAGTCGGTCACACGCTCGCTGGGCACCAGCCTCACAACGATGACGGTAATCCTTGCGATGCTGCTCTTTGGTGGGGCGTCTCTCCGGGACTTTCTGATCGTGCTGTTGTCCGGCGTTATTGTCGGCACGTACAGCTCGATATTCATCGCCGCACAGGTCCTTGTACTGTGGGAGCGCCGCGCGCTCCTGCCGTGGCGGCGGGCCGCCGTTTCGCCCTGACGCACCGGCACAGAAGTCGCACCCCGGGAAATATTCAACTACCATGCGCGAACTGATGCGATTGGTCTGGCACCGCGCGTAATAGAAATTAGGGAGCCGAAAAGGATGCAGATTGGTGCGCACGTTTCCGCAGCTGGTGGAACTTTCAAGGCCATCGCACGGGCCGAGGAAATAGGTGCCGAATGCTTCCAGATATTCGCTTCGTCGCCACGCATGTGGTCGTCAAAGCCGATCACCGAAAAGGTCGTAGAAAAGTACAAGTCGGAAATGCAGCGCACCGGAATGGGGCCGACGGTGCTCCACGGCAAGTACCTCATCGCCCTCGGATCTCCTGATGACGAGCTGGTCGCAAAATCCGAAACGGCTCTGCAGGCCGATGTCGCAGCGGCCAATGCGCTCGGGGCACTGGGTGTTATTTTTCACCCGGCCAGCCACCGGGGCCAGGGCTTTGAAGCAGTCGTTGACAAATTTGCGGCTTCGGTACGGAAAGTCCTCGACAGCGAGCCGGGCGATACTCTGCTCATGCTCGAGACCAGCGCCGGGGCAGGGGATCACATCGGCTCGTCCTTCGCAGAGCTGGGAACGCTTATCAGGGCCATTGGCGACGACCGCGTGGCCGTGTGTCTCGATACTCAGCACGTCTGGGCCGCCGGCTACGACATTACCGGTGCCGACACACTGAACGCGACGATTGACGAGTTCGATAAGGAGATCGGACTGGAGTTCCTGCGCTCCGTGCACGCCAACGACTCAATGCGGGACCTCGGCTCCTCGGTTGATCGGCATGAAA
>ENA-ORDI01000408-ORDI01000408.1-marine-metagenome-genome-assembly--contig:-NODE-408-length-30530-cov-3.363150_pt1 | contig 30530 bp, 27 predicted proteins | sample MGYA00248628_ERZ508525 | MGnify/ENA primary metagenome ERZ508525 (study PRJEB26195, sample SAMN05422138) | marine metagenome | isolation source: East of Porto Seguro, South Atlantic Ocean | place... | reverse complement strand
TCTGATTTGCTGCATCCGATTGATGAGATGATCGATCATTTGAAGTCGCTGAGCGCGCGGAACCAGGATGTGTTGGTCATGCAGATCAGTGATCCGGCGGAGCAGACGGCAGAGCTCGTCATAACCACCCATCCGGCCTGGGAGGCTTCGGTGCAAAGAGCGCTGCGGCAGGTTTCGGATCTGGAAGTGGTGACACGAATAAACAACATTCTGCGAATAGAAGGTTAGTTTGATCCAGGCTAAAGTTTGATATTGGATGGAACCTCAGTGAGAGGCGGATGGGTGTAGGAGTTTTACGCAGGTATAAAGATTTCCTGCCGCTGACTGACGCCACGCCTTTACTTACCTTGGGCGAGGGGGAGACCCCCTTGGTCAGATCCAACCGGCTGGGCAAAGAATTGGGCTGCGATGAACTCTATTTTAAATTAGAAGGTTGCAACCCGACAGGCTCGTTCAAGGACCGGGGCATGGTGGTGGCGTTCGCCAAGGCATTGGAAAGCAACAGCAGGGCGGTGATGTGCGCCTCAACGGGAAACACCAGCGCCTCGGCCGCCGCCTATGCCGCCCATTGCGATCTCCCGGCCATCGTCCTCATACCGAAAGGTGAAGTCGCCATGGGTAAACTGGCCCAGGCCTTGGCCTACGGAGCGACCATCATCATGGTCAACGGCAACTTTGACGCTGCCTTGGAATTGGTTCGGGATTTCACTTACATCGACGATGTTGTTGAAGGAGTTGTCCGGGCCATTGATCGACCGCCACCGCTCGACCCTGATCAAGAAAAGAAGAATGACGCAGCGGTAAGCACTGCCCCATACCAGATCTATAACATTGGAAACGGTCACCCGGTTCCACTGATGCGCTATATCCAAGCACTTGAAAAGGCGCTCGGCAAAAAAGCGCAGCTGGAGTTATTGCCGATGCAGCCAGGCGATGTACGGGCGACTGAAGCCGATGTCAGCCGTCTGGTGTCCGATCTTGGGTATCGCCCGCAAATCGATGTTGAGACCGGGATCACCCGATTCGTCGAGTGGTATTGTGATTATTACGGTGTACAACGCAGTGATTGACTCTTTGAACTTGTATTACTGAGGTATCAGTATTCATACGGGTTGAACTGCGAGTGTCACGCTCAGCGTATTGATTCTCGCCAGTGCTTCTTCAGCAGCTCGAGTTTCGAGTCCTGATTCTTTGCGTTGCAGAATGAGGAACTGGAGTCCTTGTTTGTCGTAAAGTACTGTGCCGGTGGAATTACGCAGCTGGGCGACAAATCCTTCTCCTGGGAGATTGAACAGTCCCGAGAACTCCTGGGCAGTGCCGTTTATCATGCTAGATTAATCGCTTGTCTGAGGCGTTCGAAATGCCAATAGGCGTGAGCAAAATGGGTTGAACTAGAAGTTAGAATACCATCATTGGACCCAATGGACATCATCAAATGACTCAGGAAGAGCAGAAACAGGCTGCCGCTGAAGCCGCGTTGGAATTTATTGAACTGGGGGATGTGATCGGTGTGGGCACTGGCTCCACCACCAATTATTTCATCGATGCGCTGGCCAAGGTGAAAGGCAAGCTCGATGGTGCGGTGGCCAGCTCCGAAGCCAGTGCGACCAGGCTGACAGCAATGGGTATACCAGTGCTGGATCTCAACCGCACCGGTGATCTATCTTTGTACGTCGATGGCGCAGATGAGGCGACCAGAAATCTGCATCTGATCAAAGGCGGTGGCGGGGCGCTCACCCGGGAAAAAATTGTGGCCAGTGCAAGTCGGAAGTTTGTCTGTATTGTTGATGAGTCAAAACTATCAGATGTCTTGGGATCATTTCCCTTGCCTGTTGAGGTGATTCCCATGGCACAAAGTCTGGTTTCAAGAAAACTGATCGGGATGGGTGGTCTCCCGGAATTGCGCCCAGACTTCACTACCGACAACGGTAATGTCATCTTGGATGTCAGAAATCTCGATCTCACGGATCCAATGACGGTGGAAACAGTACTCAATGCTATCGCTGGTGTGGTCGACAATGGTGTATTCGCCCGGCAGCGGGCTGATGTGCTACTGGTCGGGCAGGGGTCAGGAGTCGATCAAATAACCGTGTAACAAGAAAGCTTCTTTAAGTCGCGATCGAAAACCTTCTGCTGTCCTCTGCGGGACTTTAGTTGTGACCTGACAACAATCAGGAATGGCTGGGTTCCAGCAACCGCTTGAACGCATAAAAAGACGGCATCTTACGGAGTTCATCCCCTCGATGATCAACCAGGCCATAGCCGGGATTGATCAGTTGCCACCAGTACACTCGGTCGACTAGTCCGGTTTGTCGCGCAATTTGGAAATACTCAGTCAGATATTGGGCTTGGGTGTCTTCATCGACCGTTGAGCGCGGGTGTCCCGAGTTGGGTGTATAGGGTTTGGTATTGAGCAGTGGCCAGTTGACTTCGGTAATCCAGAGTTTGTGATCACACCGGTTCGACAATGACACGAGTGCAGCGAGGATACGAATCTTTTTTTCAAGATCAAATAACCCAAATTGTTTGGAGTAAGGTGATCCACGACGGTTGACATATAACAGTGCACTACAGGCGTCCAACTGGTACTGATGGAAGTTAAATAGGGTACGTAAAGTGGAAAGTGGTTCAAAATCGATTACAGAAGACCCGGCAAATTGAATTTGGGGGTATTGCCGCTTAAGTTCGACATTACAGTCGAGCAAGTTCAGATAGTCTTGGGTGTTCTGGCAGCCCCACTTCGATCGGTTAATAGCGTTACCCAGTTGGAACTCGTTCGTCAGCGAACTGAACGAATCGATGATTCGGCTCGTGGCGTTCAGCCAGCGCTCGGGTTCTGCTACATGTTGTCGATCCTGAAGAATATTGATCAGAATTCGGTGGTGTTGGAACAGCTCGGCAAACCGAAGGTAAGGGTCCAGCTGCTCGACCTGCCAGGTTGGCACACGAATCAGCAGACGCTTCACGCCCAGTTCTTCGACCAACTCGACAATCGCATTGGGGTTACCGTGCTCAGGCGAGATACCCAAGCCTGCGAACTCCTTGATAGGTGGTGGTTCTGAATGGCGTTTCTGGGTGGCGTAACACCACGCAATTGCCGGTAACAGAACGGCGGTACTGAGACCAGTCCGGAGAAACTCGATCAGATTGGCCGATGTTATCCGAGGTTTTTGCTGGCGGGACAGTTTATAAGGCTGATCTGAGTGAGGGTCCCACCAGGATGGGTGCTCAATGGTCATAGGCGTCGCCGGGCAATGATGTCATACACCTGATGGCCAAGCCGCACACCCCGTCGCTCGTATTTTGTCTCCGGCCGAGAGGCCGGCCGAGGTGAAATCCCCTGTTCCGATAAATTGTGTAGGAGTGATTCAGCACGAATCAGATCGACGATTGCCTTCGCGTAGTCGTCCCAGTCGGTGGCGATGTGGATCAGACCATTGGGCTTTAAACACCGCGCAAGTGAGCTGAGGAAGTCGGCATTGACCAATCGACGCTTGTGATGCCGCTTCTTGGGCCAGGGGTCGGGGAAAAATATCAGAAATTCATCCACTGACTGCGACGCGATTCTTGTGGTCAGGATATCGACGGCATCGTCGATTAATACTTTCACATTGGTCAATCCATCTTCTTGTAGGCTCATCAAGAGTCTACCTGCGCCCGAGCGGTGAGGCTCGATACCAATATACGCCATATCCTCATTAGCGTTCGCCAGCTGTCGCAAACACTGACCGTCACCAAAACCGATCTCGACCGTGAGCGGCTTTTCTGGGCCAAACAACAATGCCCAGTCCAGCAAAGCGTCGTTATCTTCGATGCCATAACGTGGCCACAGTTCTGCCAGGGCTTTGCGCTGTGCCGGCGTTATACGACCCTCTCGCCGGACAAAACTTCGAATTTGCCGCTTAGGGCGTCTCGTTTCTGTCAAAGGCAAGTTTGGCACTCTGGCTACCGTATTTGGGCGATGATCAGCCCATCGATACAATAAAGGTTAACACCGTATTGTTTTGTCAATTTACTGGCAGGATAATGAGTTGGGTAAGCGCGGGTGTAGTTCAATGGTAGAACATCAGCTTCCCAAGCTGAATATGGGGGTTCGATTCCCCTCACCCGCTCCATTTTACACAACCACTCGTTCAAAGAGACCGGAATTATGAATGCAAACTGGAACTATCCCACGGCCATGCGGGTCGGCCCTGGTCGGCTCAGCGAGTTGCCGAATGTCTGTCAAGAAGCGGGCATATCGGCGCCCCTGCTGGTCACGGATCCTGGTCTGGCAACGCTGCCCATGGTTGAAAACGCGATCATCGGCTGTCGTGAAGCAGGATTACGTTGTGAACTGTTCTCTAATATCAAGCCCAACCCCACGGGGCAGAACGTGGAAGACGGTGTTCAGGCCTATGTAGAAGGTCAGCACGATGGTGTGATTGCATTTGGCGGAGGCAGCGGGATTGATGCTGCAAAAGCAGTGGCTTTAATGGCTCATCAGAGCGTTTCAATCTGGGAATTGGAGGATGTGGGCGACAACTGGACCCGTGCTAACGGGGAACTGATCGCACCGATTGTTGCGCTCCCAACAACTGCCGGTACCGGTGCAGAGGTAGGCCGGGCATCGGTCATCCTGGACGAATCTTCCGAAACCAAAAAGATTATTTTCCATCCCAAGATGCTGCCGCAGATCGTGATTCTGGATCCCGAGCTCACTGTGGGACTGCCGGCTGCGTTGACTGCCGCGACGGGGATGGACGCTTTTTCACACAGTCTGGAAGCGTGGTCATCGCCATTGTTTCATCCGATGGCAGAGGGCATTGCTGCTGAAGGAATTCGATTGGTTCGCGAGTATTTGCCACGCGCAGTGCGAGATGGTGCCGACATCGAAGCTCGTACCCAGATGCTGGTCGCCTCGTCTATGGGTGCCACCTCATTTCAGAGAGGACTGGGTGCGATCCATGCACTGGCCCACCCGTTGGGCGCACTCTACGACGCCCATCACGGTACACTGAACGCCGTGCTGATGCCCTACGTGCTTAAGGCCAATCGATCTGCGGTCGAATCCCGCATCGAACGACTGGGGCGTTACATCGGGCTCAGCGACACGGGTTTCGACAGTTTTATGGATTGGGTGCTCAGCTTACGCGCCGAAATTAATATACCCTCGGATCTTTCTGAACTCGGAATTGACGACCAGCAGTCGCATCGGATCGGCCAGATGGCGGTTCAAGACCCCTCTGCCGGCACCAACCCGATCACCTATAGTGCTGAAGACTACGAGCGAATTTTCTTGAGTGCTCTCACGGGTCAGCTCTAGCGCGCTGTACAAGAATAGGTAGTACGAGTGTGGGATTGAACTCAGTACAATTAAGTGTCTGACACCCTTGTTTTCAACGTGACGAATAGCCGATGACAACGATCAGGATCGGTACCCGCCGCAGCCAGTTGGCCATGTGGCAGGCCAATTATGTGCGTGGCGCACTGTGCAACGTTCACCCCGATCTGGATGTTGAAATCGTCGGTATCACCACACAGGGAGATCGCACACTGGATGTGCCTCTGGCGACAGAAGGCGGTAAAGGACTGTTCCTGAAAGAGCTCGAACAAGCACTTTTGACCGGAGACATCGATCTGGCTGTGCATTCGATGAAAGATGTGACCGTTTCCTTGCCGCCAGGATTACATATCCCTGTCATCTGTTTGCGTGAAGACCCGCACGATGCACTGGTGTCGAATCAATTTGCCGATCTCTCAGAGTTGCCCGAAGGCGCTGTTGTGGGCACGTGCAGCGTGCGTCGACAGTGCATGTTGAAGCACCGGTTTCCGACGCTTCGGGTAGACAATCTACGCGGTAATGTGAATACCCGTTTGAAACGGCTTGATGCGGGTGAATATGACGCGATCATTCTGGCGGTTTCCGGATTGAAGCGGCTTGAGCTCTCAGCACGAATTCAGCAGATCATCCCCGTGGACCTGATGTTGCCCGCAGTGGGGCAGGGTGCTTTGGGGATAGAGTGCCGACAGGACAACGCCGAAGTAAATCATCTGATCGCACCCTTGGATCATCCAGTCAGTCATCGCCGGATCAGTGCTGAACGGGCCGTGAACGAAGTACTCGGTGGCGGATGTCATGTGCCCATGGCCGCTTATGCTGAAGTCTCTGAAAACGAACTTCACCTTACCGCCCAGGTCGGCAGAACCGATGGCTCAGAACTTCTGACTGCCCGTGCAACGGGTGCGCTGTCTGAGGCGGTACCGTTGGGCCAAGCAGTTGCGCAAGATCTGATTGCCCAGGGCGCCCAGCAGATCCTGGTGGCTTATGCGGGGTGACCTGACGAGTGTCACTGTTCTGGTGACCCGGGCTCCTCACCAGGCAGGTCCTTTGTGTGAATTAATCGAACAAGCCAATGGCATCGCCGTTCGCTTTCCAGTCACGACTATCTGCGAAGTCAAAAATCAGGCTCAACTGGAATCGGCTGTGGCGCATGTGCCGCAAGCTGACAAGGTGATTTTTGTTAGCCCCAACGCGGTTGAGTTTGGGTTGAAGGTGCTCAAGACCCACGCAATCCGTATCCACCCCCAGACTGAGATCCTGGCGGTTGGACCGGGCACAGCCAACCGGCTTAGAGAGCAGGGGTTTCCGGTTTCGGGTATCCCGCATGATCGGTTCAACAGTGAGGGCCTGCTCAAATTGCCACAGTTGATGCAGGTCGAGAGCCAAAAAGTGGTGATATTTCGCGGTGAGGGCGGTCGTGAGCGATTACATGATAGGCTTGTTGCGTTGGGTGCACGGGTCGATTATGTGGAGTGTTATCAACGGTCTTTGCCAGAAAAAACAGACACCCGTGCCATAACGATGTGGCGCAATGGGGAAATCGATGTGGTGACACTGACGAGTAATACAGCAGCAGACCATCTGCTTCAGCTACTGAGTTCGAGCGATCACGATTTGTTTGAAAAAGCGGTGATCGCAACGGTGAGTACTCGGATTGAGCAATACTGTCGCCAACTGGGTTGTGCAGGTCAGATTCTGGTATCGACTGGTCCGGGTAACGAGGCGCTGGTCAGTCGGATCAGTGACTGGCAGGCACAGGCATGATGCCAGCGATGAACGATTGGGTTGGGATTCATCCAAAGTTGGGTTTTAAGTGACAGATCAAAAAGATATTGCCTCCAAAGACGAACTGGTCGTGCCGGTAACAAGACCGTCAGAACCTCAAATCATTGGCGAACCTGTCGAACCCGAGGTAATGTCAGATCCTGTGCCAGTCGCTGAGTCGGGCGATGAAGCAGCAGTTGCCCGTGAGCGGGTGACCGCCTCTCCCAGCCCGATAGATGACCCACAGCGCAGGCAAGTGCTAAACGGCTGGACAATTGCCGCGTTAGTTGCATCCGTTCTGGCCTTGGCTGTCAGTGTTTTTGCGTGGTATTCAATCGCGGTGACCGGGCGGCTTGAGGTGGGTCATCAGCTCAGCCGAATGGAAAGCGTGGCACAGGAGTCGACATCACTACGTGAGCGTTTGCAGCAGCTAGAAAGTGATCTGACTACCCTGGGTCGTCAGGTTTCGGAAAGTCAAAGTGCGTTGCAACGAGAAGCCGAAGCGCAGCAATCGCGCCTGACTGCTGCAGTGGACGAGCTCAAGGCCACACAGGTAAATGACCGAGAGGCCATCGAACAACGATTTGCAAGGATACGGACTTCATTGGACAAGCTCGGCTATGAGATCGGCACTTCGGTTGACGATTGGGTTCTGGAGGAAACGCATCAGCTGCTGTTACTCGCAGGTCAACGGCTATCTCTGTCCGGCGATGTCTCGCTGGCAAGGCGTGCCCTGGAAATCGCGGATCAGAAACTCAGCCTCATTCAGGCCACCGATGTGCTCACCGTACGGCGCCAGCTGGCGGTGGAAATAGCGTCGCTCGACGCCGTGCCTAAGTTGGACCTGAACGGCATTGTCCTCAAGCTCTCTGCGATGGCGGATCAAGTGAACACGCTGCCGCTCAAAGGAGATCTCGATCGACCCGAGTGGGGGCGTAGTACATCTGAAACTGAAGAACCAACAGAACCCGGTTCTTTGCAGATGTTTGGCAGAGTATTGCTGGATGATCTAGGGAAGCTCGTACGAATTCGAAAAGTCGATCAAACCCGTTCACCGAAACTGGATAATGCACAGCGCTTTCTGGCTTATGAAAAACTGCGGCTTCAACTGGTCACGGCACAGCTCGCGGTTTTACGCCAGCGGCCTGATCTATACCAGGATAGTTTGAAGCAGGCCCGTGCTGGCCTTTCGGATTACTTCGCAGCCGACGAGCGTGTAGATGGGTTTGCCGCATCGCTCGAATCACTGAAGGCCCGGCAGTTGGTCGTTGACCTGCCGGATCTTTCCGGTTCAATGGCACTGTTAAGGCGGGTCATTGAAAAGCGGAGTCAGTCGGAGTGAGTTTCATTGTCTATGTGCTGATTACACTGGCGGCCGCGGTTGCACTGGGATTACTGGCGCTTGAGGATCCAGGCTATGTACTGATTTCCCGCACACCGTATGAAATAGAAGTCTCTCTGGCTTTGTTCGTTTTTTTGGCAGGGATTTTTCTGTTCGCGGTTTATCTTGTGCTTCGGCTTTTGTGGGCCCTGTTCCGAGCGCCTCGTACTGCCGGTCGATGGCGGATCAACCGACGGCATGCACTGGCGACTCAGGCGACATTGGCGGGGTACTCGCGACTGATCGAAGGAGAATGGGAAGAGGCCGAGGAGATTCTGTCACAGCGATTGGGCTATGGTGCAACACCTCTGCTGAGCGCCCTCGGGGCGGCCTATGCAGCCCAGCAAAGAGGGGATTACGAGGCACGGGACAAGTATCTATTACAAGCCAGAAACCAAGAACCAGAGCATATCGAAGCGGTCGAGATCACGCGGGCGCGGTTGCTGGAGCGAGCCGGTCAACTCGACGAAGCGCGCGGTGTGCTCGAACAATTGCATGAACAAGGTGTGCGTCGGCGCGCTGTACAGGGCATGCTGGTGGAACTTCTGCAGCGTCAGCAGGATTGGCCAGCGCTCGAAAGCTTGTTCAAGGATCTGAAGCGTTCCCGAATCCTGCCGGAAGGGGAAATGAAAATACTCAATCGGGATCTTCAGGTGCGGCTGCTGACATCAGACGCCCGCCCGGATGCAGGTGCTAAGGTCTGGTCGCGCCTGTCCCGGCAGGAACGTCGAGACCCGGTGCTGACGGCCGTCCATGTGCGCAGTCTGATTGATGCCGGAAACATGAAACAGGCCGAAAAGATCCTGCGCAAAGCGATCAACCGCAACTGGGACGGCGGCTTGGTCCGCCTCTATGGCCATATTCGTCAGGAGTCCATTGACGCATTGCTCAAGCAAGCCGAGAACTGGCGAGTGACTCATACCGATGATCCTGATCTCCTAATCACTTTGGCGCGATTCCAGCTTGAGCTTAAGGCCCGGGATAAGGCGCTGTTACTATTGGTTGAAGCAGCGCGTATCGGGGTCAGCGGTGAGACCTATATGGAACTCGGCCTGTTACTGGAGTCCATGGGTGAAAGTGCAAAGGCTCTGCAGTGTTACCGTCGGGGACTGCAGGAGAGTTATGCCTCGCCGGTGCCAGAGCCTACAGGTACCTCTTCTGAGTTGTTACCGGCTGTGGCGGAAAGCCGGTAGCGCAGTGCCTGCACAGTACAACACCATTTAGTTGTCCAGAACGTCTGCCCCGAACTCAAAAGAGTCGTAGAAAAATGACTCCTCTTCAAGACCCTGTGTGCTGAACGCCTGGCGGGCAGCCGCGATCATGGGGGGCGGCCCGCTGGCGTACACCTCGATATTATCCAGGCTCGGGAAATGTCTCAGCACGGCTTCGTGTACCCACCCGGTCTCGCCGTCCCAGTCATCCTCTGCCACGGGTTCTGAAAGAACCGGGGTGTAGGTCAGATTGGCATGCTGTTCAAGCCAACCCCGGATGTCCGCATCCAGATAGAGATCCCGCTTGGCGCGTACGCCCCAGAACAGATGAAACGACCGGTCGTTGGTGACGTGAAATGCCTGTTCAAGAATGGCTTTGATCGGTGCAAGGCCTGTGCCGCCAGCCATCAAGATCACCGGTTTTGTATTGTCCTGTCTGAGGAAAAACGTGCCGAACGGGCCCTGAAAACGCATCAGTTCCTTGACCTTGAGTCCGTTGAACACGTGACCGGTGAATCGACCATTTGGGACCTGGCGCACGTGAAGTTCAAGCGGGGTATCGGCTTGGGGCCGATTGGCAACCGAGAAGCTGCGTCTTTTGCCATCGCGCAACAGAATATCGATGTACTGACCGGCCAGGTATTCAAGATCTTTTCCTTTGGGCAGGGAAAGTTTGAGCACCATCACATCGTGAGACAATGTTCTGAGATCGGTCACCCGGCAGGGCAGCATGCGAATTTCAAGGGCAACGCCGCCGGCGATTTCGCGGGCATCAATCTCAAGGTCGCTGAGCGCTTTGGCCTGACATAACAGCACCAGTCCCTGTGATTGTTCCTGCGGGGTCAGTGCGGTTGCTGCAAATTGACCCACATCAACCTCCCCGGTCACCAGCTTGGCCTTGCAGGTGCCGCACGACCCGCTCCGACAGCTGTAGGGAAACACCCGGCCTTGTCTCAGGGCGGCATCGAGAATCGTTTCGGCGGTGTCGGCTTCAAAAGCTGTTTGGGTCTGTCGATTCGTAATTTGATAACTCATTTTGTTCAGGCAAGATCAGTTGATGGCGTGATCAGGATTTCTGCTGGGCGCAGATTGTGGCATTTTCTGGTCGCCAAGGCGACGCATCCGGAGCGACAATAGCGGTCAGTCTTATCCACGATATAAATTGCCTGATGCCCGAGCTTCCGGAAGTTGAAACCACCGTGAACGGCATTCGCCCCTTCGCTGAAGGGCGTACCGTAGCCGGCGTCATTGTCCGGCAGCGTCAGCTGCGCTGGCCGGTATCCCGGGGGCTGTCGCAGAAGTTAAGCGGAAAGGTTATCCAAAGTGTCAGACGCCGTGCCAAATACATTATGTTTGAATTTGAACGGGGTACCTTACTGATTCACTTGGGCATGTCGGGCCGTTTACGGGTGGTCCCGTCAACCACGCCGATCGAAAAGCACGATCATGTGGATCTGCTGCTTGACGACGGCCATTGTGTGCGTTTTAGAGATCCTCGCCGGTTTGGCAGCGTCATTTGGGTGTCTGGCGACCCTCTGATGTCTCCATACTTGTATCATCTGGGTCCGGAACCGCTGGTTGACGACTTTGATGGGCACTACTTATACACCAAGGCCCGAGGGCGTCGCGCGGCAGTCAAGAACTTTATTATGGATGGGCGGATTGTAGTCGGTGTCGGTAATATTTATGCCAGTGAAGCACTCTTTCGAAGTGGCATCCGTCCGACACGTGCGGCGGGCCGGATCGCACTCGAGCGCTACGATCTGTTGGTGACCGCTATTCAGTCCGTGCTGGGTGAGGCGATTGCCGCGGGGGGGACGACATTACGCGATTATTCCCGTGTCACCGGGGAGCCGGGTTATTTTGAACAGGCGCTCAAGGTGTATGAACGCCAAGGTCAGCCTTGTGAGGCGTGCGGTGATCTGATCAAAAGAAAAGTAATCGGTCAAAGGGCGTCGTATTACTGCCCGTCGTGCCAGCATTAAAAGCGCAGTCAAACCAGGTGGACATACCACTATCAACACAGAGGAACCCAAGATGGACTTAGATACCGACTTTGTTCGGTCACAGTTTCCGGCCTTTCAGGCCGAAGGGACACGGGACTGGATCTTCTTTGAAAATGCCGGGGGCTCCTATGTGCCCCAGACTGTAATCGATCGTCTCAACCGCTTTTTTGTTGAGCATAAAGTTCAACCGTATGCTGCCTATGCGTTGTCTCAGACTGCCGGCGAAGAGATGGACGAGTCCTATGCGGCGATTGCCGAACTCCTCAACGCTGAACCCGATGAGATTACCATCGGGCCATCGACTACCCTGAATTTTTATGTCCTGGCGCAGGGTCTTCGTTCGCTGCTGCGCCCGGGTGATGAGATCGTGGTGACAAATCAGGACCACGAAGCGAACGTGGGCTGCTGGCGGCGACTGTCAGAGTATGGCGTGATGATGAAGGAATGGCGGGTCGGGAAAGCCGACGCTGAACTGGATATCGGGGATCTTGATGAGCTCGTCACGGACAAGACCAAGCTGGTGTGTTTTACATTGTGTTCTAACCTGGTAGGTACCCACAATGATGTGGTGCAGGTGTGTGAGATCGCTCGAAAGGTTGGCGCGATCGTGATCGCCGATGGTGTGTCCTACGCGCCACACACCATTCCGGATGTCAAAGCTTTGGGTGTTGATTTTTATGCCTACAGCACCTACAAGACCTTTGGACCCCACCAGGGGGTCTTGTGGGGGTCACCGGATGCGCTGAAGAAAACCGAAGGACAGAGCCACTGGTTCAATGAGGAAAAAGCGCAGGTTCGACTCAATCCAACCGGGCCGCAGCACGCCCAAGTTGCGGCACTGGCTGGCATCACTGAGTATTTCGATGCGCTCCATCGGCATCATTTTGGCCATGATAAAGGCAACCGCCATACCCGGGCCAAAGCGGTTTTCGAGCTGGTGGCCCGGCACGAATCCAGGTTAGCCAACATTCTGCTGGATTATCTGAATGACTCCCCGGACATCCGTCTGCTGGGCCAGGATCAGGCTGCACCCGGTCAACGGGCCGCTACTGTGGCATTTCATGCCCGTGCGATGCCGTCAGCCGTGATTGCGAAGCGGCTGGCTGACCACAGGATCGGCGTCGGAGCGGGAGATTTCTATGCCAGGCGCTGTGTGGAGGCGCTGGGCATGGACCCAGACGACGGTGTGGTGCGGGTGAGTATGGTGCATTACAACACCCCTGAAGAAGTAGAACGGCTGGTTACCGTACTCGATGATATTTTGAAAGCAGCCTGATTGTGCAGATACCGGCGCTAATGTTTGATCAACCCGGCGGCATAATTTGGCATACTGGCTCGGGTGAAAAGGGTGAGGGTGATGGCATCTCGCCGGATACATCCAGTGTCAGATCACGGGAGTTGTGATGAAAGAACACGCTCGAGTCGTGGTGATTGGCGGCGGCGCCTTAGGTGCGGGACTGTTGTATTACCTGACTAAAGAAGGGTGGACCGATGTGGTGCTCGTTGAAAAAGGCGAGCTGACTTCGGGTTCGACTTGGCATGCAGCCGGGTTGATTCCCCATTTCATTGGCGGTCTAAGTATGGCGAAGCTACATCACGCGGGTTCCGAGTTGTACAAGCAGCTGGAAGCTGAGACCGGTCAGGCAACCGGGTGGCACGGCTGCGGCGCAATACGCCTGGGTCTGACCGACGATGAGGTCGATTGGTTTCGTTATGTCAAAGGCACCCTGGATTACCTCAACATTGAATCTCACCTGTTGAGCCCTTCAGAGATACTTGAAGTCCACCCACTGCTGGTCGTCGATGATGTCAAGATGGGTATTTATACCCCCACCGATGGCCATACTGATCCCGCCAGTGCCACCAACTCGATGGCGATTGGTGCACGCATGGGGGGTGCCGAGATCTATCGTCATACCCAGGTGCTGGATACGCGACTCAAAGACACCGGTGAATGGGCGGTGGTTACCGACAAAGGCACCATCACCTGCGAGCATGTCGTCAATGCCGCCGGCAGTTTCGCCCGGCAGGTGGGCGAATGGGTCGGCCTGGACCTGCCGATCGTGAATATGAAACATCACTATCTGGTCACGGAGAATCTGCCGGAGGTGGCAGCTTTAGATAAAGAACCTCCCGTCATACGCGATCCCAAGGCCTCGTGCTATTACCGGCAGGAACAGGACGGCATTCTGATCGGGCCGTATGAAAAATCCGGTGCAGAAGCCTGGGGGCTGGACGGCATCGACTGGGGATTTGACATGGAACTGCTGAATCCAGAGCTCGAACGACTCGAAACAAGTCTTGAGCTTGCTGCCGAGCGGATTCCCTGCTGGTCGGAAGCCGGTATCAAGCGGGTGGTCCACGGACCGATCACCCATACCCCCGACGGTGGGTTTTTGCTGGGACCAGCAGAAGCCTTAAGCAATTACTGGTTGTGTTGTGGGGCATCAATCGGGATCACCCAGGGACCGGGTTGTGGCAAATACCTGGCGCAGTGGATGGTCCACGGCCAGACCGAGATCAACGTTCGGGATATGGACCCACGCCGTTACGGTAAATGGGCCTGTGGTGACTACGCGGTGGCCAAGTCAATCGATGAGTACCAGGAGATGTACCAGCCGGCACTGCCCGGAGAGTTTCGTGATGCCGGCAGGCCGACCCGTGTGACGCCGCTTTACGACAGGCTCAAGGAACTGGGCGCCGTCTACGCCGATACGTTCGGGTGGGAGCGCGCCAAGTGGTTTGCGCCACCGGGTGTGTCTGAAGTGTATGGCTTTCGACGCAGTAATTGGTTTGACACGGTTGCGCAAGAATGCCGGGCGGTGCGTGAGCAGGTGGGCCTGCTGGATCTTTCGAGTTTCTCCAAATACGAAGTTCAGGGCAGCGATGCCAGGGCACTGTTGCAGCGCGTCTGTGCCAACCGGGTCCCTGGTCGAGATGGTGCCGTTGTTTTGACCCAGATGCTGACAGCACTTGGTGGGATCGAGTCTGAAGCAACGGTCACCCGGTTGTCGGACGACCACTACTACCTGCTCTCTGCGGCGACGGCCGAAATTCATGACCTTGACTGGCTGGTGCAGCACATTAACTCGGGCGAAGCGGTTTCAGTCACCAACGTGACCGATGAGTGTGGCGTTCTGGTGCTGACCGGTCCGCAATCGCGTGATGTATTAGCCTCGCTGACCGATGCCGGATTGGACAATGAAGACGGCTTTACCTGGATGACAGCCCGGGAGATTACTGTCGCCGGTGTGCCGGTGCGGGCGTTGCGCGTGTCCTACGTCGGGGAGCTTGGATGGGAACTCCATCATCCCATGAGTGAGATCAAAACACTCTACGATGCGTTGCTCGATGCTGGCCAAGACCACGGCATTCGCCCCTTCGGGACCTATGCACTGAATGCCCTGCGCATGGAAAAGGCGTACAAGGCCTGGGGCGCTGAACTCACGACTGAGATTTCACTGGTTGAAGCCGACATGCTGCGGTTCGCCCGACAAGGCGGGGGTTATATCGGCGCGGAGGTTGTTGAACAGAAACAGCGCGATGGGGTCGACATCCGTTTGGTTTATTGCCGGGTTGATGCTGAAGACGCCGACGCTATGGGCAATGAGCCCGTTTATGATGGAGATCAGGTGATCGGCATCACCACCAGCGGGGCGTATGGTCACTGCGTCGGTCAGAGCCTCGCCTTTGCTTATGTCAATACAGGCTACGATGCTGCCGGTACGTCATTTGAGATTGAGATTCTGGGCAAACGCTGCAAGGCGACGGTTCTTGCCGAAGCCGCGTGGGACCCGGAAAACCAACGACTGAAAGTTTAAGTGCCGCGTACTTTCGGCAGCAGCACGAAGTCCCAGGGCGAGGGCATTTCTCCGACCGGGACTTCGATCAGGGCCGGCGCATTGGCATCTAGCGCTTGGTTCAGGCTTTTTTCCAGTGCATCAGGTCCTTCGGCCTTTAACGCCATCACGCCAAACGATTTAGCAAAATCAGTGAACGAGGGGTTCTGGAGGTCACTCGCGATCTGGCGCCCTGCATATTTTTCCTGCTGGATTCGGGCCACATTGCCGTAGGCGTTGTCGTTGAACACGATAACCACGACGGCAATGTTATGCCGGACTGCGGTTGCCATTTCCTGTGCGTTGAACATAAATCCGCCGTCGCCGGCGATGGCGACCACCGCCTGGTTAGGGCAGGCCACTTTGGCACCGAGTGCGCTGGCATAGCCCCAGCCCAGGGTGCCCTGGTAACCACTGGCGAGATAGGTCCGGGGCTGATAGACCGGAAATGCAAACCGGCTGACATAGCCGACTTGCGTGAGTTCATCAATAAATATGCCGTCTTCGGGCAGTGCGTTCCGGATGGCGCGGATGAATGACAGCTGCGGCTCGAGTGGCGACAACACTTTAGCCATGGCTGCCTTTCTCGTGATCATCTCTTTTTCACGGCTGTTACGAGGCGGGTTGTCGGTCGGCAGCGCATCGAGCAATGCCCGGCAAGTGAGTTTTGTGTCGGCTACGATGCCGATCTCAGGTTCTGTATGTCGGCCGACCGCATTCGAGTCGATATCGATGTGGATAATCTTGAGGTTTTCATCCGTGCCCCAGGCCATCTGCTGCATCTGCAGCCGTGTGCCAACAGCTAACACCACGTCACAGTCTTTCCACAGTTCGTTAGCGAGTGGCGAGGTCACACTTAAGTAGTGGCGAGCGTCCAGCACACCATGGCCCGTGCGGAAGGCCGATACCGGCGCCTGCAGGCGCTCCGCGAGTTTGGTCACCTCAGCGCTGGCGTGCTGTGCACCACCGCCGACGATGATCAGTGGGTGTTCACTTAGTTCCAGTAATGCCGCGGCCGATTCGATAGCCTCGGTATCGGGAGCGCACGGTGTTATTTCAAGTGGCGGTAGCGTGCTGTCTGACCCAACTTCACTGCCCCAGATATTCATTGGGCATTCGATGCCGACGGGGCGGGGACGGCCATTGATCAGCGCCGTTAACGCTTCATGTAATTGGCTTCGGGCTTTGTCGGGGTCGAGAATGCGGGTCGCATGTTTGGTCAGGCTGCCGAGGATGCCGTCCTGGTTGGGTATTTCATGCAGCAGTCCGTACTCGCGGTCGATGGCACCCGTGGGGAGTTGACCGATCAGTGCCAGTACCGGGGCATTCACTGCATAGGCGGTGGACAGGGCAGCGGTGGTATTGAGAAAGCCGGGGCCGGGTACGACGCAGTAGGCCTGGGGCTGGCCGGTGGCGAGTGCGGCACCCAGCGCCATGTAGCCCGCGGCCTGTTCGTGTCGTACCTGGATTGGCCGAACTGTTTCGCGGTGGGGGTATAACGCATCGAAAAAATCATCGTTCTGAACGCCGGGGAGGCAAAACAAGTGCGATAAACCCAGGTCTTTTAAGCCCTGAACAATGAGGTCGGCAGTTGTGGTCATGGCTACGGGCGTTGAGGTTATGAGATTCGGATTGAACGCAACAGTGTAACCGCTCGTTAGCGCGTCGTTGCGAGTAGACATGACTTTACCGCTGGCGCTATTTTTCTGCTCGCCCCGTCCAGTGTCGCCAAGCAAGATTTGCACGCACGCCAAGGCCAAGAAATGGCTGTGGCGGCAGTCGGTTCGGTGTGCCCAGACTTTGAAGGTCCGAAATCAGTGGATTATCTCGACTGCAGGCCAGATCCGCCGCCAGCAGTCCGCTGATCGTTCCTTTGGTAACCCCAATCCCGTTCTGGCAGATAGCACTGTGGATATTGTCGGCAACCTTCCCGAACCCATGGCCCTGATTCTGGGCGACACATACGAATCCCGTCCAGGTATGTTCTATCGTGACCTCAGGCAGCATCGGAAAGCGGGCGTTGAAGCAGGCCTGATGACCCACACGAAGGGCTGTTCGGTAAGCATCACTGCGACGACAGCCGGGGCCGTACTCGACTTTCTGACGAATCAGCAGACGATGATCCTGGGTGTAGCGCATGGTCACACCCGGCATGCCGACCGGTGTGAGACCCCAATCCTCCTGACCACCCAGGGCCTTTTGTTCTTCAATTGTAAGCGACCGCGACAAGCTGGCCGATAGGGCGATCGGGAGCAGAGATCTTTTGTAAAACCCAAATTCTTCCGTGTAGATGCCGGTGCCCAGGATAAGCTGTTGTGCCCGTACACACCCGTTGGGTGTTGTCAGCGTAATCTTGCCGCCATAATTGGCAGTGATAACGGGTGAGTTTTCGTAGATCGTCACGTTTTCTGGCTGGCTGTCACCGAGTCCACGGACCAGCGCTGCCGGATTCATCAGGAATGCCCCCGGTGCGTAAAGTGCACCATGGTAGTAGCTTGTGCCGATTTCATCGGCCAGTTGCTGACGGTCGAGCAGCTGATAAGGCTCGCCGAGTTGGTCAAGCACCCGCGCAAACGGTTCTATTTCAGTTCTAAAGGCGTGTGCAGATACTGCGCCGTGGTACTGCCCCCTGGAGCTCCATTGACACTCGATACTATGGGTATCGATTTGTTGCTGGAGATAATCTATGGCACTTCGGGCAAGCCTAATATGTCTGGGCATCACAGAAAGCTCATCTTGAAGTTGCTGACCGTGGGGAAGGTCAATCGCAAAGCCGGCATTACGACCCGAGGCTGCACCTGCGAGATTCTGAGCCTCTAGCAGAATGATCTGATCTTGCGGTCGGTTCTCGGCCAGGCGCCGTGCTGCAGCCAAACCCGCAAACCCAGCACCGACAACCACCCAATCGGGGCTTACCGTGTCTGTCAATGGCGGGTTCGGATTCCGCGGCGGCAGCATATTGTTCCAGCCGTTGGTGGAGTCATCCTGTGGCAGTAGGTCGATGTGGGTCACGTTCTATCCTGGATGGGCTGCAACTTAGCCATTATGTGATAAAAGCAAAATAGTTCAGTGAGCTCTTGCCCGATGTCTAGAGAGCATCTGTTTGATGGATCTATTTAGCGGAGAACAGCATCAGCGCCGATGAGTTCACGTTTACGGCGCGCGATAAAGGCCTCAAGTTCCTCCAGGATAGCTGGATCTAAGGGAGGTTGTTCATAGTCGTTGATTACTTGCTTCCAGACCGCGTTCGCTCGTTGTGCTGAGTCGAGACCACCGGCTTCCTTCCAGTTTTCGAAGTTAGTCCAGTCCGATACCACAGGTGTATAAAACGCGGTATCGTAACGCGCCATGGTGTGGGTCGTGCCGAAATAATGTCCTCCGGGTTGTACTTCGCGCATCGCATCGATGGCCAGGGTTTGGTCGTTGACTGCCAAAGGTTCGACAAACGCAGCCATCATCTGCATCATCTCTACATCGATGATCAACTTCTCAAACGAAGCGACCAAACCGCCTTCAAGCCAACCGCCACCATGGATAACCATGTTGGCATGGCCCATGACCGCGCCCCAAAGTGACATCTCACTTTCGTAGGCCGATTGGGCATCAACACTGGTTGACGCGTTGGTGTTGCTTGAGCGAAAGGGTATTTGGTATCGACGGCAAAGCTGTCCGGTGATGAGACTGGCTTTGGTCTGTTCCGGCGTTCCAAACGCCGGTGAACCAGTGCGCATATCCACATTTGAAGTGAATCCACCATAGACTACGGGTACGCCTGGTCGCACCAACTGGGTGAGTACAATGCCGGCTAATGCCTCGGCATTCTGCTGGGTGATGGCGCCGATGACGGTCACCGGAGCCATCGCACCGGCCAGTGTGAAGGGTGTCACAATCACCGGTTGTCCTGCCCTGGCGAGTTCGATCAATCCGCCTGCCATGGGCCCATCGAGCAGACGCGGTGAATTGGTGTTGATATTGCCGGTGATCACAACGTGTTCGGGCAAGTCATCGAAGTCGATACCAAAAAGGATGCACGCCATGTTCAGGCCATCCCGAGCACGGTTGCTGCCGAGCAGGGAAGTGCTGATGCACTTATCGGTATAACGAATCTGAGCCAACAGAATGTCAAGATGTCGGCTGTTCTCGGGCAAGTCGAGGGGTTCAAACCCACCAAGTGCATAGTGGATAATGTCGAAGCTCTGGAACAATTTCTTGTAGTCACACAGTTCCGCATAAGTCCCCGGGCGCCGGCCTCGATCGAGGTCCGATACGAATGCGGGACCGGCGACACCGGAAAAGGTAATGTGATTGCCCCCGAGAGTCACTGACTTATGGGGATTACGGGCATTGTGTATGTACTCCGCCGGCACAGTTTTGATGACTTCCTCGACCATCTCGGGATCGAGATAGACCAACTCTTCCGCTCGATCGACTCTTGCGCCGCCTTCGGTATAAATTTTTCGAGCTTCGACATCGGTGACTTTCATGCCGAGTTCAGCAAGCACTCTCAAGGACGCCTGATGGATGGACTCGATCTCGTCAGCACTCAGTGGTTCGATGGGCGGCAGGCTGTTGCGAATGTTTTTCTAGGGCAGAGATGTTTTTTCTGGCACGCCGGCAGTCCGGCGCTTTCGCCGTCGGTTGGACTGAGGTTCGACTCGGAGTTCGTTCATGGTGTCGTTGTCTACTGCCACAACACGGATGTTGAAATTCTAAGAGGATGGACCAACAAGATTCGTCAAGAAACTTTGCAGCCAGTTGGCCTGAATTGCATCGTACCGATCTCCCAGTTTGTCCTGTTCTGCTTGGGTTTGTGCCCCAGGCTGCCCGTAGGCCGCAACGTTAGACACTTGCCAGCGCTTGAAATTCTCCCGCGTGCACTCGGGATGGAACTGGAAGCCGTAGGTGGTTTTGCAAACCGAAAACGCCTGCAAAAAATGGCCGGTCGTCGCCAGCAGTGTCGCCCCTTCGGGCAGAGTAAACCCATGATAATGGGATTCGGTACCGTATATCCCGTCGGGAAGGAACCCGCGGGCGTCTTCAGTCAGTGTTAACGGGTAATAGCCGAATTCATGAAATCCTTCGGGATGGGGCCCGATCGTCGAACCCAGTGCATGGGCAATGATCTGACCACCCAGACAAAATCCGACCGTTGGGATATTGCGGGCAATGCACTGCTCAGCCCAGCGGACTTCGCTTTTCAGCCAGGGATAACGGTCCGTGTGCCAGTCTTTTTCGTCCTCAGGGTTGCCTCCACCATAGATTATGGTAATCGCAACCGAGTCGTCGGGTTCATCCAGTGGATCGCCGTGATCGACGTGTCGCCAGTCGAGTTCATAACCAAGCTGTGCCAGCTGGGTCGATGCTCGGTCCTGGTTCGCGGGTCCATCAGACCCATGCGGGATCAATACTGCCCGTGCCATGAAATGCCCTCCGATCCCTCCATCCTTTTTTGTGTCACAGGCTATCCCGTGCGATGCACCTGGGATCCTGTTTTGGTTGGCACCGGTAGAGTACAACAAGTCTCAGCACAAACCAAAGCTTGTCAAAGTTCTGATATCCCCAACATCAGTGGTCCGATAAACTACGCCCGTTGTCAGCTTAAATAGTCTTATGCCAGATAACGATTTGCCATATCGCAACACTCAATCTGAGAGAAAGACAATAATCAATGTCTGTCAGTGCTGAATCATCATCCGGGCGCCGGGGTCGCCGGACCCGGCGGGTCGATGCGGCCAAGGCTGAAGTCATTGAACAGTTGCCGTGGACACAACCGGTCTACACCGATCCCCCCACAGAACCTTTGGATGAAGACGGCCTTGAAGCTGTCCATAATGCGGCGATGCGAATCGTGGAAGAGATCGGGATTGATTTTCTCCATGAGGACGCGCGACGTGTTTTGAAAGAAGCCGGTTGCGAGGTGCAGCCGGATTCGCCGACGGTCCGCATGGACCGGGCATTTGTGATGGAGCAGGTCGAGAAAGCACCCGAGTCTATTACGCTAGAGCCCCGAAATCCAGATCACACCCTGATATTCGGAGGTGCCTATGCCGCGTTCGGGCAGGTGGCCAGCCCGCCTAATGTATCGGACCTTGACGGTGGGCGCCGCACGGGTAATCGCAAGGACTACCAGAATCTGCTCCGTCTGGCCCAGAGCTTTAACTGTATTCACTTCACCGGTGGTCACCCGGTGGAGCCTGTAGACCTGCATGCATCTACCCGCCATCTGGACGCCTTGTTTGACATGCTCACCCTCACTGACAAACTGGTCCACGCTTACTCGTTGGGTAAAGAGCGTATGGTAGATGCCATTGAAATGGTGCGGATCGCAGCGGGTCTTGATGATGAGGCGTTTGATGCGGCACCGCGGATGTTCACCAACATCAACTCGTCATCACCACTGAAGCATGACTGGCCAATGCTCGACGGCGCCATGCGGCTTGCCAAACGCAATCAGCTGGTGATTGTTACGCCCTTTACGCTCTCCGGTGCGATGGCGCCGATCACCCTGGCCGGGGCCTTGGCGCAGCAGACCGCCGAGTGCCTGGCAGCACTCGCATTGCTCCAGGTGGTGCGCCCCGGCGCGCCGGTTGCTTACGGTTCGTTTACCTCCAATGTGGACATGAAATCCGGTGCACCGGCCTTTGGTACCCCGGAATACGTACGGGCCACGCAGATCTCCGGTCAGCTGGCCCGGCGCTACAAGCTGCCGTGGCGGGCCTCCAATGCCAACGCCGCCAACTGCGTCGATGCCCAGGCCACCTGGGAAAGTGCAGCATCGTTGTGGGCCTGTTCTACGGCGAGAGCCAACATCGTTTACCACGCGGCCGGCTGGCTGGAAGGCGGGCTGTGTGCGAGTTTTGAGAAATTCGTGATCGACTGTGAGATGTTGCAGCAGCTGGCCTATTACCATCAGCCGGTCGGTGTCACCGAAGCTGATCTGGCCGTCGACGCGATCAGAGACGTCGGCCCGACGGGTCATTTCTTGGGCAGTGCGCACACCCAGGAACGCTATAAGACTGCCTTTTACAGTCCGTTCCTATCGGACTGGAGCAACTTTGAAAACTGGGAGGAAGGGGGCGCTGTGGAGACACCGCAGCGGGCGAATCGCATTTTCAAACAGGTGCTTGAACACTACCAACCGCCACCGATGGCACCCGCCACGCTTGAGGCGTTGACAGAATTTGTTGAGCGGCGCCGAGCAGAAGGTGGAGCACCCACCGATTTTTAGGTCGCGGGATATTCTGTCAAAGACGTCGTCTCCTGGGTTCCGGTAAAGGACTACTGGGTTTAAACCCAGTATGGGTTTGTGGCCGGTTGTACCAGACAACGTACAGTAGCGATATCGGACAAGAAAATTGGCAACAAAGGTGTGAGCGGTCAACCAACCCTATTCACTACGTCGATCCGATGATACGTGCAGAAACAACAACCATGACCGCGCAACAAAAAGTACTGGGCAATCTGGCATTCTGCTGTGGCGTGACCATCTGGGCAACGATGTTTCCCGCCACGGAATATCTGCTGAACAACTGGGACCCCGTCGCCATTACGTTTGTGCGGATGAGTGGGGGAGGATTGGTATTGCTGGTGGTGTTTGCCCTGCTGGAAGATGTGTCGGCTACGCTGAGGGCGGCCCCCTGGGGCAAGATTTTCCTGCTCGGTATCGTGGGTGTCGCGTTGTCTACTTTTCTGTTTGCCTGGGGTATCCAGCTTTCAAGTGCGGTGGCCGGTGCGTTGATTGCAGCGACCGGGCCGATCGTTGCTGCACTGATCACGGGTCTGGTTTACGGACAAGCGCTGCAAAAAGGTATCGTGTTCGGGGTCCTGTTGGCGGTCGCTGGCGGGATCTGTGCCATCTTCGCCACCGGCGGTGGTGCGGTCGATTTCAAAGGCGGTGAGATCGTGGTGTTGTTGGCGATGGCAATCTGGGTCTGGTACTCGTATAACTGCCAGCGTTGGCTCAAGGGTCTGCCGCAGGTGAGCATCGCCGCCCTGACCGTGGCTGCAGGCAGCATTGGATTCGCTGCCTATGTTGGGATCGCAGAGTTGTCGGGGCTTGACGATGTTCGTTTTGGCACGGAACTGAAGGAGTGGTTGGTGATCGGTTGGCTTTCGATTGGACCGGCTTCTACATCAATATTTCTCTGGCATTTTGGTGTCAGCCGGGTGGGTGTGACAATCGGTTCGATGTACCAGAACCTGGTGCCGATTATCGTGGTGCTGATTTCGATCAGTCTGGGCCAGTATCCCACTTACCTGCACCTGATTGCAGGTGCGCTCATTATTGCGGGAGTGCTCTATACCCAGATTCGGAATCTTTCTGCGAGCCCGTGAACGGCGTTGACACCTTTCGACGTTTTTTCAACAATGAATGCTAAACGGATATGACAGTTGAGATTTTCTTCAACAACCTGTCTGACTGGAACAGATCGTGATCTGAAGCTTTTTAGGTGGATCAGGTAGGGGTAGGGACAGCAAAGGAGGGAGATATGCATGTCGGGTTTATAGGGCTGGGCAACATGGGGGCGCCGCTCGCCCGTCGGTTGTGTACTGACCATACGCTTTGGGTATTTGACCAATCGCAAACAGCCGTCGATGCGTTTACTGGGGCGGATGCCCAGGTCGTTAAAAGTGCGGCTGAGCTTGCAGAATCTGTCGACATTGTTCTGACTTGTCTGCCAACCTCGGAGGATCTTCGGTCGCTTTTATTCGGCGAGCAGCAGGTGGCTTCCGCACTTAACAAGGGTACTATGCTGATCGATATGACGACTGGGGATCCAGGCATTACCCGGGAGCTCGCTGCCAAACTGGCGATAGAGGGCATTGAGTTGATTGATGCACCCGTCAGCGGGGGCCCCAAGGGTGCAACTGCTGGCACGATTGCCATTATTGTCGGGGGCACCAGTGAACAGCTCACACGGGCTTTACCGGTGCTCAGTTCAATCAGTTGCAACGTCATGCATGCGGGCGATGTGGGTGCCGGTCATGCGGTCAAGGCGGGGAACAATCTGCTCAATCTGGTCTGTCGGCTGGCTACATTCGAGGTGGTATCGCTGTTGGTCAAAGCGGGGGTCACGCCGGAAAACGCTGTGGCGATTATTCAGAAAAGCTCCGGTCGGAATTACGCCACTGAGATCACGTTGCCTGACAATATTCTCTCCGGCACGCTGCATCAGGGATTTACCATGGGTCTGATGCACAAAGACAGCAGTGTCGCCCTTCAGATGGCCGACGACCTGAACGTGCCGTTGCCCATCAGTACAACAGCCTTTTCGAACCTTAAACAGGCCATGGATGAACACGGTCAAGAATCGGACATGAGTGCGGTGGCACTCACCTACGAGAAAGATTCGGGCGCACGGATTCGACCTTAAACGGTAGGTTGTCAAAAAATGACGCAGATGAATAAAATGACCTTATCACTACCCCAGCGGGAAGCCCTCGTCCGAAGAAATTATCATGAATACCGTATTGTCTAGTGATCGTCCTTCGGGAGAAGTCTCCACTGAAGAGATTTACAGGCTGATTGATCTTGATCGATATCCGATTGATCGGCTCCAGGATAAGGCAGGTCAGATGCTGGTGGCCCAGTGTCGCTCAGATCTTGATGACTGTGCTGCAGCGATATTGCCGAGTTTCGTGCGACAGGCTGCGATCACGAAAATAGCTGAAGAAGCCGAAAGTCTAGTTCAGGTTGCTCATCGCTATGACGGGGATCGGGTGACATTTTATGAAGACGACAAAAAAGGATGCTCGGATGACGACAGTCTCGATTCCGCAGTGAGATCAGTTCGGCATCCCAATCGATACTGCCAGATCCTGAATTATCAGATTCCGAATCACAGTGATTTACGGGCAATCTATCTATGGCCGCCTCTAACAGAGTTTATTCGTCAAGTACTGAACGTTGAGCATCTTTTCCTAAGCCAGTGTCCTCATTTGGCACTGACGATGAAAGTGGCGTACGAGGGAGACACCGACGGCTGGCATTATGATCCCAACGATGGCGTGATCACGTTAGTACTACAGACTGCGGATAATGGAGGTGAATTTGAGTACGCGCCAAATATCCGCAACAAAAACGATCAAAACTACGCTGGGGTCGACCGACTGTTTAAGTCGCCAGACGTTGAAGCGACAAGACCGATGCTGGAGCCTGGCACTTTTACCTTTTTCAATGGTCGGCATTCGATGCATCGGGTACGCCCGGTGGGTTCGACCCGACAACCCAGGATCGTTTCAATATTCTCCTTCGATCAACGACCAGATCATTTTTTTGCACAAAGCTATATCGATAAACTACGACGCTTTCCGCAGGGTCCGCCGATAGTTGATTGAAAAATTAGTCCAACGATTCTCTGAGATCTTCTAGGTGGAGAAATCTTCTTATCGCATAGAAAATAATTGTAAATGCGATAACCGCGACGCTTAGGTTGATCAATACCGTGACCAGGGTCGTTCCCACAATCAATGCCATCCCGGTGTGACTGGCCAGTCGCGGCTGAGTTCGTGACCGTCCCAACACTTGGTAACAGTATTGGCGTAGCGGCACCCAATCAAAAACATCGTAACCAACTTTGAGCAGAACCCCCGAAAAGACAGCTTGGGGAATCAAACTGATCAGGTCCTGGAACATCAGCATTTCAATAAGAACAAAGACACCGACCAGTACGCCAGCCAGTCTCATCGTGGCGCCCTCATTTAGGATCAATACCGATCGTATCGTTGCCTGGGCACCTGGAATTCCCCCAAATAAAGAAACTGCCGCGTTTGCGATACCTTGGGCGCAGAGTTCCTGGTTAGGTTTGGTGATGTCCTTATGGCCATGCATCACCTCAACTTTGCGGTCAACAACGAGAGAAGTCAGCAACGTATCCAGATAGGCCAACATCGCAAGCTGAACGACAAACGGTACGGCCAGCAGGATCAGGGCAAAACTCCATTGTGTCGGTAACTGGCTGATGACCCTGTTCTGTAAGTCCATCAAGGATTCAATCGACCCTCCCAGGCTCACACGCTGCACATCAAGATCGAGAAAGACGGACAGCAGCGTGACGGTTACGATGGCGATCAAGGTGGCAGGGAAAAAAGAGTTCAGCCGCGCACTGATCTGTCGCAACAGTACTGGGAGCGTAAATATCAGACCCAATGTGAGGCAAGTGATGGACAAGTTGGTCAAGATATTGCCCAGGTAAGCGGTTTTGCCCCCAAGCCCAAACAGGGACCCGACCTCCCCTATCCAGATCAGCATTGCAATGCCATTCATAAAACCACTGATCACCAGCTTAGGAATCAACCCTATAAACCGACCCAATCGAAACAAACTGACCACCATGAGCGTCAGACCAGTCAGTAATAGAACCAGATTGATAAACCGGTCAGGGTCTGTATCGGGATGATCCAGCAGCAGCCCACTGCCGACGGCGGTGACGAGCAAGACCGTGACGGCGGTCATGGGTGCGGTTGGGCCGGAGCATTGAATACGGGTACCGCCAAATGCTGCAGTGATCAGCGCGATGATGCCGGCGGAGAGAATACCGGCCAATGCACCGCGACCGCTGAGGACACCGAATGCGGCACCGAGACTGATGGCGACAAAACTGACAGTCAGTCCCGGCAGCAGTTGTTGCAGGACCCGGTCAGCGTTTAGATATTGTCGAGTTCCAGCTGTCATTTGTCTGGAATACGGTTTAGCTTGATGTGGCGCGTCACCCTGACGAGGTAACTGAGCAGATCGATGGCGACCATACTATACTGTTGTGGTGTGCACTGAGTTTTAGGCTCGATAGTAGTCGCGGTTATCGCATTATTCGTTTGATACAAGCCCTGGTCGACACCAGGCCCTCGCTGCAAAATCAACTGTCACGAAGGAGTATTGCTGGGACAAAACCCCCATCAGCCGATATCGAGTGCTGGAATTTGTTGATCTGCCGGAGGGCAGATGTACTGAAATGACTCAGGTACAGGAGAAATCTTTATTTAGCGTGTTGCTGACTCTAGCTTGTCGACCAAACGCTTAATTGAGTCAGTATACATCCATTAATGAGGTGAATCTTTTGGACGAAATAGATCCAACGGTATCTGAAGCGTGACCACAGAAGCTAAGACGGAACGAGCGCAGGTGGTGCGCTACGAGTTTGATACGCGGCTCAAGGCTGGGGAGACGTTACCGGTTGCGTCCGGCGTGACGTGGCTGCGTTCACCGTTGCCGTTCAGACTGGATCACATCAACCTGTGGTTGTTGGAGGATGGTGAAGGCTGGACCGTGGTAGATACGGGTATCTATTTCGACGAATCCAAAGCAATCTGGCAGCAGGTCTTCGAAGGCCCGATGGGCGGCAGACCTGTCGACCGGATAGTCGTTACCCATCTTCACCCGGATCACATCGGCTGCGCTGGATGGCTAGCGCAAGAGTTTGATGCGCCGCTGTGGATGACCCGTGGCGAGTATCTATTGTGCCGGGTCCTGGTAGCTGATACAGGTCGTCCGACGCCGATAGCTGGGGATCGATTCTATCGGGGCGCTGGATTTTCGCCTGGTGATATGACGCGTTACCACGAGCTGTTCGGGATGTTTGGAAAGTACGTCTCTCATATTCCTGAGTCCTATCACCGACTCCAGGCGGGTGATTGTTTTCAGGTTGGATCGAACCAATGGCAGGTATTAATCGGCCGGGGTCATTCGCCGGAACATGCGTGTTTGTTTTGCGCCGAGCTCAACCTGTTGATTTCTGGAGATCAGTTACTGCCCACTATCTCATCCAATGTCAGCGTGTATCCAACTGAACCCGGTGCCGATCCGCTGGGTGACTGGCTGGCATCCCTACAGCGGCTTAAGGAATCGATTCCAACTGATGTGTTGGTGCTGCCGGCGCATGGACGTCCGTTTCGTGGGGCACATGAACGACTCGATGCCATGATTGCTGAGCACAACGAGGGCCTCGATAAACTTCATGACCTGTGCCAGGAACCGAAACGTGCTATAGACGTTTTCTCGGTGCTGTTTAGAAGCGAGATCAATAAAAACAACTTGATTCTAGCGACTGGTGAGTCAATCGCTCACCTCAACTATCTCCTGGCACAAGGCTGCCTGCAGGTCGAAAGAGACAATGACGGCATTAACTGGTACCACAGTGTAAAGTAGACAGATCACCGACTCGACAGCGTCCGCCAGATCACTTTTTGATCGGTGTGCTGAAACTAAACCTAGACTCGGACGCTGTTCTGGCGTCATGGCTGATCATAGGCTTATTTGTAGGAGGTATTTCTTCTATACTTTCATGTTATTTTATAAGCCCCAAAATATATATCGACTGATTGCATTCAAATCGTGCCTATCAGGGCTGAGCCTAAGACACATCAGCTAAAACGATGGGAGTCAGCTGGCAATGAGAATGATCCGATTATTTTTAAGCGCCGTGACCATGGTACTGGTTGCGGTAGTTTCGAGTGCAGTTGTGGCCGATGATGCGGCAATCCGGTCCGGTGATACTGCGTGGCTGATGACGTCGACGGCTCTGGTACTGTTTATGACCATACCAGGGTTGGCTTTGTTTTACTCCGGTATGGTTCGTGCCAAGAACGCGGTGTCGGTCATGATGCAGTGTTTTGCCATCGCGGGCCTCGTATCGATCTTATGGGTACTGTATGGATACTCTTTTGCGTTTGGTGGCCGTGGTGCACTCTGGGGTGGTCTGGACAAACTGTTTTTAAGTGGTGTTACGCGAGATTCAGTCACCGGAACGGTCCCTGAAGTCGTCTTCATGGTGTATCAGATGGCGTTCGCCATCATTACGCCGGCGATCATCGTCGGCGCATTTGCAGAACGTATGAAATTTTCGGCCATGCTTTGGTTCATGGGAATCTGGTTTACAGTCGTCTACGCACCAATCGCGCATTGGGTCTGGGGTGACGGGGGTTGGCTTCGTGAAATTGGTGTGCTTGATTTTTCCGGTGGTACTGTAGTCCACATTAACGCAGGTATCGCCGGACTGGTCGCAGCGCTGGTGCTAGGACCAAGAAGAGGTTACCCGGCTGCACCCATGCCGCCCAACAATCTGGTTTATACCGTCATAGGCGCGAGCATACTGTGGGTCGGCTGGTTTGGCTTCAACGGTGGCAGTGCACTGGCTGCTGACGGCTTTGCCGGCATGGCTGTGGCAGTTACCCAGATCTCCGCTGCTGCAGCTGCGCTTAGCTGGATGTTTACTGAATGGATTGTTTTCCGTCGGCCGAGTGTTCTGGGAATCGCATCCGGCGCTGTCGCCGGGCTGGTCGCCATTACACCGGCCGCGGGTGTGGCCAGCCCGATGGGGGCGCTCGGGCTCGGTGCGATGGCGGGGTTGGTATGTTTTTTCGCAGCGACCTGGCTGAAGCGACGTTTGGCTTATGATGATTCACTCGATGTCTTTGGTGTCCATGCTGTCAGTGGTATCTTGGGCGCGCTGCTCACAGGCGTCGTTGCCTCACCCATTCTGGATGGAACCGGGTTCGCTGAAGGTATTGCTACGCTGGGCGGACAGGTTCTCGTCCAGCTGATTGGTGTGGGAGTTACGGTCTGCTACACGGGCGTACTGACCTTCATCATTCTGGAACTAGTAGATGCCATGGTTGGCCTACGCGTCAGGGAACAAGAGGAGAAGGTCGGACTCGACATGGCGATACACAACGAGCGGGCTTATAACCTAATGAAGTCGTAAACACGATGTTCGATTGTAGTTTGGAACGACCGTCTTAAACTATTTATGTCGAATAGGTAAGCCGTCTTTAATCAGTGTTCATCCTGATCGAAATCAGACAACCCTATGACAACAGATAACATTCCCGTCGCGGAGTTTGTCGAGGAATCAATCGAGCTTCTGCAACAGATGGAAGAAGCTGTACTGGAACTGGATAGCCGGCCCGGGGATCGTGCTCTGGTCGATCAACTCTTCCGGGGTATGCACACCATCAAGGGTGGTGCAGCGGTTGTGATGCGCCCTGATCTTGCTGACTATGCGCATCGGC
>ENA-ORDI01000405-ORDI01000405.1-marine-metagenome-genome-assembly--contig:-NODE-405-length-30603-cov-6.383083_pt1 | contig 30603 bp, 15 predicted proteins | sample MGYA00248628_ERZ508525 | MGnify/ENA primary metagenome ERZ508525 (study PRJEB26195, sample SAMN05422138) | marine metagenome | isolation source: East of Porto Seguro, South Atlantic Ocean | place... | reverse complement strand
ATACTTAACATGAGCAGGCCGAAGACCAAAAGGAGAGCGCCGATCATGGGGAGGGTGTTCATAATGGGTCAGATGTTATTATTTTGGTCCAATGATGTTCCGCAGCAGTCCCTTCTCATTTGCCAAAAGTTCTCCCGCCTCATCTAGCGAACATTCCTTCTTCACCATTATCACAGCTTTTTTCACGGATTTATCCGCCGCGAAGAGGGCCTTTTGGGACTCGTCATGATCCAGGCCCGTAAGCTGGCTGATGATGCGCGTGCCGCGGTCCACGAGTTTTTCGTTCACAGCCATAAGGTCCACCATAAGGTTGCCGTAGACCTTGCCCAATTGGATCATGGTGGCGGTGGAGATCATGTTCAGTACCAGTTTCGTGGCCGTACCGGCTTTCATGCGCGTGGAACCGGTAATAACCTCCGGGCCAGTTTCTACCCGTATAACCACGTCAGCATCGGCTTCATAGAAGGGTTGCGGGGTACACATAATATAACAGGTGCCGCAGCCGAGTTCACTGCCGTAAGCAATGGCCCGCTGCACATAGGCCGCCGCGCCGCTGGTACTGATGCCGATGATAACGTCACCTTTTTTTAGACCAAATCCTTCTAAATCTCTAACCGCATTGTCCGGTTGATCCTCCGCCCCTTCGATGGATTTGCGTAAGGCATCATCGCCCCCGGCAATCATGCCGCTGAACCAGTTTGGCGGTGCTGAAAATGTCGGCGGCATTTCCGAGGCATCCAGAACGCCCAGGCGGCCGGAAGTACCGGCACCGATGTATATAATTTCGTGGCCATTGCGAATGGCGGCTGTGGTGAGTTCTACTGCCTGGATGATCTCGGGAATGGCCCTGGCAACGTGCCCGGCAATCGATTGGTCCTCCCGGTTAATGATCTCCAGGATCTCGGGTATGGATTTGGCATCGATGTCTGCCGTGGCCGGGTTCTGCTGTTCGGTGAGCAGGTCGCCCCGGGATTTTTCTTTGTCCGCCATGGGGGAATTTATCCTTTATAGTCCCCCTTTAGAAAGGGGGATTCTTTATAGTGTGGAAAAGTAGCGGCGTGCCTCGGCCATGACCCTGGGCGCCAGGATCAGAGTCGAAATCATGGTGGGAAAAGCCATGACGGCATACACACCGTCTATAAGATTGATGACCATACCCAGAGAAACAGTCGCGCCCATAACAGCCGCTGAAATATAAAAATACTTATAGGTTTTTTTCCATTTTGTACCGAAAAGATAACCGGTGCACTTGGTACCATAATACGACTGACTGAACATGGTGGTAATACTGAAGATGAGAATGCACAATAGTAAAATTCCTTTTCCCAAACCACCCAGTTCATGTGTGAATGCCATTATTGTCATCGATACGCCATTCAGGCCATCGTTTTCCCAGACACCCGAAAGTAAAATCACAAGTGCCGTAACTGAACAGATCACGATTGTATCAATAAACGGCCCGGTCATGGCCACCAGGCCCTCCCGAACCGGTTCTTTTGTTTTTGCCGCCCCATGGGCCATGGCTTCTGTCCCCAGCCCTGCCTCGTTGGAAAATGCGGCCCGGCGCACACCCGTACGAATCACCTCGCCCACAGCGCCGCCCACAACAGCCTGCCCGGTAAAGGCGTCATAAAAGATCAAACTGAATATACCTGGAATCTCCGCGATGTTTTTTAACAGGACCAGAACACCAGCAAATAAATACAGCACCACCATGAACGGTACCAGCCGGCTGGCCACCAGCCCGATACGCTTAATGCCGCCAAAAATCACTCCAGCCACGACACAGGCGATGAGTACACCCACAACGGCATTGCCCAGTGTCTCATTACCTGCAAAAAGTCCACTCGGCTTAAAGAATTCATCACGGATCGTTTGCGTTAACTGGTTGGCCTGAAAAATGGGTAAACACCCGATGAGCCCGGCCGCACTGAAGATAATGGCCAGGGGCTTGAATTTGGAGCTCAACGCAGTCTCAATAACGTACATGGGGCCGCCCTGCACGTGGCCCAGGTCATCCTTGCCGCGGTATAAAACTGCTAATGTGCAGGTGAAAAATTTAGTGGACATACCCACAATCGCGCTGACCCACATCCAGAATAATGCTCCCGGTCCGCCCATATGGATGGCGATGGCCACGCCGCTGATATTGCCCATCCCTACTGTGCTGGCCAGGGCACTGGACAAGGCCTGGAAATGGTTGATATCACCGGGGTCATCTTTTTCATCATATTTCCCAAGCAGAATATCAATTCCGTGTTTAAAATAGAGAAATGGTGTAAAACGGCAATAGATCGTAAAAAAAAGTCCGCCAAAAACGAGGAGCACCAGGAGCAAGGGTCCCCACATCATGTTGGCGAAATCTGCGGTTAATGATTCGAGGAAATTCAAGGTAAAACTTAAGGATTTAAAATCACACTAGCGCTCTTTGATAAGGGGTTTTTTAGTCTGATAAAACTAAATTGTCGAGGGCAGAAGAATCTCAAGTGCTCAATGGTCAAAGAACGCTTGTCATCCTGCTCCGCCATTGGCGGATCAGGATGACAATGGTAATGGCTCAGGCGCTAGCCGGGACGGTCTTACCGAAGAACTTCAAAAATGCATAGGCCATGGTACACCCCACCAAAATGCTGATAAATACATTCACGCCGATTCCGGTCAGGAAATATCCGCCAATTAAAGCAATAGCTGCGCAAATAAGTGCGTAAGGCAACTGGGTACGTACATGATCAATATGATCCGCGCCGGAAGCCGTAGATGAAAGAATAGTGGTATCAGCAATGGGTGATGAATGGTCACCAAATACCGATCCGGATAACACCGCAGCAAAAGTGCTGATAAAAATCGGTGTCTGCACGATGGCGTTGGGATCACCCTGCATGAGCTGAATGGCCATGGGGACTGTTACCGGAACCAGTATCGACATGGTGGCCCAGGAAGATCCTGTGGCAAAACTGATCAATGCAGCTGTTACAAATGTGATGGGCGGCAGCAGCGCGGGTGTTAGAAAATTCTTCGTTGCTGCTACAATATATTCTGCAGTTTTGATCTCAGCACAAATATCACCGATGGTCCAGGCCAGGATTAAAATAATACAGGCCAGTATCATGGAACGGGCACCTTCTATCCAGGCATCCATGGCATCACGCAGATTGAGCAGTCCGCGGATCATGGAGATACCGATGGCTACAAATCCAGACAGGAATGAACCCCATATGAGTGCAGTGTTTGCATCTGATGCAGTGATAATATTGATTAATGACCGCTTATCACCCGGATTTAAACCCTGTATTCCTGTTACAAATAAACCACCGATTGTTATAGCCAAAACAAGTACGATTGGTATCACTGCATTGCTCCAGTGGGATGTTACGCTGGCATCCATTTTTGCAACCAAAACCTTATCCATCATGGGCTGGGCGTTTTCTGATAGAACAGCTCCGGTTGTTTGTGCCCGTGTTTCTGCTTTCAGCATGGGCCCGAATTCTTTTTTCATAAATACAGTTAGAAAAAGAAAAACAATCGCCATGATGCAGTAAAAGGAATAAGGGATACTCTGCAGAAATGTCAGGTATGTACTTTGCGTAATCCCATGATTAGTATACGGCGCATCCAGCAGGCTCATTTGAAAAATGGACCAGGTACTGACCGCCGCCAGACTGGCAACGGGTGCTGCTGTTGAATCCACAAGGTATGACAATTTCTCCCTGGAGACTCTTACCTTATCTGTAAAAGGCCGCATCATATTCCCCACCAGTATCGAATTGGCATAATCATCAAAAAAGATGACCAGTCCCATCAAAGCTGTTAACAGCTGTCCCCGGAAATTGTTGGTGGCGTATTTCGACGCTGCGTGGATGACACCTTTCAAACTGCCGTTGGCAGACATGACGCCGATCAGCCCGCCAAAAGCCATGGTGAACATCAAAATTGCTGTATGAGTTTTGCTGCCAGCCAGGGAATTGACCAGATAATGATCCAGGGATGAGGAAATTCCGGACCAGAGCCCGCCAGTAATGAAACAGGCGCCAATGACAATGCCCAGGAACAATGACACATGTGCCTGTTTGGTGACCATGGCCAGGGTAATGGCCGTCAGCGGCGGCAGCAGGCTTATCCAGGAAGGTTCGATGGTTTTTGCAGCGCCTCCGCTGTTGGCAAATAAGAGTGTTCCAGCCGCCAGCATGAAAAGAATAAAAAGTATTTTACGCTGCATAAGGCACGAAAATTAGCCGTCAAAAATCGTGTATGCAATGTCTCATCTTTATTTTCCACATCCTTGTTTTCACCTTATTATATCGAGAAATTCCAACCCTGAAATATGAAAAAACTCGATCTTTACCTCCTGCGCCAGTTTATTTCCATTCTGGGCATGTCCCTCCTCGGATTCCTGTGTGTATTCATCATTGTTGATCTCATCGAAAATCTCGATCGCTATATTGACAACAAGATGCCCTGGAATATTGTACTGCAGTATTACGGATACAGCCTGCCTTACTTTATCAATATCGCCTTACCCATGTCCATGATGATCGCTACGGTTTTCAGTATCGGCATGATGGCCAAACGCAATGAATGGACTGCCATGAAATCTGCCGGCATAAGCTTATACCGCTTAACAGCACCCTTGCTCATTTTTAGTATTCTGATCAGTCTTGTATCATTTGAGTTCGATAATAAATACGTCAGCTGGGGTATGTCCATGCGTGGGGAAATCGAAAAAGAATACATGAAGAAAAAACCACGGCGGCGCAGCAAAAAAACCATCAAAGATGTTTTTATGCAGAAAGAGGAACACTATCATATTGCTATTGCAACGTATCATTCCCACAGCCGTAAAGCCAAAGGTATTACAATGATTACGTTTGCTGACAGTCTTATTCAGCAGCGCCTGGATGCCAAAAAAATGACCTGGATTGATTCTCTTGAATCCTGGGCAATATCTAATTATTCAATGCGCAATTTTGACGAGCACGGAGTTGAAAAGAAGGTCCATATTTCTGAACAGGATACGTTATTGAATCTTCATTTTTCACCGGATGATATCACCAGGAGTACTAAACACCCTGAAGAATTAAATTTTAATGAATTAAAAACAAGGATTGCCTATTTGCAAAGCAATGGTGTGGATGCGACACGCTGGGAAGTGCAGCGGCATTTCAAAGTAGCCTTTGCCTTTACCAATCTGATCGTTGTTTTATTTGGCATTCCCCTGGTGGTCATGAAACCGAAAAGCGGCGTGGCCTTCGGCGCCGGTGCCAGTTTTCTGGTTATCTTTTCCTATTATGCTTTTATAAAATTTGGACAATCACTGGGCATCAATGGTGTGCTGGAGCCGTTAACATCGGCATGGCTGGGAAATATTATATTTATTACTGGAGGATTACTGCTGCTCTTCAGCGTCCGGAAGTGATGTTTCCGCAGAGCGCCTTCTTCACTTTATTCAGCACCCTCTTCTTCAGCGCCTTCCTCTACAGCTTCCACTCAATCGGGTTCAGGCGCCGGGCCGCCATCTAAATCTTTTGGTTTTGCTTTGCGGCTTTTGAAACTGGTTATGGTTAACTGCGTTGATAAATTGATGCCTTTCATGGTATGAATCCAAATACCATTCCTGAATGCAAAACCGAAATCAAAAATGATCGGTCCTTTATGAAAACCAAAACCCAGGCCCAGCTCCTGAAAATTACTGCCGCCCCAGGCATAACCGATGCGTAAGGGGAATGCTGGAAATTTTGTCATTTCAATACCCATGGACCAGCGCCAGCCCTTATGGGAAAACATGGAATTTGAAAATCCGGTCCATAGATCAGAACTGATCAATATATCTTCCATATTATAGGAAATGCCCAGGCGGAAAATAGCCGGATAATCCATCTTGAATTCAGGCAGATTACCGTCTTTATCCAGGGGAACGTAAACAATTTGTTCGCTTGGATCATTGTTGGTAAACAAATTTGGATTAGATAATGTGCTGGCGTTTACAGAATCAATCGTATAGACATAACGGACAGCCATACTGTCGTTCAGTGCCTGGCCGGCCCAGGTAAAATGAAAAAGGTCATCATCGTTGCCATAGATATTATCGGCACCATCCAGAATATCTTTGGTCATGTTATCTTTATTCCAGGTGATGGAACCTATGGCATTAATCATGGAAAACCCAAAACGCCAGCCATTAATATCCCTGGATACCAATCCGAAATCCAAACCAATGCCCGAGCCGCCAATACCCTGCCGTAAATAATATACTCCCTGTCCATAAAGTGCATCATTTGTCGTGACTAAATTGGCTGAACTGGAATCAGGATCAATGCCAAAGTAAAAGAGGCCCTGGAGGTATTTTAGAGTAAAACCTATGGACAATTGTTCATACGGCACGGCAAAGGTAAACGCTAATTCAGTTACACCCATCACTTCATAGTGCATGGTCATGTCGATGTCCGGATTGTCAGCATTACCATCCAATACCAATTGCAATAATCCATAAGGTAAACGATAATTCTGCAATATAAGCATATTCGTTGTCAGCGCCATATTCCCAGATGAAAAATTCATTAAAGGTATTGGCAGGTGTAAATCCTGGAAATAATTCAGCCCGCCCCCTTCTTCCAATTCCTGCAGCAGAGCTGTTTTATTGTCAAAGTTTGGATCGCCTGGTTTTTCTCCCTTGGAATAAAGCGTATCACCGCTCAGCGCGTTTAAGTTAGCCAGGGATAAATAATTGCCCACAATTCCAAAATCAAATCCAAAGAGCTCTAGCATGAACGGTTTATCCTGCTGATAGGCTAACATGGCTGGATTGTAACCCACGGCAAAGATACCATCAGCAATGGTTGAATAAGCTCCGGCCATGGCCACGGATCGGGGATCCCTTTTGGATTGGCTGAATACAAATCCCACTAATAAAATCATTATAAAAATTGTGCGGCGGGCACTCATTTATTGAAGCCCTTGCCGTTAGAACGAATATCTGAACCAGCACCAGCTATTTTTGCAGCACGGCTCCCGGTAACGGAGAAATACCAGCCGCTGATATCCTCTGTATCATATTTTCCGGCTTTTTCATTATATGAATCAGGATCACGGACACGAATGCGAATGCTGTCCGATTCAGTACTCGGTGTCCACGCCAATGAGTCTGCATTCTCTGCACCACTCCCGATCTCCTCCCACTCACTATCTGCAGGATTGCTGCCGATGGCATAATCCACATCTACAGTTGACACAGATCCATATGTTTTCCATTTGATCGTGTATTCCTCCCCGGATGTGAGCGTTTCACCGCCATTGGGATACAACATGATAATTTCATCAGGAGCCGATTCAAACATGCCGGTGCTGCTCAGGCGGAAGATTATGAATGTGCGGATGTCAATATAATCTTCTGATGTAAGATAAACGGATTTTCCATCGGTACCATTCAAGTGAAATCGAGGTGCTGTATAATGGTCACCATAATCCGTCAGCAGGAATAAGTCGTTTGTATCAATAACACTGGCATAGGAAATCACTCCGGGAGTGGCCACCTGTCCGGGATGACCAATTGTCGATGTATCGCTGTAAAATTCGGCAGGTTCCGGCAAGATCACTTTCAGCAGCGTATCCACGTAGGAAATAACAGTATCTTTACCGGCTGGATTGTATTTAACCAGATACACGATGCCATCCACACAATCGCTGAAATCATTCATGACAGAAAAGATGTACAAATCTGCAGCAGATGAATCCGGATTCAAGCGGGCACACTTATTGATAACATATAAACTGTCCGTAGCGCTCCAGCCTGGTTCCTGAACGGCCAGACTATCCCGAAAAATACTCAGCATCTCTTGCGTGGTATCCAGGGGAAATAAATTTTTATTCGATAGCAGAATTGATATTTCACCGCTTACGGGTATACTGTTGGTTACAGTGGAGGTCAATTCAGCATAAACCAATGATGTTCGAATTCGGCTGCGCATATCGTGGGCCATTTCTGCAATGGGCGTTTCTGTAACAGAGATGAACGTCATGGGATCCATCCTGACTTCGAAGGGCGCCACCATGCGATACTGACCGCCAATTGTGGCTCCGCCGACGATGGTACCCCGCCCATCAATTCTGGCCGCAGAACGAACAATCATAACTGCCGGGTTGAACGAAAGTAAATCAACGATCGTAGAAGTACCCTCTGATGGAGGAGTCGTAATGCTGTCTGTCCATGTTGCCGCGTCTGTGGTGGCATAGCTCAACACAGTCGTACCCAATTTACTCATGCGGATAATCGTACGCGTGCTGTCAGTCCCATAATCACTGGGTTTGGCGATCGTGGCCCGGACTTCCACTGTTGATGAATCGCCCAGTGTATTAAAGCCAACCATATCCACATCCAACTGGACAGGAAGATCTATAGAGTTAATCATATCAAATTCAAACTTTACTCCTGTGAACGCCATCCCGGAAAATCCAGTGGGCATGCCGGCAATATTTTGAGTAGATGGCGGAAACGACTCAATAATGTTGGCTTCCAGCGATGCAAAATGGAGTTCCTGGACTGTGACGTTTATCGTCATATTTCCTAATTCAGAACCATCCAGTGGAATGTATGCCGTTTGCGCCCGTAACCGCGCTGTTAGATCGATAACCAATTCCGATAATGCGCTGTCTGCTCCTGCCGGATTTGAAAATGTATAACCATCGATCGGAAACGTTTTACTGTACGTTGCATAATCCCTGTATAATGCTGTATCCACTTTCACAGAATCCATACTTCCTGAAGGCGGAACAAAATTCCTGAAATTCATAATGAAGTCCATATAAAATGGATAGGTACTCTTGAGGTTGGAAATCACTATTTCATTGATCCCAAAAGATGTACCTGTCTTGAATAGACCTGAATATATCTCAACATCGGACGGAAATGACACCGGATCAAGTTCCGTGGGCATATCGTATTCTGCAATCTCTACCACTGCTTCATCCACACCGGCGATGCGGATGCGGATGGAAAAGTTGACTTGAATGAAATCACCCGCATTAACAATTAAGGTATCTGTATTATTTGGGTGTGGTGCTACATCAAAATCAAATAACATGCGTATTGATTCTTTTAATTGCTGGTCACCAATTGTTGTTGTCCTGGCAAATGTATCATCTTTTGATACTGTACTTTGTTCGTGATTAGCTAAAGTATCAGGAGCTATGCTGGAGCCCGTTAACATTATGAAACGAGCATCCGTCACATCCGTTAACATTCCATTATTCGTAATGGATGAAAAGAAATAACTGCTGTCACTACTGCCGTCATCTTGGATCATTACACCGGATACTTCCGTAATAAATTCCGGGAGTTCGCTTGCATCAATCTCTGGTAAGTCTATCTGTAAAGCTGGAAATGTTGTGTCAAAAAGAGCAACAATATCGTTCCACGTTGACGCTAAAATTTGTTGATCGCTTGCTGGCGGAACTGTAAATGGAATACCATTTATATCAATGAGTAAACCGGGAGTAAATGGTATAGATACATTTATAACCGTGTCCACTACAACTGCTAAACTGGGCGAATTTGTTGGCGTTCCTGCATAGACAACTTCAGCACCCACTGGTATTTCCAGATACGCAGCGTCAATGGCTGTTTTGGGTAGCGTATCCTCAAATACCAGCTGCATACCCAGGGAATCAGCGGTTGGAAAGATTTGTTTATTATCCACGATGCCATCGAGTTTATACTTTTCTTGAACGAGGGGAAATTTCAGATCAATAAACCAGGTGGGTGTCTCAAAATCAGAAGGACTTTCAAAATCACAACTGCTTACAGCCATGAAGGATACAATGATCAATAAAATAGATATAAATCTCTTTAGACGAAAAATTGTCAACCTCGGATTGCGAACGCTCTTCATATGGGAAAGGGAAATTCATTCATTTTGAGCATTCTTACTATAAAAAAATCCACATTATTTAATGCGGATTTTCTAAACATATAAATTCCAGAATAACGGTCAGTAGCGGTATTCTTTCTTTTTATAGGGACCATTTTTATCGATATCCACATACGCAGCCTGGTCCGCAGTCATTTCAGTCAGCGTTACACCCAGTTTATCCAGATGCAAGCGTGCCACTTCCTCATCCAATTTCTTGGGTAACAAATATACGCCTGTTTCCGGCCTGTCTTTGGCCAAGGCAATTTGCGCCAGTACCTGATTGGTAAATGAATTCGACATGACAAAGCTTGGATGACCGGTTGCGCAACCGAGATTCACCAGGCGGCCTTCAGCCAGGATGAAAATCTGTTTACCATCAGCAAATGTGTAACGGTCGAATTGCGGTTTAATGATTTCCTTTTTGATCGAAGCGTCACTATTAAGCGCACTTATCTGAATTTCGTTGTCAAAATGTCCAATATTGCAAACGATGGCCTGGTCCTTCATACCTTTCATATACTCGAGAGTGATGATATCTTTATTCCCGGTAGCTGTGACATAAATATCAGCTTCCGGCAAGGCCTGCTCCACCGTCTTGACTTCATAGCCCTCCATGGCAGCCTGCAGTGCGCAAATAGGATCCACTTCAGATACCATTACTCGAGCGCCAAAACCGCGCATGGACTGGGCACAGCCTTTCCCAACATCACCATAGCCGCAGACCATAACCACTTTTCCGGCGATCATCACATCGGTTGCCCGTTTAATGCCATCGGCCAATGATTCACGGTTGCCATAAATATTATCAAATTTGGATTTGGTAACGGAATCATTCACATTGTAAGCAGGAAATAATAGAGTGCCATCTTTTTCCATCTGTTCCAAGCGATGTACACCTGTCGTTGTTTCTTCAGAACAACCGATGACATTTTTTACTACTTTATGCCAGTGCTGATTATCTTTTTCCAGCACATCCCGTAACAGATTTTCAATAACTATTTCTTCCTCGACTTCAGTTTCAATGGCAGGTGCAGCACCATGTTCTGTCACATGATCTTCAAGTTGATATCCTTTATGAATGAGTAATGTGGCATCGCCGCCATCATCTACAATCAAATTCGGACCGCCGCCGTCGGGAAAGGTCAAAGCCTGCAGCGTGCACGCCCAGTATTCTTCCAGCGATTCCCCTTTCCATGCAAATACAGGCACACCGGAATCTGCAATGGCCGCTGCCGCGTGGTCTTGAGTGGAGAAAATATTGCACGACGCCCAGCGTATATCTGCACCCAGAGCTTTTAATGTTTCAATCAAAATTGCTGTTTCAATCGTCATATGCAGAGAACCGGATAATTTCAATCCTTTCAAAGGCTGCTCTGCGCCATATTTCTCTCTGGATGCCATGAGTCCCGGCATTTCTTTTTCAGAAACAGAAATGGATTTTCGCCCGGCTTCGGCTAAACCGATGTCCGCAACTTTATATGGTATATTTTCAATAAGTGAAGTACTCACAAAATCTCCGGTGCTCAAATAAGGTTGTGTAAATCGTTTAATTTATCTGTTTTTTCCCAGGTGAATTCATCACCGATCCGCCCAAAATGGCCATACGCGGCTGTTTTGCGGTAGCGGGGCTTTTTCAGATCTAGATGCTGAATGATACCCGCTGGCTTGAGCGGAAATAATTCCCGCACTGCTTTTGTTAACGCGCCATCATCCAGTTTTCCCGTACCAAATGTTTTTACATAGAAGGATGTCGGTTCAGCAACGCCGATACTGTAAGAAAGCTGTATCTCACATTTTTCCGCCAGTTCTGCGGCAACAATATTTTTGGCAATATAGCGGGCCATGTACGTAGCCGAGCGGTCCACTTTAGAAGGATCCTTCCCCGAAAATGCTCCACCGCCATGGGGTGCGTAACCGCCATAGGTATCCACAATAATCTTGCGCCCGGTTAAGCCTGTGTCCGTTGCCGGACCGCCGTAAACAAAGCGTCCAGTACCATTCACGATGAATTCTTCATCGTAAGCAATTCCGTATTTATCCAGTACAGGTTTAATGATCTGTGCGATGACTTCTGTTTCAACAAATTCATGTTCTTTTGCCTCAGTACCTTTTTCAACGAGCATATCATCATGCTGCGTGGCAATGACCGCTTTGGTCACTTTGAGTGGTTTGGAACTGTTGTATTCCACTGTCACTTGTGATTTTCCATCGGGGCGGATCCAGGGCATAATGCCCTCTTTCCGCATTTTCGCCAGCCGTTCTGTTAGGCGATGGGCTAAATGGATGGGTAAGGGCATCAATTCCGGTGTTTCATTGCAGGCAAAACCAAACATTAAACCCTGGTCACCAGCACCCTGTTCGGCATGCAGACCGGTACCTTCATCTACACCTTGCGATATTTCAGGGCTTTGAGCATCCAGGCAGGAGATCACTTTTACCTGCTTTTTATCCATGCCATAGGCTTCATCTATATAGCCGATTTCAGCCAGTGTATCTTTTACTATATTTTCCACCTGGACAAAACCATTCGTTGTCACTTCCCCTGAAACGACTACTAATCCTGTTGTGGCTAATGTTTCACAGGCCACCCTGGAATTAGGATCCTGTTTCAATAGATTATCTAAAATTGCGTCGGAAATAGCATCGCAGACTTTGTCCGGATGGCCTTCAGTAACTGATTCCGATGTAAATAAATGATTGTTCATAAATAGCTTATTTTTCCATTTTTAGGACGGAAATTTACCTTGCTTGTGCAATTTAGTCCAACACCCATGAGTCGCTAAATTATTGTAAAAAGATTATGTTGATACGTTTTAAGAATTAATCCGGAGTGATCAGTGGGTGATCATTTTATCCTTTACCTTTTTTACCCGGACTATCATTTTATCCACTGCCCTGTCAATGGACTTGTTTACATTGTCCGTTGTTTCCTTCACATTCAATTTATGTGCCGGCAGAGATAAATTTAACTCAGTTGTGTATGAATTATTCTCATGGAGTAAAATGATCTGACATTGCGTAATGCGGTCAAATACTTTGTGCAACCGCTGGACTTCTAGTTCTGCATAGGAGCGTAAGTTATCGGGAGCATGGAAATGGCGGGCTGTAAATTCAATCAGCATAGATTTCCTCCTTCTAATTGCTGTTAATCTAATACAGGTCCGGCTTTATGTACAGCAGGATCATCAATATCATATTGTGAAAAATTCTGATGAAATTTTTCAACTAACTGTTTGGCTGTTTTATGGTATTCTTCTTCATTTTCCCAGGCGTGAGTCGGCAGCAGTAAATCTTCACCAATCCCATTGAGCGCTGTGGGGATTTGGAATCCGAAGTATACATCTTCCGTGAAATCTGACTGTTCGATACTGCCGTCAAGGATCATATAAATAATTTGACGAGTAACGGGCAGACTGATCCGTTTTGCCCCGGAACTGGCATTCGCTCCGATCCAACCTGTGTTTACCAGAAAGCACGGTACATTATATTCATTCATCTTTTCACGGAGCAGTTCTGCGTAGCGCAACGGATGTAATGTCAAAAAAGGGCCCCCATAACAGGGAGAAAATGTGGCGGTGGGTTCCGTGACTCCTCTTTCCGTACCGGCCACCTTGGCAGTATATCCACTGATGAAATGATACATGGCCTGTTCAGGTGTGAGTTTTGATACGGGAGGCAATACGCCATAAGCGTCACAGGTTAGAAAAATAATGGTTTTTGGATGATCCCCCATGCTTGCTTTACCCATCGCACCCAGTGAATTATCAATGAAATGAATGGGATAACAGATACGCGTATTTTCAGTTTTTGAACGATCAGTAAAATCAATTTCCTTTGTTACACTGTCATACACAACATTTTCTGCCAGGGCGCCATGGCGAATGGCATTATAGATCTCCGGTTCATGTTCCGGATTAAGATCAATGGCCTTGGCATAACAGCCACCTTCAAAATTGAAGATACCATTATCCGACCAGCCATGTTCATCATCACCGATCAACGGTCTTTTAGAATCTGTACTTAACGTGGTCTTGCCCGTACCAGATAATCCAAAAAACAATGCTGTATTGCTTCCATCCGGATCCACGTTGGCCGAACAATGCATGGACAGCACACCTTTCAACGGCAAGTAATAATGCATAATGGAAAAAATACCTTTTTTCATTTCACCGCCGTATTCTGTGCCACCGATGATAGCCACCCGTTTTTCAAGATTGAAAATAATAAATGTTTCTGAATTCAGGCCGTGTTCTTCCCATTTTTCATCAAATACACTGGAGGCGTTAATGATTGTGAAATCGGGCTCAAAGCCTTCCAGTTCGTTTGCTTCCGGGCGAATAAACATATTATTAACAAAAATAGACTGCCAGGCCTTGCGGGCTATCATGCGCACGTTTAAACGGTATTCCTTGTCCGCCCCGCAGTAGCCGTCAAACACATATGCACCGTTGCCATCTTCATTAGCTTCGTAATGTTCTTTGACCTTTTCGAAAAGTTCATCAAATACGGCTTCATCCACGTGACGATTCACCGGGCCGATCCAGAGGTTATCCTTGGAAAAATCTTCTTTTACGAAAAACTTATCATTGGGGCTGCGGCCGGTATATTTCCCTGTATCGACCATCAAAACACCACGCATACCGATTTCACCTTCTCCGTTGTCCACCGCATCTGCGATCAATTGTTCAACAGGCAGGTTTCTTTTAATATTTCCAATATCACCAATATTCAAGTATTCAAACACGAGTCATTTTCCTTATTCTCCGTGGGGGTGGGCTTTTTTATATATTTTTTTCATTTTTTCTTGCTGGATTTGAGTATATATCTGTGTTGAGCTTAAACTCGAATGACCAAGCAATTCTTGTAACGATCTAATATCTATTGTTTGGTCATTCTTAATATTATTGATCATATGGGTTGCAAACGAATGACGCAATGAATGTGGCCCTAAAGATGTACCCTCGGCAACTTGTTTTATATATTTTGTTACTTGACGTTGAATTGTCCGACTGGAAAGCCTTTTATCCTTTAAATTTACAAAACAAGGTACATTTGGATCAGAGGTTTTTAAGTTAATTCCTCTTTCTTTCAAATAATTATCAAGGACCTTTCCAGATTTTTTACCATAAGGTATAATTCTTTCTTTATTACCCTTGCCAATTACTTTTACTACTCCTCCTTCATGTTCATTTTTTTTATTATAATCGGGTTTAAAATCGCCAAGATTCAAACTTACCAATTCGCTCAAACGTATTCCTGTGCTGTAAAATAGCTCTAATATGGCTTTATCACGTTTACCTTTAATAGTATCAGGCGGACAATTCATTAATTCCTCAATCATTTTTTCAGGAATAATTGTAGGTAACTTTTTTGGTGTTTTAGGTGTTTTTATTACTGCAGCTATATTGACATTAATTACACCATTTTTTTGCAAATATTTACAAAGTGACTTAATAGTGGCAAGTCTGCGAGCAACGGTCCGGCTGCTAAGGCCTTCCTCAAATTCCTTACCAAGGAAATGCCGGATAGTATAACGATCAATAGTATCGAAAGCCCATTGCGGATCATTTGTATATGTTTTCATGAAATGATCAAAGCGGTTTAAATCGTTGGTGTACGATTTTATCGTATGGGCAGAATACCCTTTTTCCTTCTCTGCATATAAAATGAAATCTGTGATATGCTTATTCGGTTCAGCCATAATGAGTTTCCAAATGTTCGATCATTGTCTGCATATCATTTGGCAGTTCAGCAGTAAAATTAACTATTTCTCCGGATACAGGATGGTTAAATGATAAATGTTGAGCATGGAGAGCATGGCGGCCCATTTTTTTCAGTAACAGTTTTATATCCCGTTGAACTTCCGGTAAAAAACCCTTAGTACGATTGAGTCCGCCGTTGTATTTCTCATCATGCACAATGGGATGATTCACATGAGCCGCATGGACACGAAGCTGGTGTGTCCGACCTGTTTTGGGATAAAATTCAACAACACTCATATAGCGATATTCATGCAGCACTTTAAATTGGGTTACCGCTGTTCGCCCGCTATCGTTAACGCAATAAGTTGTTGGATTTTTACGGCTGCGTTTCAAGGGTACATCAATACAGCCCTCCTTATCATTCCATACTCCCCATGTTATACCAACGTACGTTTTTGCAACCGTTCGATCTTGAAATTGTTCAGCAATATTTCTATGAGCTTTATTAGTCTTGGCAACTACCATGACACCGGACGTATCCTGATCGAGCCGATGCACAATTCCGGGACGTAAAGAATCATTAACAGAAGACAGATCCTGGCAGTGGTATTTCAATCCATGGACGAGTGTCCCTGTGTAATTGCCGGTGCCCGGATGGACAACCAACCCCGCCGATTTATTAATGATGATAATATCACCATCTTCATACAGAATATCCAGTGGTATGGCTTCAGGCGTAATTGCATCCATTGCAGGCTCGAGCTCCAACGGCTGCGCAATAATTTTATCGCCTTCCTGGAGTTTATAGCTCGGCTTTTCAACATGGTCGTTCACTGTAACATATTCACGTTTGATCATCTTCTGGATCTGTGTACGCGAGTAGTCCGGCAATTGTTCAACTAAATAGTGATCCAGGCGCATCTCAACATCACCCGAAAACACCCGTTTTGTCGTATTCAAGAAACGGTTTTTGTTTGGAGTTTTGGTTGAATAATAAATGAAAAATACAGGAACAGGATCATGCCTATTGTTACAGCTGAATCCGCTACATTAAATATATACCAATGATAGTCACCGATCATAAAATCAAAAAAATCAACCACTTGGCCAAAAAGTAGACGGTCAATCAAATTACCGACAGCTCCTGCTAAAATCAACGCCAGTGACAACCGCATGAGCATGTGATTGTTCTGTTCTTTCCATAGATACATGAAAATAACAATAGTGAGAATGATTGAAATGAATAAAAAGACATAGCTGCCGCCAGGGAAATTCAAGCCGAACGCCATGCCGTCATTCGTAATGTACGTCAGGTGGAAAAAGTTAGTAATCACAGGTACGGAATCGTACAGATCAAGGTAACTGCGAGTAAGCGCCTTGGTGATCTGGTCCAAAACCACAACCACGGCACTCACCTGCAAAATTTTCATTTTAAGTTCAGTTTACCCTTGGTTTTGCAGTCCACACATTTAGTGGCATTGAGAACTTCCAGCAAGCGTTCTTCCGGTATCAGTCCACCACAAATCTTGCATACACCGAAATCTTCTTGATCAATGCGTTCCAGTGCATGGGAAAGATTGTTATAATAATCACTCTCGCGGCTCATAAACATGAAACTTTTCTCCTTCTCAAAGGAATCCGAACCGGCATCAGCCATGTGAACGCTGAAAACAGAATCCTGGGATAGACCTGCCTTCGGGTTGCCTTTATCCAGAATGCCGACCTTTATATCATCCATTTCGTGAGAAATTTCTTCCATTCTTTTAAGAATAGTTTCCCGAAATTTTTTCAGTTTTGCCTTTGAATATTTTTTAATCACTATTTATCCTTTCGAGGTATGTGTTCGTTCTATACTTAATGTTAATGTTTGATCATGAACATCAAATGTTGATTCATATTCACCTTTAACGAATTTTGCGGTCATTTCAACTGTCAATGTCTCATTGCAAAATAATTCTTTAAAATCTTCCAGCGCATCGCCCAGGGGGCCGTCGATCAACCCATTGATCTTGATGCGATTCTCGACCGCGAAATTAGCATTTTTTCGCATAATTTGCACGTGGCGAATGAGATCCCTAACCATGCCTTCACGGACCAATTCCGGGGTCATTGCAGTGGTTAATCCTACGGCTATACCGCCATCCATTCCGGACGTATAGCCAGCAGCAGAAATGGTATTGATCAAAAAAGCATCATTATTTAATTCTATGCTTGCACCTGCTAGATCCAGTGTGACTGCGCCGGCACTATTTAATTTTTGCACAATATCATTTACATTCATTGCAGCAATGGCAGTGCGTATATCCTTAAGCTGTTTGCCATATTTTTCTCCAAGCACTGGCAGATTTGGTTTAACGTCATACTGGATCAGTTCTGACACATCAGCAACCCGTTCTAAATCTTTCACATTCAATTCATCTAAAATGATTTTGCTGTTTTCTACAATAAAAGCAGCAACGCCATCATCATCCACAGCAAAGCAAAGTTTAGCCAGAGGCTGGCGAATTTTCAGGTTCGCTTTATTGCGGGCGGAACGGCTCTGCTCGACCACTTTGCGCAGGGCATCCACCTGGGTCATGAGTTTTTCATTTATACATGTTTCATCGGCTATTGGGAAATCGCATAAGTGGATACTTTCAGGAGCGTCGCCGATGGAACTGCGCACCAGGTTCTGGTAAATCTCTTCCGTAACAAAAGGCAAGCACGGCGCCAGCAGTCGAATTGTGGTAAACAATACTTCATACAGCGTTTGGTATGCCGTCTGTTTATCCCCATCATCTTCTGCTTTCCAGAAACGGCGGCGGTTGCGGCGGATGTACCAATTGGACAGGTCATCCAAAAATCGTTCGAAGGATCGCATGAATTTATCCACCCGGAATGCATCATAAGCATTCGTAGCATCTTTTATAAGAATATGCATCTTGGAAATGATCCATTTGTCCAGGATGGTCAAATCATTATCATTTAATTTCCTGCCTTTCGGGGAAAAACCGTCTACAGCTGCATATGTGGCGTAAAATGAGTATGAGTTCCAGAGCTGAATGAGCTTTTTCCTTACGTCGTCTGCATGTCCATACCCAAAAAGCAAATTATGTTCGATATTTTGTGATGCATACATCCAGCGCATGACATCCACACCCATCTTTTCAGCTGCATCGTCAAACCAGATTGCATTCCCCCAGGATTTATGCATATCCCGCCCGGTTTCATCTTTCACCAAGGCATGGCCAAGTAATGTTTTAAATGGTGCTTTGCCCTCCAATTCGGCTGACATAGCCAGCAATGAATAAAACCAATTCCTGAATTGGCCCGGAAAGCACTCGGTAACAAAATCCCCGGGAAACCATTCCTGCCAATAATCCTTATCCGTGGTATAGCCCATTGTTGAAAATGGTACAATTCCGGCATCGAGCCAGGGGTTGCCCACAGCAAGAATGCGCTGACCGATCAAACCGCTTTCCGGATGTTTGATCTTAACCTTATCGATCCAGGGACGATGAGGAGAATGTCCTGCGAACTCTGCCCAGCCCTCAACGGCCAGTTCCTTTAATTCTTCTTTTGAGCCCACTACGTAAAATGAATCATCCTCAAATGTCCAGATCGGAAGCGCCAAACCCCAGAAGCGTTTCTTGGAAATCATCCAATCGCCCATATTATCCAGCCATTCGTGTTCACGTTCCCGGCCCCATTCAGGGATCCATTTAATTTCATCAACAACCTTCTTGATCTTGCCCCGCCAGTCCATATTGATATACCATTCATCCACGAGGCGGAATACCAATTCATCGCCGGAGCGCCAGCAATGGGGATAAATGTGGGGATAATCCTCAACATGCAACAGAAAACCGCGTTTCTTGAGGTCAGCAATGATGGCGTCCGTTGTTTTCGGATCCGTGGCCGTCTTACCTTCCAGCCAGCCGAATTTTTCGATGAATTTTGATTCTCCATCCAAAGGAGCCAGATCCACCAAGCCCATTTTCTTCCCAATACGATGATCGATATCACCGCAGCCGGGAGCCATGTGAACAATGCCTGTTCCTTCACCAGCTACCACAATATCATTACCAATATTATCTTTTCCGGGATCAATTACTCTGTGCTGGAGCACAGCAGTAGCGCCTTTTTCTTTAAGGTCATCATTCATAACTGGATAACCGCCCGGCTCATTTTGAGCATCTAATTCATCAAAAGGGCCTGCATATTCCCAGCCGACCATTGCTGCACCCTTGACTGTGCCCAGAACTTCATAGCCGCCCCGCTCCTTGAAGATTTGGGCAATGGTCTTCAGTTTGGGAACACCTTCGATCCACTGTTTCTTTTCTTTGAATTGTTTTTCCAGGCGCTGGTATTCCAGGTTCTCCTGGGCGAAATAATATATGCATCCATCAGAGGCTTGAAGTTTGACATACTCCAGGTCAACATTAACCCCTGCTACTACATTGGAAGAAAGTGTCCAGGGCGTCGTAGTCCAAACCAGTAAATATTCGTTTTTCCTGCTTTTTAAGGGAAAGCGTACAAAAACCGATTTATGGGCCACCAGCTTGCGCCCTTCCACGATCTCCATTTGCGAATATGACGTTCCGGATCGGCCGCTCCAGGGCACCACGTCCGTGCCGCGGTATATTTTACCTTCATTGAAGAGTTTTTTCAGAAATGCCCAGATCGTATAATTATTTTCGTCGGACATGGTGAAATAGGAATTGTCCCAATCCATCCACATGCCTAAGCGCTTGGACTGTTCCGTCTGGACGCCTGAATATTTACGGACGCGCTCCTTGCACAGGTTTACAAATTTCTCTATACCGTATTTTTCAACTTCCTTCTTGGTTTTGAAACCCAGCTCTTTTTCGACCTCGATCTCAACCCACAGCCCCTGGCAGTCAAAGCCGTTCTGGTAACGGAGTTCATGACCGGTCATGGCCTTATAGCGGTTATAAATATCTTTTAATGACCGGCCCCAGGCGTGGTGCACACCCATGGGATTATTGGCTGTGATGGGGCCATCGATGAAGGACCATTTTGGTTTACCCTTATTGGCCGCAACACGCTTGTTGAAAATGCCGTTTTTGTCCCAGAACTCAAGCAGTTTGTGCTCGAGCTTTACAAAATCAATTTTAGGGTCTACTTTTTTGATCATAATATCTAGAAATCGAGGGCGTAAAATTAGTGCTTTATGCAGATGTAAACAAAGTAGCAGAAAACAAAAAAGGGCAATAAAACAATTGCCCTAATAATAAACCTTATAAGGTAATGGTTATTTAAGGATGAATCATTTAAGCAGGAGTAATTTGCGCACGAGTATAGATTTACCATCCGTCAAGACTGCAAAATACATTCCAGCTGCAACATTATTACCATATTGATTCTGTGCATTCCAACGGTATTTATGATAACCAATGTCATGCCAGCCGCTGGTGATCTCTGTTACTTCCTGTCCAAGTATGTTAACGATTGTTAAGCGGATATTCTTTGGCTCCGGTAAACCAAATTTAATATTGGTAACCGGGTTGAAGGGGTTGGGGTAATTATTATGAAGCACAAATTCTTCCGGAATGGCAGCAAGCAATTCTTTTGCTATATCATCAACAAGGTCCGGAGGGCCAGCGATAGCATAAAGCTTGCGTGGGAAATGTTTATTTATAAGACCAAGGGAAATTTGATTTTCCTGTTTACCATCAACAACCGTTTTTGAATTCAGATCAACGATACGCAGGGCCATTTCATCAGCCATGGGCAACTCTTCTGCCCAGGATAATTGTGCATTGTGCTCCAACCCGCTGCCGGCGATTTGAATATTCCACACATTGACCAATTCATCTAAACCACGCACGTCCGATGTAAACATTTGATCGGGATATAATTCTTGTTCAAAGGTTAGACTGATATAATCTCCTGGAGGCAATAGTTCTGGATTATCATGATAATCCAATTCATTGGCAGCAGTGTTCAATTGACCAAAACGGTTAAATGCATCGACATAATCGCCAGATTGAACAACTAAATTCATAAGCCAACCCTCATCTTCAATCTGTTTAGCCAGCATTCCGGACGTGCCATGAATTGGATCAATAATAACCGTTTTATCACTGGTTGTTTTGTTATATACAGCATAACCGGTCCATGAACTCAATTCTGTTATAATATCTGACCAGCCCTCACCGGATAAGCCGTAGGCAATGGGACCGTAAAACAGATTTTGATCCAGGCTGAAATTAACTTTAAAAGGATAGGGTGAACCGATCAGGTTCCAGCCCGGTTTTATTACAAGTGCTGTTCCATCCATATTACCTGTTGCCCCTGATGTTGTACCTAATAAAATGTTATCTTCTACACGCTGGTATAACCAGTAGGACTCTCCCGTCAAAAAAGATGTAGGATTATTATATGATGAACTCACTTGATCATAGCGGAATAAGCGCCATATGTTGTTGGTTTGAGCTCCCAATTCATCACCAATCACTGTGCTCACTGTGGGGTCGTCGAGCACCGCTGGTATGGATAATAAACGCCATTTATCTTTTGGATAACCAGTACTATACATACTACCACTGGCAGAATTAGTTGTTAAAGTGCTGGCAGGAAAACTAACTGCTACACCTGATGTGTCACTAATAGAAACGTAACCCAGAACATCCTCTGCGGTGATGAACATCTTTAGCCCGTTCATGGAAACAGCATTTGCGGGAATTGTTGCTGTATAATCTGTAGCGAATGTCATGGGTATTGATGTGAATTGTTCACTGCCGCCTTGGGTATAATTCAGAGTCACTTGGTTAATACCAGACTCATCATCTATAACGGCATGTACCTCTACAGACTCGAGGGTACCGGGAGATACTGGATCTAAAGTAATCGATTGGACAACAGGTGCAGATACATCCAAAAATGTATTTTCTGTTTTGTTTGAGATAATGGCCCACTGGCTGAAGGATGTTTGGTTCAAGGCGTAGACAATAGTACTATCCGTGTCTACATTGAGATCTGCAGTAGAAATAATCTGCCATTCCTCACCGATCCCGGCATTGCTTACGCGTTTAGCAATACGCAGTTTTGAAGCATCCTGTATGCCCGCTAATGAACCATAGTCAAATCCAATATCCACCGCAAAAGCAGCTGAAAAATCGCCGGTAATCTCAAAATACCTGGGCGCATAATTTGGATCATTGATTAAGCCCGATGGATCTGCAAAAGGCGTTGAAGCATCTGTTGGCGGGTAAGCATCAATGCGCATTACACTTACATCACCGCCCTGGGAATTAATAAAATCCAGTACCAGTCCAATGGGTTCTGACTGGTCATCCACAACAGTGATCGGGCTGGGATTACCGGATGGCACCGCTGTATTCCCTTCTGATAACTGGGAGCCGTCTATCAAAAGATTCATGTAAACACTGATTGTATCAGTCCGGACGATCTGATCCGGATCGCTGCCTGTATTTGTATTAAAATAGATATAACCCTGGTAGGCACCCGGGTCCAGATTCGCTGTATTGGTTAGATCAACACTAAGGTCGCCTGAAGAATAGCCTGACACTTGCGCAGTAGGTGCAGCAACATTCATCCATTGGGTACCAAAATAATCCGCATCTACCTCTACGTTATAATCCAACGGCCAGCCGCCGGGATTGCCCACTGTCACATCAAAAGGAATATCATTGTTGACATAGGTGACCACCGACATGGTATTTACCACGCTTATCTCAGCCTTGACAGCATGGGCAGTAAGGCTCACAGTGAGATTGTCATTACCCAGGGGATCATCGCTGGCAATGTGCAGATCTGTGGCATAGATGCCTGTATCGGCACTCATGAAAGTAACGGTCAGGACCAGGCTGTCTCCCGCTAATACGATTATGTCCAGACTACTGGATTTGGTAAAGCTGCCGACAGCTACATTTTCTGTTTCCCAGGTATCTGCCAGGCCGGTCTCATCTTTGCTTGTTTGGATAGCGACTGAACGTCCGCCTATCACGGGCAGAGCATGAAGAATTTTTGCGTTTGAAATGCTTGAACCGGGTAGCATCCGGCCGCCAGTGTTTACGGTAAAATGATCGGTATCATCAACATAAGGACTGCTCAAAGTCAAATCACCCAGACCTGTATTATAGACCACCACGCCCAGGCTTGAGTCTGTAATCACCGGGACGTCACCGTAATCTGCTGCTGTAGTAGAAAGACTGATAACAGGCCAGATGCTCTCAGCGCTTAACGTAACATTTGATGATGGCAGATAAAGGTCATCGCTGGTAATGCTGAGCGTATCATTTACAGTGCCGGATGTAAGATCAGGATGATAGGTGACCTGGATCGTTTCTGCATCTCCTGCCGCTATCTGCACGCTCTGTTGCGATAACGTAAACCAGACAGTGGCGGTGGTTATACTACTGATATTCAAGACATCGTTACCGCTATTGGTAAGCACCAAATTCCAGGCAGCTGTACTGTCATGGAACACCTGTCCGAAGGCATGGGTCGTGTCTGCCAGTACCAGCGTCCCCCCTGCGGGAATAACACTGACAGTAACAGAGGCAGCACTCACCAGGGCGCCTGTATCAATTGCGGTTACAGCATAATAGTAGGTGGTACCATTCTGCAGGTAATCTTCAGTTCCGGCATCGATATAACTGGTATCGGTCACCGCAAGCGTGTCCCGAACCGTCAGGCTTTCTGCTGTAAGACCGTGGTAGAGGACATAACTAACAATGTCTCCATTTTCATTGCCCCGGGGATCCACCGGAGCCGACCAGGATATAGTGGCCTGACCGTTTCCAGGCACAGCAGCAACATTATAAGGACTGTCCGGCGGCTGCTGAGACTGATCATAGGGGAAGACACCCATGTCAGCAACGGTGCCGTCAAGATCAGTGCCTGCAGCCGGGTCACCGGCGTCAATGGCAGCACTGGCCCACTGCAGATGAAAATCACCTGTACCGGGATTGACAAAGATGGGATCCTGGTCAATATTACCGGTACCAGCAGCACCGCCTTCGACAATAGAATAGGTAATATTTGACGAACCGGATAGCACTTCCACCGCTGTACCATTATTGGCCCAGAAAATGCTGTTGTTAATTGTTACATTGGAACCACCGGCTATTGCTATACCTGCCCCCTGAGCTGAAGATGCAGTGTTGACCACAAATGTGGACCATACAACGGTGGGACTGGAAAAGCCGTTCGCGTAAATAGCCGCACCCTGGGCGGCCGTATTATCCTTAAAGATCAATTGTTTTAATGTGGGGCTGGACCCATTATCAAGCAACATACCACCACCGTTAGTACCGCTGCCGTTTTGAATAGTAAAGCCAGATATAATCGTGGCATTGGTTTGACCGCCGCCAAGAGTGAATACAACACTGGAATCACCACCAGTAAGGATGGTGGATTCAGCCCCGGCCCCGCGCAGTACAAGGTCATTATCTGGAAAGGTTAATGTTTCAATGTATATACCGGGTGCAACATTAATGGTATCCCCTTCAAGGGTGGAATCAAGGGCAGCCTGAATAGTGGCAATTTCATCCGGTACATAAAAAATGGTATACTCGGTTCCAATGCCGTCCAAATCGATATTATAGATGGATTCATCCGGATCGTTGCTGGTTAAGGACAGTGTCGTATTGAAGGTACCGGTTGTATCCGGATCAAAAGTCACATTGACTGCTACCGTATCATAGAGTAACAGGTCCAGTGAACTGACATCTACGCTAAAGACATCTTCATCACCAGAAAAATTGAATTCATCAATTTCCAGGTCTGCAGCACCGATATTGATCACATTCATGGTGAATGTCCGCGGCGTGCCTATACGTGTAAAGGGGAATGAATAGGCAGACAGGCTGTCATCATCTGCAGTCATGACCACAATATCAGGCAAAGCGCTGATACCTATTGCATATAACGGAACCGTGACTATTTCATTGGTAGGATCGTCACTATAAATTTTCAGGTTATCTTCATAAACACCAGCTGCATTAGGCGCAAATGTGATAACCACATTGATTGAATCACCAATCTCTATAATAGCAGATGATGTTGATAATGTATACTCGGGCAGGGTAATTGCGATGGAGTCAATGTTCAGGTGGCGTACGCCCTGATTGAAAATGGTTAACGTAGCGCTGTTATTTGAACCTTCAACGATACCGCCAAAGTTAAATAATGAGTCCGATACAGCAACTTGACCGGAAAAGGCATCGTTGCGGCGGCCGGGAGAGCCCAGGTCACCCTCACCGTAGGGAATGAGAGCAGTCGCCCAGTTGCTGCCAATGGAATTATCATAATGAGGAGCAATGAGCTCCATGGAAGCGCCGGTCGGATCTGGAAAAGTGGCACCATTATCATAGTTCACGCGGTCGAGTTCGGTACCATCGGGGAGTTTTAAGACCACTTCATCAACGCTGTTGGCCAATGAAAAATCGGAAAATACATAATCAATTTCCACGCCGCCATTGGTGGATGTATCAGCATTGATACCCAACACAGTATAACCATCTAAAGGAATTTCTAAATCTACAGCAATGGTGTGCCCATCGGTACCATCATCGGCCAGGATAAAGTCTTTTAAATGTACAGGCGTAAACCAGCGATTGTGAATTTCGATCCATTCACCCAGGGGATCGCTGACGGAAGATGGATTCTGCATAATCTCATTAATAACGAGTGCACTGCCAACTTCATCCGTCTCTGGAATGCCCATGGACCACGAGTAATTGTTTTCAAGCATAAAATGAAAACCATATCCGCTGCGATCGTATGTAAAGGGAGTTTGATCATCACTGGAACCTTCGTTGAACTTCCAGTGACCAAGGGTATTCGCGTCAATTTCTAAATCGGATATTGTAATGAAAGTATTTGTATAGCGTACGATGCTGGATAATCGTGCTGCATCAATATATATTGGCAAGGCTGTACTTGCGCTGTCACCAAATTGCAGCAAGCTGCCATTCACATCGAAGCTGCCAACAGCAGTCACTGCTGAATGCCCATCGATCCAAAGCGTTGTTGAACTGCCATCCGTGGTGAGTGCTAGATGATGCCAAGCAGTATCAGAAATCACATCGCTGTCATAGGCAACACCATCCACATTCATTTTTATGAGTCCATCATCTCCCGAAGGTGCAATGCTTACTGATTCATCCCCGATTAAAATAAATGGAACTGCAATTGATGGAAATTCTGGAAAACGAACAAATGCCTCTATTGTATAGTTAGCGCCGGAGCCAAGATCTGAACTCAGCGCTTGAGTCAAATGTGCGTCCTGTAAATGTATAGATGTACTATCATTACCCAGCCGGCCGTGCATGGCAAAGGCCATTATACTCTCGTCCCCTTCAGCGTCAACGCCGCTAATGCGGTAGTAATAGGTGGTTGCATCATTTGCTGAAGAATCCACATATGCATTGGATGAAGATGTAAAAGATGGCGTTAATGAATAAAAATCCGCATCATAAGCAGTTGAACGGTAAATATTGTAAGAGCTGGCATCCGTGCTGGCGGCCCAGGCCAGTCCAATAGCACTAGCAGCCGGCGCTGTGATGAGATCCAAAACGCGCGTGGGCTGGCCGGCCTGGTCGTAGTAATAAGCCCCCATATCAGCAATAGTGCCGTCAGGATCGGTGGAATCGGGATAGCCGGCATCGATCAGGCGAGAATCAGCGGTTAAACTATAATCCTCATTAGCCGTGTCTGTGAACATGGGATCTACATCAATGTTGCCTTCGCCCCAGTTAACCGAGCCGCCGTTGGTTATAAGGCTGTCCTGGCCACCCTGGACATCAGAATAAGCAACAGTGATGGTGTCACTTGCACCTGTTAAGTAGATTTCCTGTGGTCCATTATCCCAGAGAATGGTGTTGAGGACATTTACATTAGAATTGATATCCAAATAAAGGCCGCCGCCATTCTCTAAAGCTGTATTCCCCGTAATGGTTACATTCTCTAAGGTGGGGTTGGATGTATCATAACAATAGATCCCGGCGCCAAACTTATTTGCGGTATTATTGGTGATGGTCACATTCTTAAGTGTTGGACTAGAATTATTACAGTAGAGACCACCGCCATAATTTGTGGACGCTGTATTGCCCGTGATGGTCACATTCGTCAGCGTCGGGTTGGAACCTCCCCAGCAAGAGATCCCTCCCCCAGATGATGAAGCCAAATTACCAGTGATAATCACATTCTCTATGATTGGATGGCAAAAAACGGTGCATCTTATTCCACCCCCTTCCACGGAAGTATTATTACTTATTATCAAATTAGAAAGGGTGGGGCTGCTTAAGTATTGTAGTTTAATACCAGATCCTTCATAACTGCTCCCATTGGTGATGGTAAACCCGCTCAAAACCACTGTAGAATCTTCCCCATTTTCAAACGTTACCACACTCCCACTGCTGTCACCATCAATGGTCGTCGTTTCCCGGTTTTCCCCCACAACTTTGATATTCCGGCCCCGGAAATTGATATTTTCCACGTAAGTCCCCGCCGCCACGGTGACGCTGTCATCATCCGATGAGAAATTGATCCCGGCCTGGACGGAACGGAAAGGATCATCGCTGGCACCGGTGGCGGTGGTGTCATTCCCGCTTTCGTTGATATACCAGGTCGGGCCGGAATAATTGTTTAAATAAGGATAGGCGCCAATGTCAGCAATAGTACCATCGCTGTCTGTTGAATTCGGATCACCCCCATTGATACACTGGGAAGAAGCCAGCAGGTGGTAATCATCGTTGTCCACATCCACAAATAAGGGGTCAATATCCACGTTGCCGTCACCCCAGGTAACGGTGCCGTTATCGTTGGTGACTATGCTGTCCTGGCCACCCTCAATATTAGAATAAGATATTGTAATTGAACTGGAATCATCAACGCTGGCAAACTCTATTTCATTTGATGCATTACCCCATAAAATTGTGTTCACCAAATTCGGACTAGAATTATTCTTGATAAAAATGCCATCACCTTCACTAGTAGAAGACAAATTGCCGCTAATGGTGACATTGATAAAACTGGGGTCAGAATTGTAGATAAAAACGCCACCGCCTTCCTGGGATGCTGTATTGCCGCTGATCAGCACATTTACCAGAGTGGGATCAGAATTGATATTGCAGCGCATTCCGCCGCCTCTGCCAGAATTACCAGTCGCCGAATTATTGATAATAGTGATATTCTCTAAACTGGGGTTGGAAATACTGTTGCAGTATATGCCACCGCCACCCATACCGTGTGTATTATTGGTTACAATTAAATTCTTTAAAGTAGGGCTACTACCTTGGCAGTAAATTCCGCCTTCTGACCCATTTTGAATTGTAAAACCGCTCAACACAGTTGTTGAATCTTCTCCGTTTTCAAAAAGAACAACACTACCACTGCTATCGCCATCAATGATCGTCGTCTGTTGGTCTGCACCAAGAATAGCAATATTCTTGCCACCGTAATCAATATTCTCCACATAGGTACCGGCAGCTACTAATACCGTGTCACCATTGCTGGCCGCATCGATCCCAACCTGGATCTTGCTGAACATGGCATTAACAGAGCCATTGGCATAAGGGAGGGTTGCACTGGCATCCACATACCATACCGGCCCGCTGTAATCGCCCGCGCCATTCTCATGCTCGTAGGCGCCCATGTCCGGAATTGTCCCCTCCGGGCTGGGACGGGGGTTGCCCTCCAGGTCTGTGGACGGCGCATAATACCAGGTAGTGCCAATTTCTAGGGAATCAGCAGCGGTACTGATGCAGGGAGATAAATCAGTTAAATGATAATCACCACTACTGTCAGCATCTACAAAGAGTGGGTCAGTATCAATGTTGCCGTCGCCCCAATCCACGGTACCATTGTCATTAGTGAGAATGCTGTCCTGACCACCCTGAACATCTGAATAATGGATAGTGATGATATTTGAAAGATCACCAGCATCACTTGTGAAATATATATTCTGCGGGCTATTATCCCATACAATTGAATTCATTAATATGGGATTAGAGTTGTCCCTGATATAGATACCTCCGGCTGTATTGCCAGCAGAATTGTTGATTATTGTTACATTCACCAGAGTTGGGCTAGAATTAGTCCGAAAATGCAGACCTGCTCCATTTTCAGATGCTGTATTGTTGGCGATGACCACGTTTTCAAAGGTGATGTCTGAATTATACCGACAACGAATTCCGCCGCCGTGATTAGCAGAATTGTTGATAATATTCACATTTTTCAGGGTAGGGTCTGACTGGTCGCAGTACATACCGCCACCACTTGTAGCTGTATTTCCACTAATTATTACATTAGATAGGCTGAGATCAGCCTGATCCAAATAGATGCCTCCGCCTTCGTCGCTAGCCGTATTATTTTGAACAATCAAATTATTAAGAGTGGGATTTGAGTTATTTTTACATTGTATTCCGCCCCCATCAGTAGCCGAACCATTCGTGATCGTAAACCCGCTCAAGACTGCCGCAGAACTTTCCCCGCTCGCAAATTTCACCACATTCCCACTGCTAGCGCCATCAATGATGGTACTGTCTCTGCCAGCTGTGGATATGATAACCAGGTTTTTTCCACCATAATTAATATTCTCTGTATACGTCCCGCCGGCCACTAAAACAGTATCACCGCTTGTGGATGCATCTATGGCAAACTGGATCTTTATGAACTTGGCAAAGGCAGAACCATTGGCATAAGGAAGAGTTGCACTGGCATCCACATACCATACCGGTCCGTTGTAATCGCCCGCACCATTCTCATGCTCGTAAGCGCCCATGTCCGGTATTGTGCCGGCCGGGCTGGGACGGGGGTTGCCCTCTATATCTGTTGTGGGAGCTACGTACCAAGTGCCAGCAATTTGAACTGAATCAGCAGCAGCGCTGATGCAGGGAGATAAGTCAGTTAAATGATAATCACCACTACTGTCTGCATCAACAAAGAGCGGGTCAGCATCAATATTGCCATCGCCCCAATCCACGGTACCATTGTCATTAGTGAGAATGCTGTCCTGACCACCCTGA
>ENA-ORDI01000404-ORDI01000404.1-marine-metagenome-genome-assembly--contig:-NODE-404-length-30609-cov-5.250786_pt1 | contig 30609 bp, 24 predicted proteins | sample MGYA00248628_ERZ508525 | MGnify/ENA primary metagenome ERZ508525 (study PRJEB26195, sample SAMN05422138) | marine metagenome | isolation source: East of Porto Seguro, South Atlantic Ocean | place... | reverse complement strand
CTGTTCGTAGATACAGGTATGGGGTCAGATGCTTATTCGGTTATTGAACTTAAAATGATCGAACAGATATTATCTGATACTGGAGATGATAGACGACGAATGTTTGAAGAGGCTGCTGGCATTAACAAATACAAACATCAACGAAGATCCACATTAAGAAAATTTGAAGCAACCAGGATTGATCTTAATCGCATTAGTGATTTAATCAATGAGATAGAAGCTAAGGTGAAGGCTCTTGCCTTACAGTTAAAACGATTTGAACGACATGCTAAACTACTAGAATCATTAAAAGATAATGAAATGTCTTTGGCTTTCTTACAAATACATGGGTATAAAATTCAGGTACAACCGTTACAATCGCGGATCGAAGAGTTAAACCATTTACGAGATTCAAATGTATCGGAAGAGTCTGTTCATGAAAAAAAGCTAATTTTTTTACAGACTGTATATAAAGGCCAGCAAGATGAACTCGAAAAGTTTCGAAACCAACTCAGTGATTTTAATGATAAAAGGGAAGGTTTGCGGAATGATATAATTATTTGGAAAGAGCAATCGCGGTCAGCAATTATTACAATGGACCGTTTGGTAGTAGAACAAGACAAGATTAACAAAAGGAAGGATGAGTTACAGCATCATTTATCTGATTATAAAAAGGTAATCAGAGAGTTACAGCCAAAGATTGATTCGTACTTAAATTCATACAAAGGAAAGCAATCCTCATTTGAAGCGATTGACAGTGAATTAAAAGAAATGCAAACGGTGTTGGATTCAATGCAGGATAAGCGTTGGGATTTACAGCAAAAATTGTTCGATAAAAAGTCATTGTTTGACCGTACAAATACAATAATCCAAGAAAAGACGGATAATATTTCTCTTTTAGAGGAAAGAATATTAGATCTTGAAAAGGACTTCCAGTCCATTACCAAACAGATCGAAATCAATAAGAACACTAAAACTAGTATTTCGGAAAAATTAGAGAAAAATAAGAATCGGCTGCAAAAGAAGACTGACGAATTAGAAGAACTACAGCAAGAAAAACAACAAATAGATACACAAGAACACAAAGTATCTACGTGGATGGAATTCCTCGAATCTAAATGCCAATTTTATGAGGAATTATTGATATCAAGAGAAGGTTACCCAAGCGGCGTGAAGGATGTCTTGAAAAATAAGGATCAATACAAAGGCGTTCTAGGTACTGTAGGTGATTTACTTAAGGTAGGCGATTCGATAGTGCCTGCGATAGAAATTTCTTTAGGAGAATATGCTAAATGTATTGTTGTTAAAGACCGCAAGACTGCCATCAATATAATAGATATAGCACGTAAACGAAATGCTGGAAAATTAATGATAATACCGTTAAAAGATATTCCAGATGATAAACCAAATACAGCGAATCTAAGAAATGATGACAACATTATTGGTCGGGCAGTTGACTTAGTAAAAACAACAGATTCAATAAAGCCATTGTCCAGATTTTTACTAGGCAATATTCTTCTAGTAAAAGATCTAAAGATCGGGATAAAAGATAATTCACTGAATCACTGGGATCTAGCAGATGAGAATGGAACTTTTTTGATTAGAGGTATGATCATAAATAATCCCAATGGTAATAATGAAGTAGGATTAATTGGTCGAAAAGAAAAAATAAAAATTATCAAACGAGATATTAGAAATCAGAAAATTCAATTTCAAAAATTGCAAGAGCAGTCTAAAAAACTCGAGAAGTCTATTCAAAAAATAAAACAAGATATAGTTTATTTAGATAATCAAATCAAAGAATTAGCCAATGGCCTAGCGGAAATTGAGGGATATCTATTCCGAGAGGGATTTCAACAGAGTCAACTTACTGAATCGATAGTCGCTGCGAAGAAATCAATTAAGGAATATGAGCAAGAGATCAGAAGTCAGTTACTTTTGATTAAAACTCTAAAATCAGAACTTGCAAATGAAGAACAAATACTCAACAAACATGCAAAAGAACAGACCAAAAAAAGTGATGACTTAATAAAATTCCAATCTAAAAGAGATCAATTGCATCAAAATGCACAGGATCTTCGCATAGAGTGCCTTAATCTTGAAGGTCAAAGAGAAAATGTAATATTTCAGCAGCGAACGGCGGAAGATTTAATTAAAGAATTTTCATCTCGAAAATCAGAAATTGATAAGGAAATGACCCAGTTAAAAAGTCAGGATAAGGATTTGAAAAAATCTATTCAGTCAGCTGAAAATAAATTATCAGAGATTAATGGCCTAGTAAATAAGCAAGAATCAATTCTAAGTCTGAAACAGGAAACAGCAAATGACTCCTACCGGCAGATTGAAGAAATACAAGCACAAATCAGGTCAGAGCAGAAAAATCGGGAAGCATTGCTGGAAGAATTAAAACAGTGTGAATTAAAAATCGGTGATTTTGAACAGCGAATCAATTTTGTAAATGAGCGAATCGAAGATCGATATGATACTGAAATCTCTGATAATATGATTGTAGATGAGACAGAAAGTGAATTAAATGCTGCCATTGAGCGAACTGAAAGAAGTATTGAAAATATTGGCCCGATAAATATGGCCGTACAGGCTGAACATGAAGAAGAAAGTAGCCGCTTATTGATGTTAAGTGAACAGCGTGACGACTTAATAGAAGCTGAGAGGAATTTACTAGATACAATTCAAAAAATTGATTCTATTGCTCGAGAGAAATTTCAAAGTACATTTGAAAATATCTGCGGGAATTTCGAAAAGTTATTTGTGATGTTTTTTGAAGGTGGGCGTGGATCCTTGAGACTTGAAGGAGACCCGGATCCTCTTGAAGCCAGTATCGGTATACATGCACAGCCACCGGGAAAGCGAAATCAGTCGCTGCGCCAACTTTCAGCTGGAGAGAAAACACTAACTGCAATAGCATTATTGTTTTCAATATACCAGGTGAAACCAAGTCCTTATTGTATTCTCGATGAAGTTGATGCGCCGCTTGATGATGTAAACATAGGGAAATTTACACGCGTCCTAAATAATTTTTCAGTTGATACTCAATTCATAGTAGTGACGCATAACAAATTGACTATGGAGTCGGCGAACTTCCTTTACGGTGTCACCATGGAAAAGAAAGGTGTTTCGCAACTCGTTTCTGTTAAATTGGACTAAATTAAAAATTTTCTAATCTCTTTATATGTCCGGACATAGTAAATGGTCCACCATTAAGCGTAAAAAAGCCGCGGTTGATGCGAAGCGCGGTAAAATATTTACCACCCTAATAAAGGAAATCACAATAGCTGCATGTGGGGGCGGGGGCGACCCGGATTCAAATCCGCGATTACGACACGCGATTAGTAGTGCCCGTGATGCGAATATGCCCCAGGATAATATCAAAAAAGCTATTATGAAAGGGACGGGAGAACTTCCAGGAACAACTTATGAAGAGTGTACATATGAAGGATTTGGTCCTGGTGGTGTAGCGATATTTATGGAAGTATTAACAGATAATAAAAATAGAACTGTAGCAGATATTAGACACCTGATCACAAAATACGGAGGTAACCTTGGTGAAAATGGAAGTGTCGTGTGGATGTTTGATAAAAAGGGCCAGATTATATTAACAAGAGATAATCAAGATGAAGACACACTTTTTGAAGCCGCAATTGATGCGGGTGCCGAGGATTTTGAAGCAGTTGATGATGCATTTATTGTAACAACAGATCCTGCAGATATTATGTCTGTACGCAGTGCCTTAGAAAATAAGGGATATTATGTTGAATCTTCCAAGGTTGAAATGCTGCCAAAAAATTTGCATAAAATTGATGATGAAAAATCGAAGAAAGCTATATCGCTATTGGATGAAATTGAGGATCATAATGATATTAAATCAGTTTACACGAATTTTGAACCAGCAGGTTGATTTATGCGTGTAATTGGTGTTGATCCAGGCCTTGCGGTGACAGGATTCGGGATTATTGATAAAAAAGATAATACGATCTCAGCTCACAGTTATGGAACAATTCGTCCACCGAAGGGTGTGCAATTAGCGGATAGATTAGGCTATCTGTTTGATGAAATAACTGTCTTAATCGATAAGTACAAGCCAGAAATCCTGGCAGTAGAAGATACTTTTTATCACAAGAATTTTAAATCCGCTATGGTGCTAGGACAAGCCAGAGGAATGATTATCCTTGCCGGTTATAGGCAGAACATACAATGTGTGGAATTCGCTCCAAAAAAAATTAAACAATCTGTGGTAGGTAATGGCAATGCAAGTAAAGAGCAAGTGCAATATATGGTGAAAAATATTTTGCATTTAGATAAACTGCCTACGCCTTTGGACTCGTCAGATGCATTGGCAATAGGCTTGTGTTATTTAAACCAGAATCGTTGGTCTTAAATTTTGATTGATTCCATAAAAGGAACACTAGTTAAAAAAAACCCTACTTCAGTCATAGTTGATGTTGGTGGAATAAGGTTGGGAATTCCTATTACGTTAGCGACTTTTGAGAAAATTCCTAATCCCAACCAGCCTGTCGAATTATTGACTTATTTACATGTACGAGAAGACCTTATGGTATTGTACGGCTTTTATGATGATCATGAACGGGATGTATTCATGCAACTCAATTCAATTAGTGGAATTGGTCCAAGATCTGCCATGAATATTCTTTCGGGCACAGATCCCATAGAGTTCAAGAAAAAAATAATTGATAGTGATGTTGCATCACTGACGTCAATCCCAGGCATAGGGACAAAGACTGCAAAAAGAATAATTGTGGAATTGAAAGATAAATTCACTGATCAAGACACGGGTAGTGAATTAGATTTTCTATTGGTATCTGATGATAAGGATAAGATTGATGATGTGATGAAAGTATTAGTTTCACTAGGATACAAACGCAGTGCAATTAACCAAGTTATCAAAAAATTAGTTACTGAGGATAGCCTTGATGACAATATAGAGGATATAATAAAAAGGGCCCTGAAACTATTTTAAGTGACGATCCAGATAAACTCAACCTATCTTTCATTTATATTGATTAATTATTATTTACAATTCCATTGTTAAATGGACGCATTATGAAGCATACTATTCTTTATGACAAACATATTGGCTTTAATGCAAAAATGGTCCCATTTGCAGAGTTTTCAATGCCGTTGCAATACACCGGTATAACTGATGAGCATAATGCGGTAAGAACATCTGTTGGCGTGTTTGATGTTAGTCATATGGGAGAATTCACAATATCTGGTAATGATGCTGAAAATTTTCTGCAATTATTGACGACCAATGATATTAATAAATTAGCTATTGGTCGGGCCCAGTATTCAACAATGTGTTTAGAGAATGGTGGAATAATTGATGATCTGGTCATTTATCGCTTTGATGATCATTATATGATGGTGGTAAATGCAGCAAATATTGAAAGTGATTTTCAGTGGATTTCAAATAACATAAAAGGAGATGTTACTTTAAGGGATATCAGTGATGAAACTAATCTGATTGCAGTCCAGGGGCCAGAATCTGGTGGACTACTCCATGGAATTACTGACCATAATCCATCCGAATTAAAATTCTATCACTTTATTGAGACCAATGTTGCTGGTTATCCAGTAGTTTTGTCAAGGACGGGATATACAGGTGAACTTGGTTTTGAAATATATGGAAATGATGAGTCAATTCTAGCTATATGGGATAAATTATTTGATACACAAGAGCTGCAGGTATTACCTGTAGGGTTGGGTGCGAGAGACACACTCCGGATGGAAATGAAATATACGCTGTACGGTATGGATATAGATCGAGGGACGACACCTATTGAGGCAGGGTTGCGATGGATCACGAAGTTTGACAAAGGTGCATTTATTGGCCGGAAATCCTTAATGGATGAAAATATTGAGTATAAAAAAAGATTGGTTTGCTTTGAAATGATGGAACGGGCGGTTCCCCGACATAATTATGAAATCTTTGTAAATGAAAAACAGATTGGAATGGTTACAAGTGGTACCCAATCACCATCTTTGAACAAAGGAATAGGTTTGGGCTATGTAGAAATGGAATATGCGAACCCGGGAACCAAAATAGATATCGATATTCGCGGTCGCAAAAAGTCTGCAACTATCATGAAGCCGCCTTTATACAAGCATGGTACAGTGAAATTATAGCCCGGATATGATATCTAAGTTATTTAATTAATGCGGAAAGCCAAGAATAGTAAAAGTAGAACGATCTTTGTAACGGGTGGTGCGGGATTTATCGGATCTCATCTCATTGATAATTTGCTTAAAAAGAGTGATAATATTGTAAGCATAGACAATTTGAATGAGTTCTATAACCCCAATATCAAGAAGCTAAATCAGGTTGATCATTATAAGTATAAGCATTACGAATTTTATGAAGGCGATATACTTGATGAAGGTCTTGTAAGATCAATTTTCAAAAAACATGATATTGATATAGTTATTCATTTGGCGGCCATGGCTGGAGTACGGCCATCAATCAGTAACCCTTCAATCTATACAGAAGTGAATATAACAGGTACTCGGATCATTCTGGACGCCATGGTAGAATCAAATGTAGAAAGACTGATTTTTAGTTCATCTTCAGCTGTCTACGGAAACAATAAGAAAATTCCATTCAGTGAAGATGACTCTGTTGATCGCCCAATTTCACCGTACGCAGCGACAAAAAAAATGGGTGAACTTCTCTGCCATACTTATCATCATATTTATGAGCTAAATATTTCTTTGTTGCGCTTTTTTACTGTTTACGGCCCACGACAACGTCCTGAAATGGCAATACATCAGTTTGTACGAAATGCATTAAATGGCGAACCAATAATTGTTTTTGGCGATGGCTCGACAGCAAGAGATTATACTTACATAGATGATATAATTGATGGTATAATTCTATCTATCGAATCTGATGATCGATATATGATTTACAACCTCGGAAATTCTGAACCAATCAAATTATCAAACCTCATCTTAATAATCGCCGAAGCAACAGGTACCGACCCTATTTTTGAATATCAAGAAATTCCACAGGGTGATGTATTACAGACTTATGCAGACATTAATCGTGCAAAGAACAATTTAGGGTACGATCCAAAAACAGGAATACGGGATGGTATTTCTAAGTTTGTAAAATGGTATATATCAATGAAAAATACTTATGAGGATGTTTACTGATGAAAGAACGTCGCCTTGAGATACTAGGAATCCTATGTATGGCTACTTCATTTCTAGCGCTTATCAGTATGGTGGGCTACAATCCATATGAAGATCCCGGGATATCCCCCAATGTAATGGTTGAAAACCCCATGGGAATTCTGGGAGTCTTTATAGCTTATTTTTTCATCAAATTTACTTTTGGCTACAGCTCATTTTTACTGCCCGTATTAGGTAGTGTTTGGGGGTGGTGGTTTTTTAGTAAAAGGGAAGCATCTATACTTAGTCGAATTAGCGGATATTTACTGGGCGCGATACTATTAATATCCGTTACCTTGGGATTGTTTGAAATTGGTATGTATTCCAGTTCGGGAATTGAATTTAATTACAGTGGGTTAATCGGTGGTAATCTAGCCAATTTTTTAGTGAGCTTTTTTGGAATGATCGGTTCTTCGATAATTGTGCTGACAAGTTGGCTTCTATTGATACGAGGATACTTTTCATGGAGCTTTTATGGGCCATTTGATTCTTTAACAAATTTCATTAAGAAAAAACAGGAAGACCGAAAATTGGTTTCGGTTGAACAAGAGTCCGAAAAAGAAAAACGTCGCCATACAAAGGATTTGATACGAAAAATTGAAGAAAAACAAAAAGATGAGCAGGTAATTCTTGAAAGATATAAAGAAGTTGCTGTTGATGATAATTCTGAAATTGAGGATGTAGATATTGACTCAAAACCAACACAAGAGTCAGTTGAAGAAGGGATCAACGACCCTGCTGTACCTTCAGAGTCTTTCTCAGCGCCTACTCCAGAAAATGATCAAGTTTTACAGGAAGGGTACTCTGATGAAACTCCAGAATCGTACGGAATTGAAGAAGTCCAACAGGATAAGCAAGCCACCGAGTCTTTAGAACCGATTGATGAAGATATTGAAGTCGGTGAAATTGTTATGGAAGAGGAAGTAAATATAGACGAATTAGAAGCCAGAAAAGCCCCTAAGAGAAAATATCAACTACCCAGTAGTGATTTACTAGAGATGCCTGTTAAAGTACTGGATGGTATGTCTAAGGATGAACTGGTAGACAGGGCGAACTTTCTGACCCTAAGTCTGGAAACTTTCGGTGTAGTAGGCAAGGTTGTTAATGTAAGTCCAGGACCCGTTATTACCTTATTTGAGGTAGAACCAGCAGAGGGTGTAAGGGTTAACAAATTTGTGCAATTATCTGATGATTTAGCTAGAGTTATGGAAGCTAGTCGGGTACGGGTAATAGCGCCAATACCAGGTAAATCATCTGTGGGAATTGAAATTCCTAATCGAAATCCAGATACGGTCTTTTTTCGATCCATTATAAATTCTGAAAAGTTCGCTGAATCAGATACTGAATTGACTCTTGCAATAGGGAAAACAACTTCTGGTGAAATTTCTACTTTAAACTTGGCTAAGATGCCCCATTTACTGATCGCTGGCACTACTGGTTCTGGAAAGTCCGTTTGTTTAAACACTATTATTTGCAGTCTGCTTTACCGCGCGAATCCAGATGAATTGAAATTTGTTATTATTGATCCAAAAAAAGTTGAGATGACTCTTTATAATGGATTAAAAGGTTATCACCTGTTGAGCATGGAAGATTTTGATGAATCAATTGTGACAAAGCCTGAAAACGCAACCTTAGCGCTTCGAGCTGTTGAAAAAGAAATGGGTCGGAGATATGATATCTTAGCGGATGCAGTTGTACGCAATATCCAAGAATATAATAGTAAGATGGAAGCTGAGGGCGAACCAATAATGCCATATATCGTTGTGGTGGTGGATGAATTAGCTGATTTAATGATGCTAAATGCCAAGGAAGTAGAACAACCAATTGCACGTCTAGCGCAATTAGCGCGCGCGGTTGGGATTCATCTGGTAATTGCCACACAAAGGCCTTCAGTGGATGTTATCACTGGCCTTATAAAGGCGAACTTTCCTTCTAGAATTGCATTTCAGGTAGCGAGTAAAATCGATTCACGAGTTATTATTGATATGTCTGGCGCGGAGAAACTCATAGGTAGAGGGGATATGCTATATCTAGGATCTGGGTCCTCTGAACCGGTGAGATTGCATAATGCTTTTCTTTCTATTGGTGAAATAGAAGCAATTATGGGTCATATAAAGTCCCAGCCTCAGACTGATGAACTTGTGTTGGAATCAGTAAGAGAACAAACAACTTTGGATGTTGATTCAGGAGAAACTGGTGAGGGCGAAGACGAATTATTGAATGAAGCAATCAAACTTGTGATCATTCACCAGCAGGGTTCAATATCACTAATTCAGCGCCGTATGAAGGTGGGTTATTCCCGCGCAGCCCGATTAATTGACCGTATGGAACAACTTGGTATAGTTGGGCCATTTACGGGCAGTAAGGCACGTGAAGTAATGGTTGATGAAACCTATATGCAGATGATTGACGATTAATTAATACATGACTTCTAGTTTATTGGTAATCCTTTTTATGGTGATGCCGCTTCAAAAGGATGCAAACCAAAAATACCTTGATTATTTATCTAGCGCATTGACTGACCACAACGGCGTTGAAATGAAAATTAAATGGTCGCAGGTTGATGGTGAAAATGTATGGAGTGAAGTTGGTGTAATTGAATTGCTTGGAAATAATAAATATTTTCTCAGTACAAACGAGCAATCTATAAAAGTTGATAACGATCTGATTATAACATATTACAAAACGGATGAAAGTAAAATAATCTATGATACAATGATTGATGGCAGTTATGATATTTTTGATTTTTTATCGGGCAACTTTTCTGGTTTTACCATCAATAATTCCAGCGCTAATAGGGAGACAATTCAGCTGGATTACACATTAAATGAGCTGTACATATCTGGAAAGATATGGATAAAACAGAAAACATTTAAACCTGTAAAGTTTACTATTGGACAGAACCCAAACAGGCCCGAACAATATATTGAAGTTGAAATAACAGACTATCAACCAATATTAGGAAATTCTCAATTTGATTTATTTGCACCAAAAGCGAAAGAGATAATTGATCTACGTGAATAGAACTATCAAACTATTTGTAGGAATTATTATTAGTGCTTTTGGGCTTTATTATGCGTTCAAGCAGGTCAATTTTGGGGAATTATGGATAAGCATAAAGAATGTGAATATTATTTTGATCCTACTAGCTGTTTTTATTCTAGTTTTGAGCAATGTCATAAGAGCCTGGCGGTGGCAAATTTTAGTTAAACCAATAAAAGATGTTTCATTTGATCCTGCTTTTTCGTCAATAATGATTGGATATTTCGGGAATTCTGTTCTGCCGTTTCGAATGGGAGAATTTTTACGGGCGTATGTTGTGGCAAATAAAACATCCTTAACTGCTTCAACAGCATTTGGTACAATTGTTATCGAGAGGATACTTGATTTTGTTGGATTATCAGCAGTAATTCTTCTTATCATGGCCGTATACCCACTAAAATCAATAGGTGGTTTTATTATTATTGGAGTAATTGTACTTTCATTAACTGCATTTATTTTTATCTTTTTATTTAGTGAAGTCAAATCGACTTTATTAGTAAAAATAGAAAAATCATCGTTATTGCGAATTGGGCTTTTGCGTAAAATATTACTTTTTGTAAAGAACTTTTTGGATGGTGCTACTACAATTAGAGCAACAAATAAATTGGGAATAATATTGTTATATACGGTAATTATTTGGATTATGTATTACTGTTCAACCTATTTGGCTACGATTGCTACCGGCATTGAACTAGAATGGTTTGAAATCGGTGTCTTACTAATATCCACTACCTTGGCAATATCGGTACCCGCAGCACCTGGCTATGTAGGTACATATCATGCAGCAGTTGTGTATATACTTACGAATTTATTTGATGTGGGTAGAATAGATGCACAAGCTGCAGCCATAATACTTCATGCCGTAGGTACTATTCCGATAGTGATTATTGGCGCAGGATATTTTTTAAATAGTTCAGTGAATTTCAAGGATATTAAGGATCAAGGATTTTCACAAAATGAGGAAATATAATACAATTTTTCTCGATCGGGACGGCACATTAAACCCAGATCCTGGTTACATATCCTCTTTAGATCAATTTAAGTTCTATGATTTTACTATTCCTGCATTGCAGCGTTTAGCAAATTCCGGGAACAGGTTTTGTATTATCACAAACCAGTCAGGTGTATCACGTGGTCTGATTGATCAAGATGATTTGAATAAAATTCATGATTACATAAAAAACGAATTTTTAAAATATTCAATTCCATTGCTTGATATATATATTTGTACTGATCACCCAGAGAACGCATCAAATCGACGAAAACCTGGTTCAGACATGTTTCTAGAGGCGGCAAATGACCATTCTATTGATATGAGTGAATCACTGATGATTGGGGACTCTATTGATGATATTAAGTCTGGCAATAATCTTGGCATGGATACGGTATTAGTGTTAACAGGGCGTGGTAAGGATACTATCAAAGATAATCCAGATATCGAACCAACTGTAGCAGTTGATGATTTACAGGCTGCGGCAGATTGGATATTGGAATGAAAAAACCAAATAAAATAGCGGTCTTAATGGGTGGCCCAGGAGAGGAAAGAGAAATTTCCTTAAAATCCGGTAAAGCAATACAGTTGGCGCTTGAAGCTATAGGTTATGAGGTTTTGGGTATTACCTTGGAAAATACACTGGGTGATATTATTTCTGATTTGCAATCTGTCGACTTAGTATTTTTGGGCCTGCATGGTAGCACTGGTGAAAATGGAACGATCCAGGGATTTTTTGAATCATTGGGCATAATATACACTGGATCGGATCCATTATCTTCGGCAATATGTATGGATAAGAATATTAGTAAAATTATCGCTAGAGGTTGTAAAGTGATTACACCTGACTGGAAAATTGTTACAAGAGATCAAGATCTTGATGGGGGTAATTCTGAATTTCCACTAGTTACTAAACCAAATGATCAAGGAAGTACTGTGGGCTTAACAATTGTACATGATGAATCTGAACTTGGATCAGCATTAGATTTGGCTTTTAAATACAGTTCTAGCGTTATGGTAGAACAATTTATAGCTGGTAGGGAATTAACAGTTACATTGATGGGCAGCGAGGCTTATCCAGTATGTGAGATTATTCCCTCTCATGAACTTTATGATTATGAATGCAAATATACATCAGGTATGAGTACGTATGTATGTCCGGCAGATATTGGCCTTGATCTAACTGAAAGAGTACAGGAGATATCCGAAAGATTATTTAATGTATTGAAATGCAGACATTATTCTCGAGCTGATTTTCGCCTTGATCATGAAGATAATTTATGGTTCTTAGAAATGAATACATTGCCAGGTATGACGGATACTAGTTTGGCTCCTATAACTGCAAAAGCAGCAGGATTATCTTTCAATGATTTAATTGAATGTATAGTTCTTCAAGCATGGAGTGAATGATGGAAAAATGGATTGCAGTATACACGAAATCTCGTCACGAAAAAGTAGTGATCCAGGAATTAGAAAAGAAAAAGATTGAGGCCTATTGCCCAATACTTAAAGAACGCAGGCAGTGGAGTGATAGAAAACGGTGGGTGGAATTCCCGTTATTTCGCAGTTATGTGTTTGCAAAAATTGAATTGAAGAATAGTTTATATATTTTACAGACAATAGGTGTACATCATATTGTCAAATTTCAGGGCAATATTTCTACCATACCCGATGGAATAATACAAAATATAAAAAGTATGATCGATGGAGGCTTTACGGTTGAACAGGTTGAATACTTTGTTAAAGGCGATGAAGTAAAAGTTGTAGATGGCCCATTGAAGGGCATGGAGGGTATCGTTGTAAAGGTAAAAAATGAAAATAAATTAGTTTTAAAAGTTGCGGCAATTCAGCAGGCCATAGCTGTGCAAATTCACCCTGGATATCTAAAACCAAAGAAAAAGCATGTCAACCCGATTTTACAACACAATAAACCGTAAAAAAGTCGAATTTGAACCGATTACGCCGGGGACGGTAAAACTTTATACCTGCGGTCCCACCGTATACGATACAGCACATATTGGCAATTTTCGTACTTTTCTTTTTGAAGATCTATTGAAACGATTTCTGGTATTTAAGGGCTATGAAGTGTATCACGTTATGAATATAACGGATGTAGATGATAAAACTATAAAACGTGCAATTACAGAAGAAATTACGATTAATGAATTGACGTTAAAATACACTGAGGAGTTCATGAATGACATTAAATCACTGAAAATCCTGCCTGCTGATAAATACCCTCGGGCAACTGATCATATTGAAGAAATGATAAAAATGATTCAAACGCTTGAAGAAAATGGATATGCCTATGAGACGGAAGATCATTCGGTATATTTTCGTTTGGATGCATATGATTCCTACGGCCAGCTTACCCAAATTGATTTGACTCAACAGCGTGTTAATGAGAGAATTATTAATGATGAATATTCTAAAGATAATCCTCAAGATTTTGCTTTATGGAAAGCCCGGGACGATGATGATGGAAAAATATATTGGGAATCGCCCTGGGGACGTGGTCGTCCTGGATGGCATATTGAATGCTCAGCGATGTCAATAAAATACTTAGGGAATCATTTTGATATCCATTGTGGTGGTGTGGATAACATTTTTCCCCATCATGAAAATGAAATAGCCCAATCAGTATCCGCGACACAAGAGCCATTTGTGAACTACTGGATGCACTCAGAGTATCTGCAAATTCAAGGCGATAAAATGAGTAAAACACTTGGAAATTATTATAAAATATCGGATTTAATATCTGAAGGTTTTACGGCGGAAGAAATACGATTTACTTTGCTGAATGCACACTATCGGTCAAAATTGGATTTTTCATTAAAACAAAAACAAGAAGCTAGAACGACCATACAGCGAATTACAGATTTTCAACAGCGATTATTGGAATTAAAGGATAGTAGCGAAACTGAGAGTTCAATACCTGATGAATTTGAAGAATTTGTCGCAGCTCTTGACGATGATTTAGATACACCAAAAGCATTTGCTATATTTTTTGGCTGGATAAGATCGATGAATAAACTACTTGATAGAGGAGAGTTTAAGTTTAGTCAGATAAATGGTGGGCTTGATTTTATTGATAAATTTGACGATCTATTTGCCATAATTCCTGATGCAGAAAGCATTCCTCAGAATATATACGATTTGATAAAAAAACGTGAAAAGGCCCGTTTAAAACAAGACTGGAAAACAGCGGATAAAATACGAAATCAATTGTATCAGGAAGGATGGTTAGTCGCAGACAGTCCTAGCGGTCCTAAAGTTAGATCAAAGAAATAGCCTCATTAATCCAAATTTTTATACACATTTTTCTACAGTTTAAAGTAAGTAAAATATTATTTCATGCCGATAAATGCTTTGTTGTTAAAAATATTACTGATACTTTTCGCGGCTATTCTCGCATCGTAATTATAGACGATGCGTTTTTAGTATTTAGCGGGTGGGACGATATTTTGCAAATTTGAACCTTTTTTTGCCGGTGTAGCTCAGCTGGTAGAGCGTCTGATTTGTAATCAGATGGTCGGGGGTTCGAGTCCCTTCGCCGGCTCTACAAAATTGCTCTTTTAAAATTGAAGATGTCTGTTGGGGAGATGGCCGAGCGGTCAATGGCAGCAGACTGTAAATCTGCCGGCGTACGCCTACGGAGGTTCGAATCCTTCTCTCCCCACGTTACGCGGGTGTAGTTCAATGGTAGAACACCAGCCTTCCAAGCTGGTTACGTGAGTTCGATTCTCATTACCCGCTCTAGTGAACGCCTGCGTAGCTCAGTCGGTAGAGCGCTTCCTTGGTAAGGAAGAGGTCACCGGTTCAAGTCCGGTCGTAGGCTCGATGAAAAAGTTTTTTGAAGATTTATATTAATTAAAGAGAAAGAATAAAATGTCAAAAGCGAAATTTGAGCGAACGAAGCCGCATGTAAACATTGGCACTATAGGCCATGTTGATCACGGTAAGACGACGTTGACAGCTGCGATCACGCTAATTCTGAGTGCCCGTGGTTTAAGTGAGGTACGATCATTTGATAGTATTGATAATGCGCCAGAGGAGCGTGAGCGTGGTATTACGATCCAGACAGCGCATGTAGAGTATGAAACAGAGAACCGTCACTATGCCCATGTAGATTGCCCTGGTCACGCGGATTATATCAAGAATATGATCACTGGTGCAGCGCAGATGGATGGTGCAGTATTAGTGGTGAGCGCTGCGGATGGTCCGATGCCTCAAACCCGGGAGCACGTATTATTGGCTCGTCAGGTAAATGTGCCCAGTATCGTTGCATTTATGAACAAGACGGATCAGGTAGATGACCCTGAACTGATTGAATTGGTGGAAATGGAACTGCGCGATTTGCTGAATGAGTATGATTTTCCTGGTGATGATACGCCGATTATTAAGGGCAGTGCATTAGAGGCATTAAATAATTCTAGTGATGAAGGCGCGACGCAATGCATTACTGAGTTAATGGCAGCTTGCGATTCTTTTATACCGGAGCCTAAACGTGACGTAGATCGTCCTTTCCTGATGCCCGTGGAGGATGTATTTAGTATTACGGGTCGTGGGACAGTTGGTACTGGTCGAATAGAGAGAGGCATTATTAATGTTGGTGATGAAGTCGATATTATCGGTATGGATGCCCATGATAAGTCGGTTGTGACTGGCGTAGAGATGTTCCGTAAGATCCTTGATCAGGGTCAGGCTGGTGATAATGCTGGTTTACTACTTCGCGGTGTTGATAAGGATGATTTGAAGCGCGGTCAGGTAGTTGCCAAGCCAGGCAGTATAACGCCTCATACAAAGTTTAAGGCGAATGTATATGTATTGAAGAAAGATGAGGGTGGTCGTCATACGCCATTTTTCAATGGCTATCGTCCGCAGTTTTATTTTCGTACGACAGATGTGACCGGCGTGGTAACGTTGCCTGAGGGTACGGAGATGGTAATGCCGGGAGATAATGTGGAGATGGATGTGGAATTGATTACCAGTATAGCGATGGATAAGGAATTGCGATTTGCGATTCGAGAAGGTGGTCGGACTGTCGGTGCTGGTGTGGTTACTGAAATTAAGGAATAAGGGTAAAAATGGCAGGTAACAGCAAGCGCGCGATTATTCAACTAGAGAGTACAGCTGGCACAGGATATCGTTATACAGTCACGAAAAGCAAGCGTTTACATCCGGATCGGGTAGAATATAAAAAATATGATCCTGTAGTCCGTAAACATGTGCTTTTCAAGGAAACTAAATAATTTTTTGAATTACTACTCACTAGTGGATTGTACCGAATTAATTAGGAGTGTAGCTCAATTAGGTAGAGCACCGGTCTCCAAAACCGGGGGTTGCGGGTTCGATTCCTGCCACTCCTGCTGGATTTGATAATTGAATCAAGAGAATAGTCCTGATTCTGAATGATCAAGAAAATAAAATCCTTCATATCGGACGTTGATTTTGAAATGAAAAAAGTTTCTTGGCCGACATGGGATGAATTAAGAGGATCGACCTACGTTGTGCTAACACTCACATTTATTTTAGGTCTTTATCTCTTTTTTACGGATTTAATACTATCAAAAATATTGAGTGTTTTACTATGATGGATTGGTATTCGTTAAGGGTTATATCCGGGAAAGAAAAAAAGATTCGGGATTCATTATTACTCGAAGTAGAACGTGAAGGATATAGTGCGAAGGTTGATGAAGTATTTGTTCCTTCAGAGAATATCGTGGAAATGCGCGATGGTAAAAAGAGGGTAAGAAATAAAGTTTTTTTCCCGGGATACGTGCTTATAAAAATGGATATGGATAAAGAAGCAAAGTATATGATAGAAAATATCTCTGGGGTGATGAGTTTCGTTGGCCCACAAGGTAAGCCCCAAGCGCTGAAACAAGAAGAGATAAATCGGGTACTTGGCGTTGTTGAGGGATCAAGAGGAAAAGAGGTTGTGACGTCACTTTTTAAAGTTGGTGATCACGTCAAGGTTTCGGATGGTCCTTTTTTAGATTTTTCGGGTTTTGTTAAAGAAGTCAATTACGAGAAGCAAAAATTAAAGGTTTCTGTGAGCATTTTCGGAAGGCCTACACCAGTTGAATTGGATTATTTGCAAGTAGAAAAAGAGAAATAAACAATGCCGCTAAAAAAGGAAATTGGTTTTATAAAACTTCAAATACCTGCCGGACAGGCCAATCCTGCGCCACCAGTAGGACCTGCGCTGGGACAACATGGTGTGAATATTATGGAATTTTGCAAAGCGTTTAACGAACAAAGCAAAGACCAGATGGGTATGATTATACCTGTTGAGATCACAGTATTTGCTGGTCGTAGTTTTACTTTTATAACAAAAACACCGCCTGCAGCTATATTACTTAAAAAGGCTGCAGGATTAGATAAAGGTTCGGGTGAGCCAAACAAAGAAATAGTAGGTTCAGTATCTGAAAATGATCTTGCCAAGATTGCCGAAGCAAAAATGCAGGATTTAAATGCAAACACAATTGAAAAAGCCGTGGAAATGATTCGAGGTACAGCCAGAAGTATGGGTATTGAGGTTAGTTAGTTTATATGAAATTGACTAAAAATAACAAATCAATCGCTGAAAAATTAGACCGGCAAAAAGAATATTCACTTGAAGATGCGGTTTCTTTAGTTAAGGAACTGAAATATGGACAATTTGATGAATCAGTTGATATTGCGATAAATATGGGAGTTGATCCTCGTCATGCAGACCAAAATATTCGAGTAACTACTAGCCTTCCCAACGGAACGGGGCGTGAAGTTACAGTGCTAGTTTTAGCTCGAGGCCCAAAGGAAAAAGAAGCGAAAGAAGCGGGCGCAGATTTTGTTGGAAATGATGATTACATTGAGAAAATAAAAAATGGCTGGACAGAAATTGATAAAGTTGTTGCTACCCCTGATATGATGCCGGCACTTGGAAAATTGGGAAAAATTCTCGGCCCTAAAGGATTAATGCCTAACCCCAAGAGTGGTACAGTGACTATGGATATAACCAAGGCGGTTGGGGAATTAAAAACTGGGAGAGTAGAGCTAAGAGTAGAAAAAAATGGGATCATCCATACCAGCTGTGGTAAAACGTCATTTAATGAGAAAGATTTAATTGAAAATATTCGAATTATTTATGATACTATTATTAAAACGAGACCAGCATCCGCGAAGGGGCAATATCTAAAAAAAATCACATTATCTTCAACGATGGGGCCAGGTATAAAAGTTGATCAAACAAGTATAAAGTAATATTATGCCAAGCCAAAAAAACCTAGACGAAGTAACACAATTAACGGAAAAGCTTGATAAAGCAACTGCAGTCTATTTCACTGATTACCTCGGCCTTGATGTGTCAAGTATCACTGAACTTAGGTCTGAGTTTTTTAAAGCATCAGTCGAATTTAAAGTGGTTAAAAATACATTATTAAAATTAGCTGCAAAAAATATCAACCTTGAAGGACTTGATGATTTTCTCGTTGGATCGACAGCGATAGCAATTTCGTATGACGAACCAACTGCACCGGCAAAAGTTTTGAAAAAATTTACCGAAGATCATGATAAGCCAGAGGTAAAAGCAATATTATTTGATGGTGAAGTGTTGGAAGGTAGTGAATATAAGAAATTTGCAAGCCTGCCAACGAAGGATGAATTACTTACTAAGCTAGTTATGATGTTAAATAGTCCGATTACAATGTTGGCTCGTACATTAAATGCGCCAATGACAAATCTTGTAAGTGGTCTAAACAATTTGAAAAATGAAAAATCTTTATAACTGATAATCAAGGAGTATCTACAATGGCTGAAACTAAAAGAGCAGATGTCCTATCCTACTTAGAATCTGCAAATATGGTTGAAATATCAGACCTCATAGCAGAAATCGAAGAAAAGTTCGGCGTAACAGCTACTGCGCCAGTAGCGGTTACTGCAGCCGGTCCTGCGGATTCTGCCGCTGGTGCTGACGAAGAAAAAACAGAGTTTGATGTCATGCTGGAAAGTGCAGGCCAAGCCAAGATCAATGTGATCAAAACAGTTCGGGCTATTACCAGTCTAGGCTTAAAGGAAGCAAAGGAGTTAGTTGACTCTGCTCCAAAGCTTGTTAAAGAGGGAGTTGCAAAAGCTGAAGCGGAAGAAATCAAAACACAGCTTGAAGAAGCTGGTGCAACAGTCGAGTTAAAGTAATTATTTACTTCAATACAATAATCTACCGGTTATTTCATTCTAAAAATAAAGGAGGTTTCTTTGGGATCCGTAGCAAGTAAAAAAGCGGAGAGGGTATCCTTTTCTAAAATACCATCTCTCGTCGAGATGCCTGATTTTCTGGCGTTGCAAAAGGAATCATTTGATCGATTTTTACAACTGCATGTACCAGAAGATGAACGGGATCACCTGGGTCTTGAGGGGGTATTTCGTGATGTGTTTCCGCTCGAAGATTCACATCGAAATTATATACTAGAGTATAATAATTATTTTTTGGGCCTGCCAAAATATTCACCAGATGAATGTATAGATCGCGGTGTAACATACTCAGTGCCGTTGAAAGTTCGTCTCACTTTGAATATTACTGATGAAGAAAACAAGAATGAATTTGCACAAAGTATTCAACAGGATGTTTATTTTGGTAACATTCCTGCGATGACAGAAAAAGGCACATTTGTTATCAATGGTGCTGAGCGTGTAATCGTATCTCAACTTCATCGTAGTCCTGGAGTCTTTTTTGATGAAGCAATCCATCCAAACGGTGCTAAGCTTTTCCAGGCGAGAATCATTCCATTTCGTGGATCCTGGTTGGACTTTACAACTGATATTAATGATTGTCTTTTTACAATCATTGATCGAAGACGAAAGTTTCCAGTTACAATGCTTTTAAGGGCACTCGGCTTCTCCACGAACAAAGATATTTTTAGAGCATTTGACTGTATTACTACTATCTCTTTAAAGAGCAAAGACATTGATCAATATTATGGCACTACGATAATTAATGATATTATTGATGAAAATACGGGTGAAATATTTTTTGAAGGTGGTACAAAGGTTGATGTTAATGTAGTGGAAACATTGGTAAATAATAAAATATCACAAGTAGAAGTAGTTGATAGTAACCGTCAATTTTCATCAATGTTACTTCTTAATACCATGGAAAAGGATCCTACTCACAGCACCGAAGAAGCATTGGGAGTGGTATATCAATTAATCAGATCAGGCGAACCGCCTAATTTAGAAACGGCGCAAAAATTCATTGAAAGGCAATTTTTCAGCCCCAAGAAGTACGATCTGGGTCAAGTAGGACGTTATCGGTTGAACCAGCAGTTTGATCTTGATGTACCTGTTGACGATACTGTATTAACAATGGATGACATTGTATGCGTGATACGATTTCTTATCGATATGAGGAAGGGTGACCGTGGATCAGACGATATTGATCATTTAGGCAATCGAAGGGTAAAAACGGTAGGTGAATTACTAACAAATCAGTTTAGCGTTGCTTTAAGTCGAATGTTGAGGACCATTTATGAACGTATGAACTTGCGAGAATCTGAATCAATCACTCCTCAAGATCTTATAAATTCTAGAGTAGTCACCACTGTTATAAATACGTTTTTTGGTACTAGCCAATTATCCCAGTTTGGTGATCAGACAAATCCACTTGCCGAAATCACACATAAGCGCCGTATTTCTGCGCTTGGCCCAGGGGGGCTTACCAGAGAGCGGGCTGGTTTTGAAGTTCGTGATGTTCATTACACTCATTATGGTAGATTATGTCCAATTGAAACTCCTGAAGGACCTAATATTGGGTTAATATCTTCATTAGCACTATACGCTACAATAAATCAGCATGGTTTTATAGAAGCGCCCTATCGATTACTTGATAAAAAAGGGAATAGTACCTATGCTACGGAATCAGTAGAATATCTGTCCGCTGATGATGAAGATCGAGTGATGATTGCACAATCGGACTCAAGAATGGATAAAAAGGGCCGTTTAATGGATAATATATTACGTGCCAGAATCAAGGGTGATTTTCCGGTTGTTGATTCAAGCGAAATTGAATTCATGGATGTTGCGCCAAACCAAATTTTAAGTGTTGCCGCTGCTTTAATACCATTTTTAGAACATGATGATGCAAATCGTGCGTTAATGGGTTCAAATATGCAAAGACAATCTGTCCCACTTATGAATCCTACTGCTCCAATTGTAGGGACGGGCATAGAATCAAAAGTAGCTAAAGATTCCTACGCGGCGCTTGCCTCTCCTGTGGAAGGAGTGGTGACATTCGTCGATTCGAATAAAATTATTGTAAAGTCTGATGATTTACCAGATGATCTAACCTTATCAAAGGGATCGAATCTTTTTGAGTTACCTTTGAAAAAGTTTTGGCGCACGAATCAGAACACATGTCAGAATCAGAAGCCTCATGTTAAGATCGGGCAACGCGTAAAGAAGGGTGAGATTGTTGCTGATGGTGCATCTTGCCAAAATGGCGAGTTAGCTTTGGGGCAAAATATTAGAGTAGCCTTTATGCCTTGGCGCGGATATAATTTTGAGGATGCGATTGTTCTCAGCGAGAGGCTGGTGACCGAAGATATATTTACCAGTCTGCACATTAATGAAATAGATCTGGAAGTGCGCGATACAAAACGTGGAGAAGAAGAGTTAACGGCAGAAATACCAAATGTAGGTGAAGATGCAACAAGAGTGTTGGATGAAAATGGTATTGTGAGAATAGGGGCCAAAGTGCAAGAAGGTGATATCCTGATTGGCAAGGTTTCACCGAAAGGTGAAACTGATCCCACACCAGAAGAAAAGTTGCTCAAGGCTATATTTGGTGAAAAGGCTGGGGAAGTTAAAGATGGATCCCGCCGAGCTGATCCCGGTGTGGAAGGCGTTGTTATCAAAACAAAGCTTTTTCAAAAAAGAGCTCGTATGTCAAGAATTGAATTAAAAAAAGCAATTCAAAACCTCCAGTTAAAAGCGAGGTCAACTAAAACACATTTAAAGGAATCACGTGACAAGAAATTAATGGATTTGTTAATATATCAAATTTCCAGCGGGATTAGGAATATTTCAAATGGTCGCACTCTGATAAAAAAATCAACAAAGTTAACAGAAAAAAGACTAAAGAAATTTGATCTGGAAAGATTTGCGCAAGATAACCCATGGATTGAAAACAAATCAGCTTGGAAGGATATAAAGACTGTGTGGCGTACTTATCGCAGGGAATGGTCTGAAGCTGAAGATAACTTGGAAAAGGAAGTATTTAAATTACGTATTGGAGACGAACTGCAGCCAGGCATCCTTAGACTTGCGAAAGTTTATGTAGCAAATAAAAGAAGGGTCAAAGTTGGGGATAAGATGGCAGGACGCCATGGAAACAAAGGAATTGTCGCTATTATTGTTCCGCAAGAAGATATGCCTTTTACTGAAGACGGAACACCGGTCGATATTGTTTTGAATCCCCTTGGCGTTCCCTCGCGTATGAATTTAGGGCAATTATATGAAACGATGCTTGGCTGGGCGGGTGAAATACTTGGATTAAGGTATAAATCGCCAGCATTTGACGGTGCAAGCCCTGAACTTGTTGAAATGGAGATGAAAAAAGCAGGGTTACCTGTTAATGGCAAGGTAAAGTTAATTGATGGTCGTACTGGCGAATTTTTTGATAATACTGTGACTGTAGGAGTAATCTATATGATGAAACTGGCGCATATGGTTGATGATAAAATGCACGCAAGATCAACAGGGCCTTATTCCCTTATTACCCAACAGCCACTAGGTGGTAAAGCACAATTTGGTGGTCAACGATTTGGTGAAATGGAATGTTGGGCCTTGGAGGCGTATGGTGCAGCCCACACACTCCAAGAAATTTTGACCGTTAAATCTGATGACGTTGAAGGAAGATCAAAAGTCTATAATGCAATCGTTCGTGGTGAAAATTTTCCAGATTACGGGTCTCCAGAGTCTTTCAATGTTCTGATCAAAGAACTGCAAGGCTTAGGCATTGATGTTGAATTAAACTAAAGAGAAAGGTGTACTCTTGACTTACATACAATCTACAAAAGTCGATTTATCCAAAAAATATGAGTCTATAACCATTGGCCTTGCTTCGCCTGAGATGATATTAGCAAGGTCATACGGTGAGATCCTAAAACCAGAAACTATCAATTATCGTTCTTATAAGCCTGAAAAAGATGGATTATTCTGCGAAAAGATCTTTGGACCAGTTAAGGATTATGAATGCCATTGCGGTAAATATAAAGGTATTCGTTATCGTGGAATTATTTGTGATCGCTGTGGTGTAGAAGTAACCCGGAAAAAAGTCCGCCGCGAAAGAATGGGGCACATCACTTTGGCTGTTCCAATTATTCACATCTGGTATCTGAGATCAATACCAAGCAAACTAGCCTATTTAACAGGACTAAAGACGAAGGAACTGGAGCGAATCATATATTATGAGACCTTTGTCGTAATTGAGCCTGGAAAAAGTGGTCGTAAGGCAATGGAATTATTAGATGAAGAAGAATATTTTGAACTGGAGCGCGAATTCGGTTTTTATGCAGTAAGTGAAGAAGAGCGGGATAATGAAGACTTCTTTTATGCAACCATGGGTGGGGAAGCAATCAAAGAATTGTTATCGCGTATAAATTTATTTGAGTTAAAAAAATCACTTGAAGAGATCATTAAAACATCAAAATCAAAACAGAAGCGAACTGAAGCGCTAAACCGTCTCAAAATCGTAAAAACGTTTTTACCAGCGCTTTCCAAAAAAAGGCTCAACCAACCTGAATGGATGGTTATTTCTGTATTACCTGTCATTCCACCTGAATTACGTCCACTGGTTCCACTGGAAGGCGGAAGATTTGCAGCTAGTGATCTGAACGATTTATATCGCCGGATCATAATCAGAAATAATCGATTAAAACAATTAATCGAAATTGGTGCACCCGATGTAATACTTCGCAACGAAAAGCGAATGTTGCAGGAAGCAGTTGATGCATTATTTGATAATAATCGTCGCAAAACTGCGATTAGAAGTGGTACCAGGCGTCCATTAAAATCAATTTCTGATATGTTGAGGGGTAAAACGGGTCGTTTCCGTCAGAATCTTCTTGGAAAACGTGTTGATTATTCCGGTCGGTCTGTAATTGTGGTGGGACCGGAATTGCGTATGAGTGAATGCGGTTTGCCAAAAAATATGGCGCTTGAACTATTTAAACCGCATATGATCTATGAATTGATCGCGAGAGGTTATACTGAAACACCGCGAAGCGCCAAATTGATGATCGAAAACCGGGAACAAGTAGTTTACAAGGTATTGGAATATGTAGTGAAGGATCACCCGGTCTTGCTTAACAGAGCACCAACGCTCCATCGTCTTGGAATTCAAGCTTTCCAACCAATATTAGTGGATGGTAAAGCAATCAAATTACATCCACTTGTCTGCGCAGCATTTAATGCTGATTTTGATGGTGATCAAATGGCCGTACATGTGCCTCTAAGTGTCCAGGCGCAGATGGAAGCACGGGTATTAATGCTCTCAAGTCATAATGTGCTCCACCCCGCAAACGGAAAACCAATCTGTGTCCCTTCGCAAGATATGGTACTGGGTTGTTATTACCTAACACGACCCAAAACCGGGGCTTTAGGTGAAGGAAAGTCAATTGGATCTATTGATGAAGTTCTAATTGCTTTTGAGAATAAAATGGTCGACATGCATGCGATAATTAATCTTCGTCACGATGGGAAATGGTATAAAGAAACAACCGTTGGTAGGGCAATTTTTAATTCCATATTACCCAAAGAACTTGAATATGCGGATTTGACAATTTCAAAAGATGATCTAGTAAAAATTATTAATCAGGCATATTTAGTTGCTGGGAATTATAAAACCGTAGAGTTTCTTGATGATCTTAAGGATCTTGGTTTTGCTTCAGCTACTCAAGGTGGATGCTCAATATCTATAAGTGATGTTATGATACCTGATCAAAAAGATGAAATTATACAATCAGCCCAAAATAAGGTAGATGATATTACTGACAAATATAATCGCCATATTCTTACTGATGGCGAACGCTATAACAAAGTGATCGATGTTTGGACGCATGCTACTAATCAAGTAGCTGCCACTATGATGGACGGATTGAAGAATGACGGGCAAGGTTTCAATCCGGTATATATGATGGCCGATTCTGGTGCTCGTGGTAGCCAGGATCAAATAAAACAATTAGCAGGTATGAGAGGCCTTATGGCCAAGCCTAAAAAATCAATGACTGGTGGTAAAGGTGAAATTATAGAATCCCCTATCATTTCTAATTTTAAAGAAGGTCTATCCGTACTAGAATATTTTATATCTACACACGGAGCAAGAAAGGGTCTTGCTGATACTGCATTAAAGACTGCGGATGCTGGTTATTTGACGCGCCGGTTAGTAGATGTGGCTCAGGATGTAGTTATTTATGAAGAAGACTGCGGCACTATTAATGGTCTATTAATTTCAGATCTTAAGGAGGGAGAAGAAATTATAGAACCATTAGCAGACCGTATTTTAGGCAGAACGATACTTGATGATTTTATTCTAGATGGAAAAAAGCTGATTAAAACCGGCCAGATAATAGGTGATAAAGAAGCGGAAGTCATCGCTGATTCTAATGTTGAGAGTCTTAGGATAAGGTCTGTTTTAACTTGTGATTCCCGTCGCGGGGTATGCGCAAAATGCTACGGTTGGAATTTGTCAACCCATGATATAGTTGATCTTGGTACAGCCGTTGGTATCCAGGCTGCGCAAAGTATTGGTGAACCGGGCACTCAGCTTACACTGCGCACATTTCATATTGGTGGTACGGCAACACGAATTATCGAGCAATCTGAAATGAAGACTAACCGCGCCGGTACTGTAAAATTTTCCGAAGACATTGAGATAGCGAATACAAAGGATCAAACTGGTGCCAGCGTAAGCCGCTGCATGGTTAGAAATGGTAAAGTTTTTATCATTAATAAAAAAGATGAAATACTCGCACAGTATAATGTTCCCTACGGATCTAATGTAATTGTTAATCAAGGTGAAATAGTGTCAGCAGGAAAAGTGTTATTTCAATGGGATCCTTATACAGATGTAATCCTGGCTAGACAGAGCGGTATTATATCGCTCAAAGATTTTGTTGAAGGTGACACATATCAGGTTGAAGCTGTAGAGGGCGGAAAAAAACAGATGGTTATTATCGAAGCTAAAGACCGTCGTCTTAGCCCCCATGTTGAAATTATCGGTACTACAGGCAATATTCTTGCTGGTGGTACAATCTTGCCTGTAACTGCAACATTGGTTGTGAGCAAAGGTCAAAAGGTATCCCGCGGTCAAACACTTGTCAAGATTCCACGCGACATAGGTAAAACTCGTGATATTACAGGCGGTTTACCAAGGGTTGCGGAATTATTCGAGGCACGGAATCCAAAAAATCCTTCTGTAGTGAGCGAAATCGATGGTCGCGTAAAGTTTGGTGATACAAAAAGGGGTGTTAGAACCATGATTGTTGAAGCCGATGATGGTGAGTCTAAAAAGTATAGAATACCTTACGGAAAACATGTAATTGTCCATGAACACGATCGTATTCTAGCAGGCACGCAGCTTTGCGAAGGTTCAACTTCTCCCATGGATATACTAAAGATTCTAGGAGCCGGAAAAGCGCGCGAATATTTAGTGAACGAGATCCAAGAGGTTTATAGGCTTCAAGGGGTAAAAATTAATGACAAACACCTTGAAGTAATTGTACGGCAGATGATGCAGAAGATTAGCGTTGTTGAACCAGGAGATACGGATTATCTGCCACAAGATCATGTAAATCGAAGTGAATTTTTTGAGAATAATAATAACGTACTATCAATGGTAAAAATTACGGATCCCGGTGACTCGGAGTTTGAAAAAGATATGTTGGTAGATAAGAAAGAGTTTAATGAGTTGAATAAGGAATTGAAAGAAAGCGGAAAGAATCCGGCTAAATATAGCAAAACTAAGCCTGCGACTTTTGAGCCGCTTTTAATGGGAATCACCCGTGCATCTCTAAATACTGAGAGTTTCATTTCTGCAGCTTCCTTTCAAGAAACTACCCGAGTATTAACTAATGCGGCAACGGCTGGCCAGACCGATTATCTGCGCGGGCTCAAAGAAAATGTTGCCGTAGGCCGGTTAATTCCTGCAGGGACTGGTCTACACGCCTATAGAGATATAATTGTTGGTAGCACCAGTGAAGAACAGGATGATACTGAATTGATCCAAAAAGCTGTAAGCTGACTGCTCTGTAATTGTGAATAATATAAATTGCTGTGTACGAAAAATAATGATAATTTTCTTGGCTTTTGAGTAAGTGTTATGCCGACGATAAACCAATTAGTTCGTAAGGGCCGTAAGCGGATAACCAAAAAGACCGCAACACCAGCCCTGAAGGGAAACCCCCAGAAAAGGGGCGTGTGCACTCGTGTATACACAACGACACCTAAAAAGCCAAACTCGGCTTTACGTAAAGTTACGCGTGTGCGATTGACAAATGGTATGGAAGTCACTGCTTATATCCCAGGAGAAGGTCATAACCTTCAGGAACATTCAATTGTACTAATAGAAGGTGGTCGTGTAAAAGATTTACCAGGTGTAAGGTATCACATCGTTCGCGGAACGCTGGACACTTCAGGCGTTTCTGATAGGACAACTAGTCGTTCACGTTATGGTGCGAAAAAACCAAAATAATAGATAGTTATGCGAAGACGGCGACCAGAGCGCAGGAAAATTTTACCGGACCCGGTTTATAGAGACCTCTCAATTTCGAAGTTCATTAATTTCTTAATGAAAGGTGGCAAAAAGGGTGTGGCTGAACGAATATTTTATAATGCATTAGACAAAATCAAACAAAAGACAAAGTCTGATGGTGTGAAGATTTTTGAAAAAGCTATAGAAAATACATCCCCAATGGTAGAAGTAAAATCGCGAAGAATTGGTGGTGCAACCTACCAGGTACCTATCGAAGTACCAAATAGTCGGAAATTCTTTCTTGCATCCCACTGGATAATTAAATCTGCCAGTGGACGTGGCGGTAAGCCGATGGCTGAAAGACTTGCCACGGAATTAATTGCTGCGGCGAATAACGAAGGTGGCGCCATTAAGAAAAAAGAAGATACTCACAGAATGGCAGAAGCAAACAAAGCATTTGCTCATTTTCGGCGATAAAGAAGGTTAAAAAAGTGACTAATAATTCTCTAGATACTGTAAGGAACATAGGTATAATGGCGCATATTGATGCCGGTAAAACCACGCTTACAGAAAGAATACTGTTTTATACTGGTCGCACGCATAGGATTGGCGAGGTTCATGATGGTGGTGCTACCATGGATTGGATGGAGCAAGAGAAGGAACGCGGTATTACTATCACCTCCGCAGCGACAACCGCTATTTGGAATGATCATCGAATTAATATAATTGACACCCCAGGCCACGTTGACTTTACAGTCGAAGTGGAGCGGTCACTGCGTGTATTAGATGGATCTGTGGCAGTTTTTTGTGCAGTAGGAGGTGTTGAGCCGCAAAGTGAGACTGTATGGCGACAAGCTGACAAATATAATGTACCGATAATGGCATTTGTTAATAAGATGGATCGGGTTGGTGGTGATTATTTTCATGTATTGGAAATGATGAAGGAAAGATTGGGTGCAAATCCTTTGCCAATAGTAATACCTATAGGGTCGGGTGAACTATTTACGGGGATTATAGACTTACTAGAAATAAAAGCCATATTATATAATGAATCTACTTTAGGCGCGCGATTTGAATATTCGGATATTCCTCATGACAAGACAGAAGAGGCGAATGAATGGCGGCATCATTTAATTGAAGAAACTGCCGCTTATGATGAACATTTATTAGAAAAATACCTAAATGAAGAAGATATATCCGTTATTGAAATTAAAAAGGCAATAAGAAAAGGATGTCTTGATAATACTTTTGTTCCTACTCTTTGTGGATCTGCGTTTAAGAATAAGGGTGTGCAACGACTTCTTGATGCAGTCGTAGATTTTTTACCTTCTCCAATCGATATTGGTGAAGTAAAGGGTTATGACCCAAAAGATACCGATATTGAAATACGCCGGACACCAGATGATAAATCCCCTTTTAGTGCCCTTGCCTTCAAAATTATGACTGACCCATATGTGGGGCGATTAACATACATACGGGTTTATTCTGGAAAGCTAGAAAAGGGCTCATATGTGTATAATCCAAATATAGACCGACGTGAAAGAGTTAGTAGAATTCTGCAAATGCATGCCAACAAGCGTGAAGAAAGAGATGTGGTAAGCGCCGGTGAAATTGTAGCGGTAGTTGGGCTTAAAAATACCAATACTGGGCATACGATTTGCGATGAAAATAATGGGATATTGCTTGAAGCTATGGATTTCCCTGAACCAGTTGTTGAAGTATCGGTAGAGCCGGTTAGTAAAGCAGAACAGGATAACCTGTCAAAAGCATTAGCTAAACTCAGCGAGGAAGATCCTACCTTTAAAATATCTACAAATCCAGATACAGGTCAGACAATTATAGCCGGTATGGGCGAGCTCCATTTAGATATACTTATTGACAGGTTATTAAGGGAATTCAATGTTCAAGCTCACATCGGCAAACCGCAGGTTGCTTTCTGTGAAGCGATTACCAAAAGAGTTGAAAAAATCGATGTTAAATTTGCCCGTCAATCAGGCGGTAGAGGTCAGTACGGTCATGTGGTTATTAATGTTGAACCAAATGAGTTGGGTAAAGGATTTCACTTTGAGAATAAAATCGTTGGTGGTGTGATACCAAAAGAATACATACCTTCTGTTAAGCAAGGTATGGAAGAAGCAATAAAAAATGGGGTCTTGGCTGGCTATCCAATTGAAGATGTTCGTATAGAACTTGTTTTCGGGTCATATCATGATGTGGATTCTTCCGAAATAGCCTTTAAAATAGCTGGGTCCATGGCCATCCAGGAAGCTTGTCGAAAAGCAGATCCTGTTTTGATGGAACCGATGATGAAAGTAGAAGTAATAGTGCCCGAGGAGTACCTTGGAGATGTAATGGGCGATATTAATTCAAGGCGAGGAAAAGTTGAGAGTATGGGACAGCGTAAAGATGCCCATGTTTTAAATGCAGTTGTCCCGCTAAGTCGTATGTTTGGATATGTTACTGATTTACGATCATTAACTCAAGGACGTGCTGTTTTTCACATGGAGTTTTCAAACTACCAGAAAGTACCTGCAAAAATAGAGACTGAAATTATCGAGCGGATACATGGAAAAGCTTCTTAACTCGATTAGGGAGAAAGGATAAAATGTCAAAAGCGAAATTTGAGCGAACGAAGCCGCATGTAAACATTGGCACTATAGGC
>ENA-ORDI01000402-ORDI01000402.1-marine-metagenome-genome-assembly--contig:-NODE-402-length-30662-cov-2.976165_pt1 | contig 30662 bp, 28 predicted proteins | sample MGYA00248628_ERZ508525 | MGnify/ENA primary metagenome ERZ508525 (study PRJEB26195, sample SAMN05422138) | marine metagenome | isolation source: East of Porto Seguro, South Atlantic Ocean | place... | reverse complement strand
AATCAAGCCATGTTGGCAAAAGCCGCTGAAAAACTCTCAAGCAAAGTCCATTTAGAAGTGGGGAATGCCGAGTCCCTTCCATACGATTCCCAATCATTTGATTGGGTGGTGTTGTCCAATTGTTTTGGTCATATCAACAATCAAGAAGCTGCTTTGAATGAAGCTCATAGGGTTTTAACAGACGATGGGAAAATAATTATCACTGATTGGACTAGAGATTTTTTGACCATGCGAATTTTAAATCTCTACGTTCAATTGTTTGATTATGCCAAATACAACAGCTTAAAGAGTTCTGAAACAATTGCGATGCTGGAGAAGCTGCATTTTAACTGCCTCAGTGCAGAAAGTTATAAAATCAATTGGTTCTGGGGGCTCTACACTATTCTTGGCGCAAAGAGATAGACTGTAGGCATGATAAACATCAATTCTAGAGACGTTTTTAGTCATCCTGCTTTTTTTCTGGCTACAGGATTTGGTATAGGCTTGATCCCTTTTGCACCAGGGACTTGGGGTAGCTTACTTGGCATTCTCATTTATCTCGCTTTGCATGCTCTGGGCTTGACGTCCTTATGGGAACTGTTGATCATCCTTCTGTTTTTCTTTTTAGCTCTTTGGGCCTGTAATGTGGTTTTAGAAAAACGTGACGTTCACGACCCTCCTGCGCTTGTCATCGATGAAACAGTCGCAATGATGTTGCTTTTAGTAACCATTCCGATAACAACTGTTTGGGTAATCGTTGCATTTTTGACTTTCCGGGTACTGGATATCTTTAAACCGTGGCCTATCTCGACGGTTGATGCCAAAATTAAAACTGGTCTAGGGGTGATGTTGGATGATCTGGTGGCCGTGCTGATTGGTGGTTTTTTAATCTTTATCGTTCGCCTATTACTTTAATTGCTCATCCGTTGCTTTGAGTTCATCTTCCATAAGAATTTTTATCTTCATCTCTGTTTCTGCAAGGGTTTTTTGACATTCTCTGGATAATTTGACTCCCTGTTCGAACTTTTTTAGAGCTTGATCCAATTCAAGTTCACCATTTTCAAGCTCTGCAACCAATTTTTCGAGATCAGATAAGCTTTCTTCAATTGTTTTCTTCTGATTTTTTGTTGTACTCATTGCATGCACACCACGGGTTTTTTTACGATCAAATATTAGGTTTGCATAGACTTTTCTCAGGGTCAATCAATAATAATAAAGTTTGAGTATTGTTGAAATACCACAACTGTTGTAAAATTAGAATCATTCTAATTATTTTAAAGGTTGAGGAGGTTAAAATGAGTTTGAAGGGGAGTCAAACAGAACAAAATTTGAAGGACGCATTTGCAGGTGAATCCCAGGCAAATAGACGCTACTTGTATTTCGCAGCAAAGGCGGATGTTGAAGGGTACAACGATGTTTCTGCGGTATTTAGATCCACGGGTGAGGGAGAGACTGGGCATGCTCACGGACATCTTAATTATCTTGAAGAAACAGGTGATCCTGCAACAGGTCTACCAATTGGCAGGACGTCAGACAACTTGAGAGCTGCTATTGCAGGGGAGACCTATGAATATACCGATATGTATCCCGGAATGGCAAAGACAGCAAGAGACGAAGGTTTTGAAGAAATAGCAGATTGGTTTGAAACATTGGCCAAAGCTGCGCGTTCACACGCGAATCGTTTTCAGCAAGCATTGGATAATTTGGACTGATCTGAACAATTTTTTATAGTCATTTTTCCGATTGCTGAACTTGCAATAATCAACTGAAGGGGTGAAATCTTTTCGCCCCTTTTTTACACATGGACACAGAGTGAAGAAAATACAAGAAGGAGGTTTAGAAGCTCCTATTCGTCATCCAATTGACTGGCAAGGAGATGATTTTGACAATCCCAAACTGTTGTTTGATGAACTGAAACGGGTTTTTAATATCTGCAGCGGTTGTCGCAGGTGTTTTAACCTTTGCGATGCTTTTCCAAAACTATTTGATTTGGTTGATGAGACTCCAACCGGTGATATCTATGCAGTCGATGAGGATAAGTTTTGGCAAGTTATCGACAACTGTTACCTGTGTGACACTTGTTTTAAAACAAAATGCCCTTACGTTCCACCGCACGAATTTAACGTTGATTTCCCAAATTTAATGTTGAGGGCAAAAGCACTGAAATTTAAAAAACGAGGCCCTACGATTAGGGATAGAATACTCAGTAATCCAGAGAAGCTTGGCTCTATTGCTGGGATCCCAGTGGTTGTAGAAGCAGTCAATGCAACGAATAACTCGAAGTTAGGTCGACTGATTGTTGAAAAAACTCTTGGCATCGATCGTACTGCACCACGACCTATGTTTCATCGAAGGACTGTCAGAAAAAAACTTTCAAATTATTCCAAGAACAACGACAAGGTGAAGCAAAATTCAAAAAACCCAGGGGTGGTATTGTTTTTGACTTGTTATGGCAACAACAATAATCCTGAGATTGTTGAGGACACAATAGCTTGCTTTGAACAAAGCAATGTCCCCATTGTGTTCGCTTCAACAGAGAAATGTTGCGGCATGCCCAAGCTGGAACTCGGTGATATCAAATCTGTAGAAGCTGCGAAAAACATCAACGTGCCAGAACTTCACTCATGGGCAGTCGATGGCTGGCAGATCACTTCACCAATTCCCTCATGTGTGCTTATGTTTAAACAAGAATTGCCCCTTCTTTTCCCAGAAGAGCAAAAAGTTAAAGCAGTAGCAGAAGCTTTTGTGGACCCATTTGAATACTTGTACCAGCTCAACAAAGAAGGCAATTTTAATAAAAATTTCAAATCTTCTTTGGGATCTGTTTTTTATCAAGTGCCCTGCCACCTGAAAGTTCAAAGTATCGGTTTAAAAACCCGAGACATCCTGGAAATGATCCCTGAAACAAAAGTTACTTCCATGGAACGATGTTCAGGCCATGACGGGACTTATGGGGTGAAAAAAGAATTTAGACAATCATCGGTAAAAATCGGTAAACCAGTCGCTCAGAAACTGGATCAGCAAAACTACGACCAATTTACATCCGACTGTCCAATGGCAGGGGCACAAATAGAGTCAATTAGCACAAGTGAAGTTAGTTATGCCCATCCAATGACATTGCTGAGAAGAGCTTACGAGATTTAGGAGAAAGAGTGCAAAAAAAGCTCGTTATTCAGGATTTGTACAGTCCGGAAGACTATTCAAAAATAAGAGAATCATTCAGGCGTGAAATTTTGGCGCACAAATCTTCACGTAGTATAGCTATTGGCAACCACGTAAGATTGCTATTCGAAGATCGAATGACCATTCAATACCAGATACAGGAAATGCTTCGGGTTGAGAAGATTTTTGAAGAGCAGGCTATTCAAGATGAATTGGATACCTATAATCCGTTGATTCCAGATGGCAATAATTGGAAGGCAACCATGCTTATTGAATATCCAGACCCGGAACAAAGGCAAAAAGAACTTGCTTTACTGGTAGGCATAGAAGATTCAGTGTGTGTACAGTTTGATGTTGCACCCAGTATTCATGCAATAGCGGATGAAGACTTGGATAGAAGTACCTCTGAAAAGACCTCGTCGGTTCACTTCCTAAGATTTGAACTCCCACCAGATCAGGCAAAAAATCTTGATCCATCAATGCCAATCACTTTTTTCATTGATCACAACTACTACCGACATCAGACTATTATTAGTAAAGCCACTAAAGAATCAATAATAAAGGACCTTGATCAAACTTAGTTTCTCTAGAATAATTAAAAATCATGACAAAAGATTACACCGCTTCAGATATTGAAGTATTAAGTGGGCTAGAACCTGTTCAAAAAAGACCCAGTATGTTTACCAACACGGAATGTCCCAATCACCTAGCTTACGAAGTCATTGATAACAGTGTTGATGAAGCAATCGCTGGGCATTGCAAAAAAATTTCCGTTGTTCTGCACAAAGACGGTTCTCTTGAGGTTGCTGATGATGGCAGAGGCATGCCCGTTGACGATCACCCAGAAGAAAAAATTCCTGCAGTTGAACTGATTTTGTCAAGATTGCATGCAGGTGCAAAATTTTCCAATAAGAGTTACCGGTTTTCCGGTGGTCTTCACGGTGTTGGGGTCTCCGTAGTAAATGCACTTTCAAAAAACCTTGAAGTTTGGATAAAACGCGAGGGACATGAATACAACCTTAGTTTTCAAAATGGAGAGAAAACATCAGAACTGGAAATTGTTGGGGGTGTAGGTAAGACCAATACAGGAACTACCATAAGGTTCTGGGCCAATGGAAAGTATTTTGATTCTGACCGGATTAATGTAAAGGATTTGAAACATAATTTGAGAGCCAAGGCGGTCCTGTGCCCCGGACTTAATATTAAATTCTTTGTTGAAGAAACCGAGGAAAAATTTACATGGCTATATCAAGGCGGAGTAAATGAGTATTTATCTGAAGAATTAAAAGGGCTTGATTGCATCCCTTCTAAGCCTTTCTATGGCAGCAGCAGAGCCAAAAATGAAGAGGTAGAATGGAGCTTGACCTGGCCTGAAGAGGAGTCCGAGGGAATACAGGAATCCTACGTTAATTTAATTCCTACCAGGCAAGGTGGAACTCATGTTTCTGGGTTTAGAAGTGGGTTGGTAGAGGCAATCAAAGATTTTTCCGAGTACAGAAACCTGCTACCAAGGGGTATTAAATTATCGCCTGAAGATGTTTGGTTTGGAATCAGCTTTATTCTCTCCGTCCGTCTAGAAGAACCACAATTCACAGGACAAACAAAAGAGAAATTGAGATCTAGAAGTGCCACTGCCTATGTGGCCGGTGTCATTAAAGATGCCTTTACTTTGTGGTTAAATCGACACCCCGAAGCTGGAGACCAGATCACTTTACGGGCAATTCAAAATGCTCAGAAAAGAATCAAGAAGTATAAAAAAATCAAACGAAAAAAACTAACTGGTGGACCGACTTTGCCAGGAAAATTGGCTGATTGCACAAGCGACGAGCCAGATTTATGTGAGCTTTTTCTTGTTGAAGGTGACTCGGCAGGCGGCTCTGCTAAGCAGGCTCGTGATAGAAAACATCAAGCAATTTTACCGCTTCGAGGGAAGATACTTAACAGCTGGGAAGTTGATGAATCTAAATTATTGTCCTCACAGGAAATCAGTAATATTGCTTTGGCAATGGGAGTTTATCCAGGTTCAGATGATCTGGAGAATCTCCGTTATAATAAAATCTGTATTCTTGCTGATGCTGATTCAGACGGTCAGCATATTGCTACTTTAATCTGTGCCTTGTTTGTCAAACATTTTCCAGAATTGGTTCGCAGTGGCCATATTTACGTTGCCATGCCTCCTTTGTATAGAATTGATGTTGGCAAACAGGTTTTTTATGCTTTGGATGACACGGAACGAGAAGCACAGTTGACAAAAATTAAAAAGCAAAAAATAAATGGAAAACTTACCGTTACCAGGTTTAAAGGTTTGGGTGAAATGAGTCCAGCTCAATTGCGTGAAACAACCATGAAAACTGAAACCAGAAGACTGGTACAATTAACCATTACGGCTGAAGATGGCACCATCGAGATGCTGGATATGTTGATGGCAAAAAAACGGTATCCAGATCGCCGTAAATGGCTCGAAGAGAAAGGCAACCTGGCAGAAGTATAGTATGGGCGATCAAAAGGAATTGGATTTTACCACTGGATCCAATGGCACTGCGATAGATATTCAACCGCTAAAGGAATTTGCGGAGAAAGCGTATTTGGATTATTCCATGTACGTCATACTAGATCGAGCATTGCCGTTCGTTGGTGACGGTTTAAAACCAGTGCAAAGAAGAATCATCTACGCGATGTCGGAATTGGGTTTATCGGTGAAATCCAAACCAAAAAAATCTGCAAGGACTGTGGGCGATGTTTTGGGGAAATACCATCCACATGGAGACACCGCTTGTTATGAGGCAATGGTTAGCATGGCTCAAGATTTTTCTTACCGTTATCCACTGATCATTGGCCAAGGAAACTGGGGATCTTACGATGACCCAAAATCATTTGCTGCCATGCGATATACGGAAGCTAAACTTAGCGCTTACACCAAGCTCCTTTTGTTAGAATTGGGCCAAGGTACAGTGGATTGGAAGCTTAATTTCGATGGAACCTTGAACGAACCAGTCTATCTCCCAGCAAGATTACCCAATCTTATACTCAATGGAGTGACAGGAATTGCTGTTGGCATGTCAACTGATATTCCTCCGCATAACATCCGAGAAATGGCGACGCTTCTGAACAAGTTAATCGTCAACCCTGAGTTGTCTATTGGCCAACTATTAAGAAGTAACAAATTCCAGGGACCTGATTTTCCTTCTGGCGGGGAGATCATTACCCCTATTAGTGAAATTAAAAATATTTACAAAAAAGGTATAGGAACGATCAAAATTAGGGCTCGTTATCGAAAAGAAAAGGGCGTCATTGTCATCGATGAACTACCCTATCAAATTTCCGGGAACAAGATCATTGAGCAGATTGCTCTGCAAATGAAAGACAAGAAACTGCCACTTGTAACCGACATCAATGATGAGTCAGATCATAAGACACCAATTAGGGTTGTGATTACACCCAAATCATCAAGAGTTGATACCAGTGAATTGATGAGTCATTTATTTGCCACCACAGATCTTGAAAAAACCATCCGAGTTAACATGAATGCAATTGGACTGAACGGTAAACCCAAGATTTATGATTTAAAAACCCTATTGCTGGAATGGCTTAAATTCAGGTTCCTAACAGTCAAAAAAAGACTCGAGTTTCGATTAGATGAAGTTGAGTCCCGGCTTCATATCCTAGAAGGATTGATGATCATTTATTTAAATCTTGATGAAGTTATCCGTATCGTTCGAGAGCAGGAAAAACCTAAAGAAAAATTAATCAAAAAATTCAAACTAACCGACTTGCAAGCAGAATCCATATTAAACCTTAGGCTGAGAAATTTAGCTAAACTCGAAGAACAAAAGATTCAACTTGAGAAAGACGATCTGGAATCTGAGCAAAAAAGCCTGGCTAAACTTCTCGAAAGCAAGAAAGAAATAAATCAGCTTATTCAAAAAGAAATTTTGCAGGATGCAAAGGAATTTGGTGATGATCGGAGAACAAAGTTTAACGAGGAGGCAGAGACTTCACAAGCACTCCACGAAACTCAACTGGCATCCAGCGATCCGGTTACTATAGTTTTGTCACAGAGTGGTTGGGTTAGATCTGCCAAAGGGTCAATTGATGAGCCGGAAAAGCTAAACTATAAAACTGGCGATGCTTACCTAACCTCGGTTGGCGGAAGGAGCAATCAATTTACTGTATTCATTGACAGCACAGGACGAGTTTACAGCATCGTTACAAACACACTTCCATCGGCACGAAGTCAGGGTGAACCTTTATCGAGTCGACTTAACCCGCCGGACGGTGCTACCTTCGCCGGAATTATGTCAGGAACAGCCAAAACTCACTGGTTGCTGGCAACAAGTAATGGCTATGGATTTTTTGCCAAAGTCAGTGATTTATACACAAAAAACAGGAAAGGAAAATCATGTTTAAGAGTTACAGGCGATGCCAATGTTTTAATTCCAGCCGATACCAGACAAACAGGTTATCCTAAGGGAACTTTGATTGCTGCTGCAAATTCTGCCGGTAAACTGTTGATTTTCTCATCCGATCAAATCGCCCAGATGACCAAAGGGAAAGGCCTCAAAATTATTGGCATACCACCCAAAAAATTTAAAGCAGGCAAAGAAAGATTGGTCTCTGTTGTTGTTTTAAATTCCAAGGATTCTTTGCGTGTCTACAGTGGTAAAAAACCGAAAATAATTAGACCCGAAGATTTTCATCATTTCCTGAGTGATAGAGGCAAAAGAGGACGTTCTGTTCCGCCGTTTAAAAAAATAGATTCTTTGGCAATAGAGCCTAAATAAGTTTCAGACATCAGGAGTTTTTGTAATGTCAACATACAAGAGCGGTGACTTTAGGTCCGGCTTAAAGATATTAATTGATGGTCAACCGTACACAATTCTAGAATCTGAATTCAACAAGCCTGGTAAGGGGCAAGCATTCAATAAATTAAAGGTTAAGAATTTGAGAAACGGTAAAGTATTGGAAAAAACGGTAAAAATTGGAGGTAGTCTTGAGCAGGCAGACGTAATCCTTCGGGACATGCAATACCTCTACACTGACGGCAATCTATGGCATTTTATGGACATGAAATCCTACGAGCAACTCGCGACCACTGTGGAGGCAATTCAGAGTTCACAAGAGTGGTTCAAGGAGGAGGCCATTTGCACAGTCACGTTATGGAATAACGAAGTTATTTTGGTGGAACCGCCTAATTTTATTGAAGTTAAGGTTGTGAAAACCGATCCAGGCTTACGTGGAGATACGGCTCAAGGAGGCTTTAAACCTGCTCAAATTGAGACCGGTGCAAAAGTAAGGGTTCCTTTGTTTATTAATCAGGGCGAATGCATAAAAGTTGATACCAGAACTGGTGAATACGTTTCTAGAGTAAAAGGATAGGATTAGATGCGATTAAAAATAATTTATTATTTAATCGTGGCATTGTTATTAATTGCAATCCTTTTGGGAATTAAGAACATTCTGTTACCTTTTTAAATTTTTGCATTTTTATTGGTCACCTTTCGTATGACTGTCCTTATCCTTTGTTGAAGGTGAACCTCGTTTGCTGAAATACCTAAAGGATTTTATTAGTAGCACTACAACTAAGACCAATACTATGATCATGCCTTCCATTTGATATCCCCAAGGTTAGTCTTCTTTATTCTAAACAAAAGAAACTGCCATCATAATTAAACAAACTAAAGAGCCAAACCATAAAAGTGTTCTTAAATAAATAATCCCTGCAGCATAGGAGATTAAATATAGGGCTCTAAAAATGAGCCAATACATAGCCAACGAAGAGTTATCCACCTCTACAATTATAGAAAGAAGACACAAGGCTAAAAAAACAGGGAAGCTTTCCTTAAAATTTGTTGATGCTCTCCTTACTCTCCGAGACATCGCAGACTCTTCCACTGCCCCATCTCTGTTAGAAAGCAAATATTCCATATTCTTGGCATTTAAGATCATTGGCAATAACCAAATATGCAAAAGTGCCAGCAATAGTGATAAAAGTATTAAGGTTTGCATAATTAACTCCATTGGTGAATTTAAGCTCTATTCTAACCTAGACCAAACCACTAGGGATGGGTACCTCAGCAATAATTTCTCCCATTTTTAGATTGCCATCCACCCCAATATTATTAGACCATTGTAACTGAGAGGATTCAGGAAAGAGCAACAAAACGGTTGAGCCTAAATTAAACCGACCCATTTCTTCTCCTCTGGAAATCGTTATCGGTTGCTCGCTTTCACCCAGCCCAGATTGCCAGGAAGGGGTAATGGAAGATACGTTTAAAGCAGCAACTAGAATTAAAATGAAAGGTGAAATTGGGCCCTCGAAAACGTTCATTAAACGCTGGTTTTTGATGTATAAATTGGGTACTTTTTTAACCGAATTTTGATTTACAGAAAATATTTTCCCTGGGATGAGTTCGCTGTTTTTTAAAGTTCCATCCAGGGGCATATGGACTCTGTGATAATTGTTGGGAGCCAAATAAATGGTGGCAAAATACCCATTCAGATACTCCAAAGCTAATTCCTGATTTTCATGAACCAAATGTTTTAAGGAGTAATTTAAGTTTTTGAGTTGAATCATTGTGTCGCCGTCAATTCTGCCATATGCGAATACAATCCCGTCAACAGGAGAGACCACTGCATTTATTGGGCCTTCAGTGGGTCGGAGCTCAGGTTTTATTTCCCTTGTAAAAAAATCGTTAAAAGTTAAATAATCGTCCTTGTTCTCTCTTCGATATTCACCTAAATCTATTTTGTGCCAATGGATAAACCACCCAATTAGGGTGTTTTTTATCATCCGAATTCTGACTCTGGACAGCTTGTAAACGCACCAGGATAAAAATCTCGATGGTGTAATCATTTGAATTTTTGCAAAAAATTTTTTTTCACGGTTGCCTTGTTCTTGTGTGATCTAATGTAACATCGAAGAATCATGAATAATATTAGTTTGAAGTCGTGGAGTCTTGAAACCAGAGTAATTGATTTAATTCAGGAAGTTGGGCAACTTTTTGACAAGTGTAATCTGTGTTACGGCCATGGCACTGATAATCCCTTGGATGAAGCAGCGGCCTTGGTATTGTTCGTACTTGGCATTGACTACTTGGATGCAGAAGAACCCTCTTTCTCAAAGGTTTCCGCAGTAGAATTCAAGCTGATAGAGAAGCTGGTTGATCAAAGAATTCAAGAAAGGAAACCACTGGCTTTTTTGACCCAAGAAGCTTTCTTTTGTGGGTACAAATTTTATGTTGATGAAAGGGTATTGATCCCAAGATCGCCCATGGCTGAATTGATTCGAAACCTATTTGAACCCTGGATTGATTCGGCATCGGTGGAACGGGTTTTAGATGTTGCAACCGGCAGCGGTTGTTTGGCCGTTGCCATAGCTAAAAATTTTCCAGGTGCAGAGGTTGTGGCCAGCGATGTTTCCGAAGGAGCACTGGAAGTTGCAAGCATCAATGTTGATGGGTTGTCGGTCCGTGAGCAGGTAACTTTGGTGGAATCGGACTTGTTTGAAAATATAGAGGGTGTATTTGATCTGATCGTCTCAAACCCACCTTATGTCGGCTCTAAAAGTTACCAAGCCTTGCCCCCTGAATACCATCATGAGCCGGATTTGGCCTTAATTTCTGGACAAAATGGACTGGATTTTATTGCAAGAATACTGCATGATTCCCCTCCATTTCTCAAAGACAATGGAATACTGGTTTTAGAAATGGGTGAAGTGGCAGAGGAAGCTGAGAAAACTTTTCCTCACCCTTTTAAGTGGGTTGAGTTGGACAACGGTGGGGAAGGAATTGCAGTGTTAGAGGCAAAACATCTCAAATAGTTTTTGGTTACAATAGGTATGTTATGGATGAGGTTAAACTATGGCTGGCAATACAATAGGTAAATTATTCACAGTCACAACATCCGGGGAAAGTCACGGCCCTGGAATGAGTGCTATTGTTGACGGGTGCCCACCCGGTTTGGCGCTCTGTGAAGACGATATTCAGGCCGAACTGGAGAGGCGAAGACCGGGTACATCAAGATTTACATCGCAAAGACGCGAACCTGATCAGGTCAAGATCATATCGGGTGTTTTCGAAGGTACAACAACTGGGACGCCAATCAACTTGGTCATTGATAATGTCGATCAAAAGCCAAAGGATTATTCGGCGATTAAAGACAAATTCAGGCCTGGCCATGCTGATTTTACCTACCATCACAAATATGGCATCCGGGATTACCGCGGTGGTGGCAGGGCTTCAGCAAGGGAAACAGTTATGAGGGTTGCTGCAGGAGCCATTGCTAAAAAATACCTTCGAGAATATCCTGGAATTGAAATTTACGGTTTTTTGAGTCAACTCGGACCGATAAAACTTGACTGTGTTGACAGGAAGGTTATTGAAACCAACCCGTTTTTTTCAGCAGACCCAGGAAAAATTATAGAACTGGAAAATTTTATGGACAAACTCAGAAAGGAGGGAGATTCCATCGGTGCCAAAATTGATGTTGTCGCAACTGGGGTACCTGTAGGTTTGGGAGAACCGGTTTTTGACAAGTTGGAAGCCGATATCGCCCACGCTCTTATGAGCATCAATGCAGTAAAAGGAGTTGAAATAGGGGCAGGATTTTCCGTGGTTACCCAAAAAGGGAGTGAGCATCGAGATGAGATTGATACCTCTGGGTTTAAACAAAATAACTCTGGTGGCACACTGGGCGGCATTTCATCCGGCCAAGACATTCTTGCCAGTATTGCTCTCAAACCCACATCAAGCATCGTTAAAACTGCTGATACAATCGACAAGCGAGGAGCCGAAACAGAAATCGTTACCAAAGGTCGGCACGATCCGTGTGTGGGTCTCAGGGCAACACCGATTGCTGAAGCCATGTTAGCAATCGTCTTGATGGACCACTTTTTACGTCACCGGGCTCAAAATGCCGATGTTAAAACTTAATTGCAATTGACTGCTGTATAATCATGTCTGGATACAATGTAGCTGTTGTCGGTGCCACAGGGCTGGTCGGGGAAACAATTATCTCTATATTGGAGGAAAGGAATTTTCCTCTTGAAAACATTGTCCCTCTGGCGAGCGCTCGCTCTCTTGGCAGGGAAGTGAGCTTCCGCGAAGAAAAAATCCCCATAGTCGAATTGCAATCTTTTGATTTTAAAGGTGTGGATTTTTGTTTTTTTTCAGCAGGAGCGGATGTTTCAAGTGAACTTGTTCCCATAGCAACCAAGCAAGGAGCAATTGTCATTGATAATACCTCATGCTTTCGATACGAGGATGATGTTCCATTGGTGGTTCCTGAAGTCAATCCGGATGCGCTGGCTTCATACACAAGCCGAAATATAATTGCGAACCCAAATTGTTCAACAATTCAGCTGGTTGTAGCCCTGGCACCCATTCATAAAATTGCAAAAATTAAAAGAATTAATGTTGCCACATACCAATCTGCATCCGGTGCCGGTAGACGGTCTCTGGAGTTGCTGAATCAACAGATTGAGGCAAGTTTAGATGGGAGTGATGGTAGTTGGGAGCAGCTTTATGCTTTTAATGTAATACCACAGATTGATGAATTTCAAGAAAACAGTTTTAGCAAAGAAGAAATGAAGCTGGTTTGGGAAACGCAAAAAATTCTCAACGATTATGATCTTCTGGTGAATGCAACAGCAGTCAGGGTTCCGGTTAGAGTAGGACACGCAGAGGCAGTTAACATAGAAACGGAGATTGGCATAACACCCGATCAGGTTAGGGAAATTTTATCTCAATCACAGGGGATCAAGGTTATTGATGACGTCAGCAAAAGTTCCTATCCCACACCAAGAACGCATGGGGATCAAACCGATGATGTGTTTGTGGGTAGAATTCGCAAAGACCACACCTTAAAGAACGGCATTAATTTATGGGTTGTTGCCGATAACTTAAGAAAAGGCGCTGCCCTAAACAGCATCCAGATAGCAGAGGCACTGATTCAAAGCTATCTTTGAAAAACCTTGTTCAATGTTTAAGGTAGACTAGAAAGTCAGTTGATTAAACTGGTTGAGCATAAGCATGAGTTGGTTTGAGAAAATAGTTCCGTCACGGATCAAGACAAGAAAAAAACAGCGGTCCAAGTCCGTTCCAGAGGGCGTTTGGATGAAATGTCCAGAATGCAAATCTCAACTCTATCGTGCTGAAATTGAAAAAAATTTATTCGTTTGCAATAAATGTGATCATCACATGAGGATTAGTGCACGCGACCGCCTGAATCAATTTCTGGATCAAGCATCACAGTCAGAGTTGTTCCCCAACATTATTTCTGTGGATCCATTGAATTTCGAAGATACAAAAAAATACAAAGACAGACTAACCCACTCCAAGGAGGTTAGTGGTGAAAGCGATGCCTTGTTGGTTATGGAAGGCACTCTAAATAGTATTCAGGTTGTAGCTTGTGCTTTTGAATTTAAATTTCTTGGAGGCTCGATGGGATCTGTGGTGGGAGAAAAATTTGTCCGAGCAGTTGATCGTAGTATTGAGAATAGAGCCCCACTAATTTGTTTTAGTGCAAGTGGGGGTGCTCGCATGCAGGAAGCAATTTTATCGTTAATGCAGTTGGCAAAAACTACTTCGGCCTTGGTTGATTTAGCTGCTGAGAAAATTCCTTTTATATCGGTTTTAACTGACCCAACTACTGGTGGGGTTTCTGCTAGTTTGGCAATGTTGGGGGACATAATTATCGCTGAACCAGGCGCATTAATTGGATTCGCAGGTCCAAGAGTTATCAAGCAGACAGTGGGACAGAAGCTACCATCTGGTTTCCAGACTAGTCAATTCCTTATGGAGAAAGGAGCCTTGGACATGATTGTTGATCGCAGGGAAATGAGAGACACAATCACCGAATTGATTCTAATACTGACTCATTCCAAAACAAAAGAAAAACACTAGTTTAAATTGTTATTAATAGGATAGTTTTTGTTTATGGAAAATTGGGGACTTGCAGAATGGCTCCATTGGCAGGAGACACTTAATCCAAAAGAAATAGATCTCAGTCTGAACCGAATTCGTAATGTTGCATCAAGATTGGAAGTTCTCCCACCTGATAATCTTACATTCTTAATTGGTGGGACCAACGGCAAGGGAACAACTCTTGCTTTAATTGAAGATATTTTAATACAAAAAGGTTTAAAGGTAGGCGGTTACACGTCACCCCACTTGAATAACTACAATGAACGAATTTGTGTTAACAAAAAACCCGTAGACGATTCAAGGCTGATTAAGTCGTTTAAACTCGTTGAATCGGTTAGGAAAGACGTCCCTTTGACCTATTTTGAATTTGGCACTTTGGCAGCCTTTATAATCCTTAATGATCTAAACTGCGAGGCTTGGCTCATTGAGGTTGGTTTAGGAGGCAGGTTGGATGCAACCAATATCATTTCACCTTCCATTTCCATAATTACAAACATTGCTTTGGATCACCAAGAGTGGTTGGGTTCGACGTTGGAAGAAATTGCCAAAGAAAAAGCCGGAATAATATCTGCAAAAATTCCCTGTATTTTTGGGGACCCATCTTTACCAAAGAATATAGAGCAAACAGCTTTAGAAAAGGGTTCTGATTTGTATGTATTAGGTAGGGATTTTTCTCTATCAGGTTATTGGGGTCGTTTGGTTTGGCAGGGTAAGGATGCGGCTATCAATTCCATAAGGATTCCATCACATTGGGCGGAGGGAGAAATTGATGATTTGTGTCTTGCCCTCATGGCAATTGAGATTGTGGATTCGGAATTATTACCAACTACAAAAGAATTGAACCATCTTTTAAATAATTTTTCCGTGTCAGGAAGATTTGAAATCATTGAGAAAAAGCAAACTTGGATTCTTGATGTAGCTCACAACCCGCACGCTGCAGAAAATTTAAGGAAGAGACTAGAGTCTTTAGATCCTTATAAAAAGATTACTGCTATTTTGAGCTTGATGCAGGATAAAGACATAATTGGTTTTGTTAAGGTATTAGATGATCTAGTTGCACACTGGATAGTATGTGAAATGGATACACCAAGATCTCATTCGGTACAAACGTTACAAAAGAAATTAATTGATTATGGCATCTCTAATGTTACGGCTGCATCAGGACTTCTTGAAGCATTCAGTAATGTTAAAAATCATACCAAAAAAAATGATAGGATACTGATAACCGGCTCCTTTGAGATCGTGGGTCCTGCAAAGAAATGGTTAGACTCAGAGTAATTCTCTTATGAATGAAAAATTAATAGGTTCCCTACTTTAGCAGTTAATCAATGATGATTTATCACATTGTTTTTCCTAACTTGTCTTTGCCAATAATGATTTTTGGTTCAGAAGAGATAATATCAATGTTGGACTTTGTACTTGTAGTCACTTTAGCGATTTCTGCAGTTGTTGGATTTTTTAGAGGATTTGTATCAGAAATTCTATCTTTGCTGGTTTGGGTCATCGCATTGTGGGCTACTTTCAGTTTTGATGATAGCCTAGGTATTTACTTTCTTTCTTCAATTGAGTCGGAAGCTTCTCGAATTTGGTTGTCCCGTTTACTGATAATCGCAATCGTCCTAATCGTTGGGGGAATAATTAATAAATTGTTATCAAAAATTGTGAGTTGGAATTTTTCTGGAAATTTATTTTTCGGTATATTATTTGGTTTCTTTAGAGGTCTAGTTCTTATAACTATCATTATTTTGATTCTTGAAGATACTAGATTGTATAGTGAACCTTGGGTACAGGATGCAATGCTCTTAGAATATGCGGAAAATATCACGGATTTTATTACCAAATTATTTTTGGATTACTATGAACCCGCAGAAACCCTAATGTTTGAAAAGGGAAATTAATGAAATGTGTGGGATAGTTGGTTTAGTTTCAAAACAAGCGGTTAATCAAGAGTTATACGATGCATTGACAGTTTTGCAGCATCGAGGACAAGATGCCTCCGGAATTATGACCGACGATCAAGGTGTTTTATGTCTGAGGAAAAGCAATGGTCTCGTGACCGATGTATTTTCTGAGAAACACATGTTCAGGTTGCAAGGCAATATGGGCATTGGTCATGTTCGTTATCCAACCGCGGGCTCTCTCAGCTCCATCGAAGCCCAACCGTTTTATGTTAATTCACCCTATGGAATTTGTCTGGCTCATAATGGCAATCTGGTCAACACGGATAAATTAAGACAGCATTTAAATTTGGTCGATAGAAGACATCTTAATACCCAATCTGATACAGAGGTTTTATTAAATCTTTTTGCCCATGAATTGCAAAAGAATTACAAACAAGAACTGACTGCGAAATCTGTGTTCCGAGCAGTCAGGGGTGTTTTTGAGAAATCTTCTGGAGGTTATGCAGTGGTATCAATGATCTTGAATAAAGGTTTGGTTGCTTTCCGAGATCCAAACGGCATCAGGCCCATTGTAATAGGTACCAGAGAATCCGATCAAGGTACTGAATACATGGTAGCTTCCGAAAGTGTTGCTTTGGATGTACTTGGATACAATCTTCTCAGGGATATTTTGCCAGGCGAGGCAATTTACATTGATACCGATGGTAATTTTTCCTCACAACAGTGCGTTGAACCAAAAAGCCACACGCCTTGTATTTTTGAGTTTGTGTATTTTGCTAGACCGGATTCGATCATCGATGGTATTTCGGTTTATAAGTCCAGACTTAGAATGGGCGATAATTTAGCACAAAGCATCATTGCAAAGGGTCTCCATCATGATGTGGATGTGGTGATACCAATCCCTGATACCAGCCGCACCAGCGCCCTGCAGGTCGCTCATCATTTAGGGGTTAAATACAGAGAAGGCTTTATTAAAAATCGCTACATTGGTAGGACTTTTATCATGCCTGGACAGGCGATACGACAGAAATCTGTTCGCCAGAAGCTAAATCCCATTGACCTTGAGATCAGGGACAAGAATGTTTTATTGGTTGATGACTCAATCGTAAGAGGAACGACGTCAAGACAAATTATACAAATGGCAAGGAGATCCGGTGCAAAGAAAGTATTTTTTGCTTCCGCAGCTCCACCGGTTAAATACCCCAATGTTTATGGCATAGACATGCCAGCGGCCAACGAATTAATTGCAAGCAATAAAAGTGATGGAGAGTTGGCTGAAATTATTGGTGCAGATTGGCTTCTTTACCAGACTCTGGAGGATTTAATAAAAGCTGTAGCCTTTGAAAAATCTGGAATCCAATCATTTGATACATCTTGTTTTTCTGGAGAGTATGTAACCGACGATATTACGGAAAAATATCTCAAAATCATCGAATTAAGACGCAACGACGCTGCAAAAGCCGAACTGGAACAGGCGAGAAAGCAACTGGAAATCAACGAACCATCGATTTCGATCAATTAATCAGGTCAATTAATTTAGGCTCTGCATTAACCCATTCTATTATTTTTGCAGCCGATGCCGACCAGTCACCTAAAACCAATCGCACTGATTTTTTACTGTCAATATCAATTGTATGACTATTGGGTCTATGGGTATGACCGTGGATTAATATATCAATGTTATTTTTCTGGATAACAGCAGCTACTTCACTTTCGTTGACATCCATGATGTCATTCGATTTCATCTGTTGGGATTGAATGCTGGTATCTCTTGCTTCATTTAAAATCTCAAGTCGTTTGTTAATTGGAAAATTTAAGAAGCTTCTCTGCCACTCCCGGTTCCTTACTATTTTTCTATACGCTTGGTATTCAACATCATCAATGCAGAACTGGTCGCCGTGACTGAGCATGACTCTTTTATTTTTATACGAGAAGATGGTCGGCTCTTGGAGCAACTCAATACCGGTCTTGGACAAAAAATTCTCCCCGATAAGAAAATCTCTGTTGCCGTGCATCAAGTATGTTTTGATACCTGCTCGGACCAAATTTTTTAGTTGGTCAGTAATCTCACTGTGAAGTGGGTCTTCGTAGTCGTCTCCAATCCAAAACTCAAACAGATCACCCAGTATGTAAAGCTCGGGATTCGGTGTTGAGAGAGCAAGAAGTTCATCAATGAATTCTTGAAATACACCAGTGACCTCAGGCCTGGTGTGGTGCAGATGCAGATCTGAAATAAATAACTTTGTCATATATTTAATTTGGCGATTGATCCAGATTTATCTATCGTTTTCAGAGACCAGTTTTTTTTGCTTCTAAAATGATGACTGGAGCAACCGGTACATCTTGGAGGTCTTGGAAGGTTTGAGTTGCACTCTGGCCAATTGCAGCTACAACTTCAAACCCACTAATAACCTCTCCAAAAACAGCATAACCCCACCTAGTGGGCATTGGATCCAAGGAAACATTATCTACAAGGTTGATATAGAATTGTGAACTGGCTGTATGCGGTTCATTACTTCTTGCCATGCCTACTGTCATCCGACGATTGCTCAGGCCATTGCCAGATTCATTGACAATCTCAGGTTTGGTTTCCTTCATTTCAAATTCAGTTGTATAACCTCCTGACTGAATAACAAAACCTTCAATGACCCTGTGAAAAATGGTGTTTGTGTAAAACCCTTCTTCCACATAGCCTAAAAAATTTTCGACACTGATCGGGGCTCTGTTTCTATCCAGTTCGAGTGTGAACGTTCCTGAAGTGGTAACAATTTCGACTTGCGGATAATTTTCAGATGCAATGCTTGGATTGATGAAGATGAAGCAACCGATCAGAGTTAACAACAAATTTTTGAGGTATTTTTTCATAGTTGGAGTCTTATTTATTCAATTCGCAATCCACTTTTCAGATGAGACCTTTCTTTGGTATTTAGGTATTTCTAAATTCAATGTTGAGGCAACTAGAGTATTTTTTAGGAGCATGGCAACTGTCATTGGTCCAACACCACCAGGCACAGGTGAGATCCAAGACGCCCGCTCTTTTGCAACGTCAAATTGAACATCGCCTGTAAGTTTACCACTTGCATCTCTGCTGATACCGATATCGATAACAACAGCACCTTTTTTAATCCAGTCCCCAGGGATAATATTTGGTTTACCGACTGCTACTGCAAGAATTTCTGCTTGCCGCACAAAGTTTTTTAAATTCTTGGTAAAACGGTGGCACACTGTTGTGGTGGCTCCTTTTAGCAATAATTCCAGAGCAAGCGGTCGTCCCACCAAGTTAGAAGCACCAACGATTACGGCGTGTTTACCAATTGCATCAACTCCAATGTAGTCAAGCATTGTTATTACTCCAATTGCGGTACAAGGTCTTAATATAGGTATCCTCTGCATTAAACGCCCTATGGTATAGGGGTGAAATCCATCAACGTCTTTTATTGGGTCTATGGTTTCTATAATCTTTGTTTCGTTAATATGATCCGGTAGTGGGAGCTGAACAAGAATGCCATTAACCTCAGGATTGTTGTTCAACGATGCAACCAATGCAATCAGCTCTTTTTCAGATGTAGCTTCAGGCAAATCATAATTGAACGATTGCATTCCTACTTGATCGCAAGCAATTCTTTTGTTTCTGACGTAAATTTTTGATACAGGATTTTCACCAACTTGAACAACTGCCAAACCCGGTGGATTTGTCCCTTCCGTCTTCGCTTTAGAAATTATCTCTTTAATTTCAGAGATGGTTTCTTGGGCGATCATTTTGCCATCAATTATTTTTGCAGTCATATAGAATTACTCTGTTTAAGCTGGGTAAGTCAAGATAGCAAAGGTTAAACTTAGATCCAACTTGGAAAAGTAATTTGAATAATAATAATTCTTTAAAATCGTCTGGTTTTATCCAAATCTCAGTATAATACTGGACTTAATAAGTTTTGAATCATTATCGGGGCATAGCGCAGCCTGGTAGCGCATCTGCTTTGGGAGCAGAGGGTCGGGGGTTCAAATCCCTCTGCCCCGACCATGAATGCAAGCGCCCGTAGCTCAATTGGATAGAGCATCAGCCTTCTAAGCTGAGGGTTGGAGGTTCGAGTCCTCCCGGGCGCGCCATTAAAGGAAAGGTGAACAGTGAAAATAGCAAACATGAAGACTGATAAGGGGGATATCCGCATAGAGTTATTTGATGAGGATGCACCTAATACAGTCAAAAATTTTATCGATTTAATTCAGGATGGTTTCTACGATGGATTAAATTTTCACCGTGTCATTCCCAATTTTATTATCCAAGGCGGTTGCCCCAATGGGACTGGAACGGGTGGCCCTGGCCATCATATCGCCTGTGAAATCAATACTAAGAAACACCTTACAGGGTCACTGTCAATGGCCCATGCAGGCAAAGACACGGGTGGCAGTCAGTTTTTTATATGCTACTCTCCCCAGCCCCATCTTGATGGTGTACACACAGTCTTTGGTCAAACCTCCGATACGGATGTGGTAAATGCAATCCAACCGGGAGATAAAATAATCTCAGTTAGTACTGATGAATCTACTGAGTAGAGAAACCAGTCCATATTTACTCCAGCATTCTGATAATCCTGTTGATTGGTTTCCTTGGTCCGAGGAAGCTATAGAGAAAGCAAAACAGGAATCTAAACCAATTCTTTTATCGATTGGCTATTCCAGCTGTCACTGGTGCCACGTTATGGCACATGAATCCTTTGAGGATATAGAAACCAGTGAACTGATGAATAAGTTTTTCGTCAACATTAAACTAGACCGGGAAGAGAGGCCGGATCTTGACAAGATCTACCAAACTTCGTATCAACTTCTGACCAATCAAGCAGGAGGATGGCCGCTAACCGTTTTTATCAATCCGGATACCCTGCAACCTTTTTTCGTAGGAACTTATTTTCCAAAAGTCTCGCGTTATGGCCTGCCTTCATTTAAGGAAGTTCTTGGTGGTGTTTATCACTACTTCAATGAAAACAGAGCCAAAATCCAAGCAGATGGATCGGCAATCAAAAAATCACTGCTGAAGATGGAAGAATTTTTAGACACCGAATCCAAGGAACCAGATCATGGATTGGTGATGAATCTTTTTACAAATTTACAAGAATACTTTGACCCTGAAAATGGGGGCTTCGGGTCGGCACCAAAATTTCCGCCGTGTCACAAGATTGATTTTTTAATTAGATTACTCAGTGACCAGGAAGTTGGGCAAAAAGATAAAAATCTGGCTTTTTTAATGGCAGATTTAACTCTCAAAACAATGGCTGATCGTGGTTTGTATGATCATTTGGAAGGAGGATTTTTCAGATATTCAGTTGATCAAAAGTGGGAGATCCCACACTTTGAAAAAATGCTTTATGACAACGCGCAATTGATTCGCCTGTACGCATTGATGCACATGATTTCAAATAATCCCCACTACAAAGAAGTTGTTTTGTCCGTTTCAGGTTGGATGGCTGATAAAATGCTCTCTGATCATAATCTATTCTATTCAGCAATTGATGCCGATACTGACCAAGAGGAAGGCGGAACATATGTTTGGTCTGACGATGAGATAGAAAAACTTTTGGATCCTGATGAATACTTGATGCTTAGGCAACACTTTGGACTGGATCAAGCAAATAATTTTGAGCATTCTTTTCACTTGCAAATTAAGAGAAAATTGGCAGACGTTGCCACGGAGCATAAACTTTCTCTCGAAGCAGCAACCCGAATAAAACAGACTGCCTTGAATAAATTACTAAAGGTAAGAGAAATGAGAGCTCAGCCTGAAGTTGACACAAAGCTCTTGACTGGGATCAATGCTTTGACAATCAGTGGGTTGTCGGCATGTGCTATTGCTTTGAATGATGAAGAATTAAAATCCACTGCTTTAGAATGCATGAATTCTCTGTTGTTATTGAATTATCGAGATGGTGTTCTCTATACCCAGCCAAATCATGCCAGCAATGAAGTTGAAGGATTTCTTGACGATTATGCTTTTACCATCAATGCAATTATGCACACCCTTGAATTAAGGTGGAACAGCGAATACTTAACGGCTGCTTTACGCCTAGCCTCAAGAATGATTGATCAATTTTATGACAGTCAAAATGGAGGTTTTTATTTTTCCTCCGGAACTCACCAAGGGCTGTTTCATCGCAGCAAAAATTTTTATGACGATGCGACTCCATCCGGTAATGCCGTTGCTGCAAAAGTTCTCCTAAGACTGGGATTCCTGACGGGCAAACCGGATTTTATTGACATAGCCGAGCAGATGCTCAAAACAGTAAACACACATATGAAAAGTCGTTTAGACGCAACCGCCAGTTTGAATACTGTAGTTATGGAATACCTGCAACCAATTGAAGTGGTCATCCTCAGAGGTTCTAAAAACGATCTCGAACTTTGGCAAACCCAAACGCGAAAAACACTGAAAAGGCGCACGATATGTTATGCCATTCCTGACAGTGTGTCGGATTTACCTGAGAGTCTTTCTGCCAAGAAATTTGAAGGGGTAATTGTGGCATATATCTGCCGTGGGTTTTCATGTTCCAAGCCTATAAATGACTTCAAAAACTATCAAGAATATTTGACTGAATCCTCGGCTAGGGCACAATAAGCCATTTCAAAAGTTAATTAGAGTTAAAATATTGATAAGAACAATGGTGGGCGTAGCTCAGTTGGTAGAGCTCCGGGTTGTGGTCCCGGCGGTCGTGGGTTCAATCCCCATCGTCCACCCCATGGTACTAGGGCCGTTAGCTCAATTAGGCAGAGCAGTGGACTCTTAATCCATTGGTTCTGGGTTCGATTCCCAGGCGGCCCAAATAACAAGGAGCTTTAAATGCATTCAGATATTGAAATAGCAAGGCAAGCAGACATTAGACCGATCGCAGATATTGCAGCAAACCTAGGCATTCCTGAAGAATATGTTGAAACTTACGGTAAGCATAAGGCAAAAGTTAATCTTAAAATTAACTCAGACAGAGAAATAACAGGTCAAAATAATGGGAAATTGATCTTGGTCTCCGCCATGACTCCAACCACAGCCGGTGAAGGTAAAACAACGACCACGGTTGGTTTAACCGATTCCTTGGCATTGCTTGGGCACAAAGTGGTCACGTGTATGAGAGAGCCTTCATTGGGCCCTTGTTTTGGTATGAAAGGAGGCGGCGCAGGTGGGGGTATGTCGCAAGTGATTCCCATGGAAGATATTAATTTACATTTCAATGGTGATTTTCATGCAATCACTTCCGCACATAATTTGATAGCTGCAATATTGGATAATCATATGCATCACGGGAATGAGTTAAATATTGACCCGCGTAGGATCATATGGCAGAGAGTGTTGGATCTGAATGATAGAGCTCTAAGACAGGTAATAATTGGTTTAGGCGGACCTGCAAATTCTATTCCACGTCAAGATAGTTTTTCCATCACTGCAGCGTCTGAAATTATGGCTATTTTTTGTTTGTCCAGTGATTTTCAAGAGCTTAGAGAGAAGATTGACGCAATTATTGTAGCCTATAATTTTAACAATCATCCTATTACTGTTTCTGATCTGAAAGTTACGGGTGCACTGATGGCCTTATTGAAAGATGCAATAAAACCCAATCTAGTGCAAACACTTGAAGGCAACCCCGTTTTTGTTCACGGTGGACCGTTTGCAAACATTGCTCATGGTTGCAATAGCATCATTGCAACAAAATTAGCTATGAAGTTGGCAGATTACACCATTACCGAAGCCGGTTTTGGAACTGAATTAGGTGCTGAGAAATTTTTTAATATTAAATGTCGAAAAGCAGGTATATCTCCCAATGCAGCAGTGGTTGTTGCAACCATTAAGTCATTGAAGGTCCATGGTGGGGTTGCAAAAAAGGATGTTACTCAACCCAATCCAGAAGCTGTGACAAAAGGCGTTGAGAATTTGAAGAAGCACATTGAGAATATTCATGCTTTCCATGTTCCTGCAGTCGTTGCCATTAATCGCTTTTCTTATGACACCGATGAAGAAATTAATATCGTCAAGGAAAAGTGTGATTATTTGGGAGTTGATGTGGTTCTCTGCACAAATTGGCAAGACGGTGGTCAAGGCGCCATAGAGTTAGGCAAAGCGGTCACCAACCTGTGTGAAAAACACACCAGTGATTTTAAGTTGTTGTACGATGATAATCTTCCCTTGCTGTCTAAAATCACTAAAATTGCCACAGAGATGTATGGAGCAAATGAGATTTTGGCGGATAAACAGTTAAGAAAAGAAATTGAGAGTATAGAGAATCAAGGATTCGGACATTTACCCGTGTGTATGGCTAAAACGCCAGGTTCCTTGTCCACGGACCCCAATCTTAAAGGGAGACCAACAAATTTTGGTGTCCCGCTTAGAGGCGTCAGATTGGCCTCAGGGGCTGGGTATATTGTTGTCTTGACAGGCGATATTATTACCATGCCTGGATTGCCCAAGAGACCAGCAGCTGAGCTTATTGATGTGGATGACAACGGTCTAATTAATGGGTTGTCTTAGCTTTTTTTAAGGATTTCAAGGAGTTCAAAACTTACAAGCCTTATTGATTTTGCCTCGGTGGACAAGGCACGTTGCCATAAGAGCAAAACACACAACAATCTCCTTTTTTGGGGGTTATCATCAACTTGCAGTGTGGACAATCCAGAAAAAACAAACAAGAATCTGTCGCCATCACATGCGAGCTTTGATCCTCGCAAGCTGGACAGGTCACGGTGCAATTACTCTGAATCATCTTGATACATCAATCATCGAGCAAAAAACCTTGAGTCAGTTATTCTGGTGATCACTCTGGTTTGTAAAGGTTTATTCTGTATATATATAGTGTATGCAGCAATAACCGACCTACCTACAGTAAAACCGATTGTGAGCTAAAATACAAATTGACTTAGGTATAGTAGATTTACTTTTTTGCTGTTTTAGACAAATAATTAGTCCGGAACACCCAATCCCAGAGAGAGAAAACAGAAGCAAAATGAACGTCTTGATATTTATGATGCAGGGCATGATATTCATTAATCCCTGCAAACGGTAGATGCCTGTACAGCGAAGACTTTATCCCCGAGTGGATATCCAGTTCGTGCAATACTTTAATGATCAGAAACAGGACAATAGTTGGAAATGAAACCCCACCCAAAATCAAAAAAGCGATGAATGGGCCCAACAGTCCAATCAACCACTCAAGTGGGTGTTCGTAAAGGTAATCCGATGGAAATGGGTTCCTAGCTCGATGGTGTATGTTATGGATTTTTTTAAACAGAAAATCACTTTTGTGCAGGAGTCTGTGAAAACAATAGAAATAAAAATCATCAATGAGTAGAACCGCGAGCAATTGCACAAGGACAATCCAGAGATTTTGATAACCGACGATGATCCACTCGCTCATCAAGTAGAGCCCGGCTGGGAAAACGACACACATGATCGTTAAATTCATCAAAATGAGGGGCAAATGTTTTCTGAATGAACTGGGCCTGTGTTTGTACTTGGGAATATAGGAAAGTTGACTAATGCCGTTAACCAATATCAGTTTTGAATAACATATGCCAAGCAAATTTAACCCTAGAAACAAGCCGCTTATTGTTAAAAATACATTCAGGTAAATGGAGGTGTCAATCATATTGGTCTACCTATGTACTGTCTCAAACAGAAGGGTTAGCGATAGTTTTATTTTCTTCATAACCCAATTATAACCCATCAGTCGTTGTATTTTTTTCGCTGTGCGGTAATCATGTGACCCCATTTGTTTTCTACCACATTTAACGCATCTGGAAACGAATCCAATAGACAATCCTTATTCATTGGTGCAAAATTTTCCGGACCGCCTTCTTCAGGCCACTGGCTTCGATGGCATCCATGAATTCACGCAATGAATTGAAAGGCCCAGTTTTCTTTGTCTTGTCAGACATTAAAGTAACTTTAACCCGATGAAATAGCCCCCACAAGTACTGGCTTGCAATATAAGAGTTGAGGTTGAACTGGGTCTAATAATCAATTTCCTATACTCAAAATATCTTCCCGCATAGACTCGATTCCAGTGATTCTATGGCCACTGTGGGTCGGTATACATTTCTGGTTACGCTGGCAGTTCAAGCTTCTGGGACAAATGATTCTGGCAGGTACGTGAACTGACTCACCCAACCATTGAATTCTTAGGATGTGGCTTAATTTTTCGATCACCTCTTTCACATTGGGGTTGAGTTCTGCCTCGCCGCCACTTTTTTGACAGTCTTGTTCGAGGCTTTGTAACAGTTCATTGCCATCAATCCCTTGGTTTTTTATAGCTGGAATCAAGTCAATCCCTAGGGACAGCAATTTCAAGTTTCCTGCCAAGTCTTTGACCCGAATAGTGTGGCAGCAATACAGGTAGGTTTGTTCGCCATTTTTCAAAATAGAAATCTGGGATTGGGGATTTTTGACGTAAGTCTCATTCAGCAACCTAAACACAGCCCAGTTTGGGCAGGGGTCTGATACCATCGTCATATTTCCCCACGGCAAAGGTATTCCATTGCCACGGTAAACTGCAGTTAAGTATCCCGGTTGATAAGCTTCAAAGTAATGCCAATTAGGATAGCTGGATACCGCGGTTACGCGTCTCATCAATAGGGCAGGAGAGAGTTTTAATTGTTGGGCAGAGACGATTTGATGTTTGTTTCGTACCAGGAAACGATAAAATGGTTTTTTTGGACAGAGTAATGCACCGGCAAAAAAACTGGATTCAAAATCATGCCAAGCGGAAAGGACATCCCATGAGTGAACATTACCTGTAGTAGCCAAATTTTGATCTTTTGAACCAAACTCATTGTCCCCTGAGGTGATCGCAGATCTTAGGCCGTCGCCCTGATGCAATATTTTGTGACCCAGGTGGACTGATAGATCGTATTTCAATCGTTCTCGATCTTTTTTTAATGCTTTGTTTACATAGACCTCAGAAGGGGACTCAAAGAATGAACGAAGCAGGGTTTTGTTTCGAGCTTGCGGTGTGGTCTCGGTTGTTTTTTGACTAAACCATTTAATCTTTAATCCGTTTTTTTTGTACAAACGCTTTAGGTCATTATGGTCCAATGGAAATTTTTTATTGCCGACCTCTTCGGCAGCTTTCTCCAAATCTGGAAACCGGTTTCTGTTTATTTCTTGATAAGAACGGATCAGAAGTTGGGCAAACTGTTTACCTGAAATACCGGTTTGCTCTAGCAGTTCTGGGATTGCGCCTTGCAACAATTCTTTGCTGTAGAGAAACCCTGGCTCTAAGGGGAGGGTGAAGGGTTTAAGCTTATCTGTTTGATCCGTGGGAATAGAAATATCAAGGTTCTCATCGAGAAACCATTCCGGTTCTTTTTGGAAAATGTTTGCAATTTGTTGAAGGACATCATCAGATGGCAGCCGTTTCCCATTCTCAATCATGCTGAGGTAGGAGATCGAAGGGGCTGTTTTAGGGTTGTCTTCACTGCAACGCTCCGATAAGTCTTCCAAAGTAAGCTTATTGCTTTTTCTAATGGTTCGGATTTTTGTTCCGAGAAAATGACTTTTTCTAAACAAATTCGACATTGTGAAATTTACATTGTGAAATTTTTACTGTGAAATTTTAACTAATAATAATTTACAATTCCAATATAAATCAAATATCAATGAAATTATAAAATGGAAAACATAGAAACAATTGGTTAATAAAGCTCAGAAATAAAAGAATTGTTAATAGGGGATGCAACATGATCAAAGACAAAAGATCGGAGAATTTGTCCATAAAAGGGAACCGGACCACACTGACCAGGAGACCGCTTTCTGAGATGGAGATGATAGATTTAATGGTCTATGGCGAGGATGTGGTGGAGTGTACGCTTGATCCAAGCAGGACTAAATCGTTAACAAGAAAAAATTTAAGAAAGCAAAATGTCTAAAGAAACTGATATTGAGAAACTTAAACAGAAGTGGTCCCAAGAGGATCGATGGAATGGTATTGTGAGAACTTATACAGCTGAGGAAGTGGTGAATCTCAGAGGCTCTTTTCCCATTGAGTATACCCTTGCCAGAATGGGGGCTGAGCGATTTTGGCATGATTTACACAATGAGCCTGTAGTCTCAGCATTGGGAGCGGTTACTGGCAACCAAGCTGTGGAGTCAGTACAGGCGGGTTTAAAGGCAATTTATTGTTCAGGTTGGCAAGTGGCAGGTGATGGCAACTCCGCCGGTGAAATGTACCCTGATCAGAGTCTATACCCGGTTGACTCGGTCCCAAAAATGGTGGAAAGGATCAATAATTCGTTGCTCAGGACCGATCAAATCCATCATCTGGATGACGATCACTCAATCAATTGGATGGTTCCTATAGTTGCCGATGCTGAAGCCGGATTTGGCGGTAACCTCAATGCATTCGAGCTCACCAAACATTTGATCAAAGCAGGAGCGGCCGCAGTCCATTTTGAAGACCAGTTGTCTTCGGCAAAAAAATGCGGGCACATGGGCGGTAAAGTTTTGGTTGCAACCCAAGATGCCATCAACAAACTGATTGCAGCTCGACTTTCAGCCGACGTCATGAATGTCCCAACTTTATTGATTGCCAGAACCGATGCCAATGCAGCCAATTTGTTGCAATCCGACGCAGATCAGCGCGATCATAAATTTCTGACCGGCGAACGGACTGAGGATGGATTTTTCTCAGCCAAGCCAGGAATTGAACAGGCCATTGATCGGGCATTGTCTTATGCACCTTATGCAGATCTTCTCTGGTTTGAAACCGCACACCCTGATTTAAATGAGGCCGAACGGTTCTCAAAAGAAATTCATGAACAATTCCCTGGAAAACTTCTCACTTACAATTGTTCACCATCGTTTAACTGGCAGGCAAACTTAAGTGAAACTGAACTGAGGGAATTCCGTGAAAGGTTAGCGGCGATGGGCTTTAAATTTCAGTTTGTCACCCTGGCTGGCTGGCACGCACTTAATTTAACTATGTTCGAGTTGTCCAAAGAGTACTTGCAACATGGAATGTATGCTTATTCACAGATGCAGCAACGGGAAATTGCCAATGAACCCAATGGATATAGAGCAGCCAAACACCAGGCATTCGTAGGAACCGGTTATTTTGATGCGGTACAGACAACCATCACCAGTGGTGTTTCGTCCACAACTGCTATGCATGGAAGTACTGAGGAGGATCAATTTGAGTAATTATTGTTAACGAATGTTAAAAGCAAATAAAAAAAGGGCTCTTTTTCAAGAGCCCTTTTCATTCTTATTAAGTCTTAAAACTTAATAAAACGCTTTTTTGGTTACAAACTTAGTTGTACAAACCTACAAGTAGTGCAAGCACGAGAGCACCAACAGCCCCAGAATCACCCAAAGTACCAGCAAGGTCAGTGACGTTTCCTAGGATAGCCCCAACAAAAGGTACATCTCCAAACACAACACCTGCCACGACACCCAAGGCTATAAGGGCGACTGCGATACCGGTAAAATCTGCAATCCAACCTTTGATTCTATTCATAATAAAATCCTCCCCTAATATTAAGGTTTAAACGTTCAAGTGTTTTTATCGTATAAAAACACTACAACCATCTAATCAAAATTAAACAGTACAGTCAAAAAAAATGAAATATTGGTAAATGCAGTAGAAGGTATTAAATACCCAAAAAATAGTAAGCATCAGCAATCCGTTTGATGGCTAAGACCATAGCCGCGGTTCTGAAGTCTCTAATCCGATTATCTGAATGAAATTTCCTGCTCATTCTCTGGTAACCTTCACGCATGATCCCCTCGAGGCCTGAACGAACCAGGTCAATCTCAGTTGCCCCATTGATGATAAGGTCTTTTAAATTGATAGGAAAATCTTTATCAGTCATTTCTTCAATCCCACTAATTAAAGCAGACTGCCTTCTTTCTTGCTCATGCCTCTGCATCAATCCATACCGCATATGGGTCAAATTTTTTACCCACTCAAAATAGGAAACAGTGACCCCTCCGGCATTGGCATAGAAATCAGGAATAATCACAACACCCTTTTTGCAAAGAAGTTGATCGGCTTCAGCTGTGATCGGTCCATTGGCTGCTTCTACAATCAATTTTGCATTGATTCGATCAGCATTTTTTGCGTGAATGACTTCCTCAGTTGCTGCCGGGATCAAAATGTCGCATTTTTTTTCAAGGGTTTTTTTGCTTTCGGCACTGAACCCATCAAAGCCTTCTAAACTTCCTTTTTCTTTCGAATGTTCTTTGAGTGCAGCAATATCAATGCCGTTGTCATTGATAACCGAACCCTTTTGCTCAATTATAGCCGTTATCCTTGCCCCTTCTTCTTCTGAAAGAAATTTAGCGGCATGATAACCAACATTACCAAAACCCTGAATTATGATTCTTTGTTGTTCTATACCAGGAGCCAATTTAGCTCTTTTATAGTCCTCTGGGTGTTCAAAGAATTCCTTGAGAACATATTGGATACCTCTCCCTGTAGCCTCTATTCGGCCTTCAATACCACCTTTGCGAACGGGTTTTCCTGTGACACAAGCCATGGCATCAATTTCAGTTGGGTGCAGTCGCTTGTATTCGTCTGCAATCCATGCCATTTCATCTTCACCGGTACCCATATCGGGTCCCGGAACATTTTGCGAGGGATGGATTAAGTCTCTCTTCGCCAATTCTTGAGTAAATCGCCGTGTAATTCTTTGTAATTCCCTTTTGCTCCATTTTTTTGGATCCACAATC
>ENA-ORDI01000401-ORDI01000401.1-marine-metagenome-genome-assembly--contig:-NODE-401-length-30688-cov-3.148084_pt1 | contig 30688 bp, 31 predicted proteins | sample MGYA00248628_ERZ508525 | MGnify/ENA primary metagenome ERZ508525 (study PRJEB26195, sample SAMN05422138) | marine metagenome | isolation source: East of Porto Seguro, South Atlantic Ocean | place... | reverse complement strand
GATTCATCTCTTTTGTATTCATAAGAAAACAAATCAGTTACATTATCAATTACGATTAAAGAAAAATTATTGCTTTCAAAATTTTTTATGGATTTTATTTGTTCTGAAGTGTTTGTTATTCTGGATACTGTGATTTGCTCGAGAAAATTAACCTGTTTGTTAGATTGCTTTTGAATTTCCAGTATTCGCTCGGGTCTGAATCCACCTGTTGTATCTAAATACAGAACACGACCACCATTTTTAATTGAATTTATTGATAATTGTAGTAATAGTTGAGTTTTGCCTGTTCCATTTCCACCAAAAATATCTACAATCACACCATTAGGAATTCCTCCTGATAAGAAATTATCCAATTTTTGTAAACCAGTAGAGATCATTTGTATAATTATTAGAAAAAGAAGAAAAAATTTAAGGAATTTGAATTTTTACAGAGGAGGTAAGGCTTTTATTCCAGAGAACAAGGTTTCAAAATAAGTGAATAATTAGTGTCACAAACAACTAGTGCAAAAAGACCTTTAACAGTTCTTCAGAAAAGTACCAAAAAGAAAGTTACTGTAAGACTGAAGAATGAAGTAGAGTACAAAGGAAAAATGGATAATGTCGACTCATACATGAATTTGATTATGACTGATGCTGAAGAAGTACGTGATGGCAAAACAGTTGCAAATTATGGAAGAGTGATTGTGAGAGGCAATAATGTGTTATTTATCAAACTAGAAAGTGAACTCTAGTTAGTGATTCTATGGCTAATAATTTTCTATTTACATCAGAATCAGTAACAGAAGGACATCCAGACAAAATATGTGATAATATTTCTGATGCATTCTTGGATGAATATCTTAGACAAGACCCAGATTCAAGAGTGGCAATTGAAACAATGGTTACCACAGATTTTGTAGCAGTGTCTGGAGAGGTTACATCTAAAGCAAATTTTGATAAAAAAGCTCAAGAAGAACTAGTTAGAAAAATAATTAGAGAGATTGGATATGATAACAAAGACTTGATGTTTGATGCAGATACTTGTCAAGTTGATTTAAGATTACATTCACAAAGTCCTGATATTAGTCAAGGCATATCAGCTACTGAAAAGAAAGAGCAAGGTGCCGGAGATCAAGGATTAATGTTTGGTTATGCAACAAATGAAACAGAAGAGCTCATGCCAATGCCAATTTTACTGGCACACAAACTTATTCAAAAATTATCAGAGGTTAGGAAGGATAAGACTTTACCATGGGTTAGACCAGATGGCAAATCACAAGTATCTGTAAAATATGAAGATAACAAACCAACAAAGATTGAAACAGTTGTAATTGCAACACAACATTCACCGGAGATTTCTCAAGATGAAATTTCAAGACAAATTATTGATAAAGTTATCAAACCAGTTTTAGGAAATCTTTGGAATGATGAAATTAAAATTCACATAAACCCTACTGGAAAATTTGTAATTGGTGGTCCACATGGAGATGCCGGTTTAACAGGAAGAAAAATTATTGTTGATACTTATGGTGGATTTGGAAGACATGGTGGTGGAGCTTTTTCAGGAAAGGATCCTTCAAAAGTTGATAGATCTGCATGTTATATGTGCAGGTACATTGCAAAAAATCTTGTTGCAGCAGGCTTGGCTGATAGATGTGAGGTACAACTTGCATATGTGATAGGAGTAGCTGAACCAGTATCACTTTATGTCAATACATTTGGAACAAACAAAATTCCAGAAAATCAGATTGAAGATCTGGTTAGAAATAATTTTGATATGAAACCATCTGGAATTATCTTACAATTAGATTTGAAGAGACCAATTTACAAAAAAACAGCATCATATGGTCATTTTGGAAGAAATGAGCCGGAATTCACTTGGGAAAAAACAGACAAAGCTGAAATATTAAAGCAATCTGCCGGACTTTAACAATTCCATAACTGACTGAAATTTCATTTCAGTGATTTTTCTTAATTTATTATGATTTCCTTTAAAACTACCAATTAGAATATTGAGATCATCAACTCCAAAATTAGATTTTGAATCAGTTATTGCAGTATGATAAACATCTTCTAGATTCATTTTTTTAATGCTTGTTTTAGTTCCTTTAGAAAAAAGTTTAACATATTGTTCAAAAGTAATATAGTCTGGACCAACAAGATCAATAATTTTATTTTTAAATTTTGTTTGAAGAACTGATTGAAGAAAAATTTTCACTACATCATTAATGTAAATTGGTTGAATTGAATAAGTCCCAGATCCTGGAATCTCAATTTTTCCTTTCTTAATTTGTTTTTTTAAGTATTTTGTAAACAGATCATCTTTTCCAATAATATATGAAGGTCTAAAAATTGTATAATTTAGCCCTGAATTTACAATTAGCCTCTCTGCTTTATATTTAGAAATAAAATATTCTAAAGAAGTATTTGGTGAAACACCAAGACCACTTGTAAAAACAAATTTTCTGATTTTTGCTTTTTTACTTAAATTTACAATATGTTTTGTAAATTCAATATTTACTACATCATAATCAGTCTTGATTGATTGTTTTCCAATCCCAACAAGATGAATTACAGCATCTGAATTTTGAATTTTTGGAACAAGGTTTTTTTCATCATAATTTTTTGAAACAATTTTTAACTCATTTTTAAATTGTTTAAAGTCATTTCGTGATATTGAAATTAATTTAATGTTTTTTTCAGATAAATATTTTCTAAGATTTCTTGCAACAAATCCACTTGCTCCAGTAATAACTATCTGATGACTTTTGACCACAAGAATCCCAAGTTATTTTTAATTTTAAATCTATTTAGAAGATTTTGAACGTTAAGCAAACAAGAATTAATACAGTAAAATGAATACAGCAGATGTGGAAGAAAAAAAGACAAAATTAAGAACTGGTTATACTACTGGAAGCTCAGCAACTGCTGCAGCTAAAGCTGCACTTTTATCAATAATTAATCAACAAAAAACAGAAAATGTAGATATTACATTACCTAAAGGAACTTTTATTCAAATTCCAATACATTCTTGTGAATTTGAATCGAATAAAGCAAAATGCTCTGTAATTAAAGATGGCGGAGATGATCCTGATGTCACTCATGGCGCAGAAATAATAGTTAAACTGTCATTTACAGAAAAAGTAAACGAAATTGATATTGATGGTGGAGAAGGAGTAGGTACAGTTACCAAGCCTGGTTTAGGCTTGGAAATTAATAAGCCTGCAATTAATCCAGTTCCCAAAAAAATGATTGCTGAAAATTTAAGGAAAGTTGGAGAAAAAATTCTTGTAAAAAAAGGAATTAGAGTTGTGATTTCAGTTCCTATGGGAAAAGAGTTAGGACCTAAAACAGATAATCCAAGACTAGGAATTAAGAATGGAATTTCAATTTTAGGTACCAGTGGAATTGTTATTCCATTTTCTACAGCATCTTATGCAGCGTCAATTAGACAGAATTTGGATGTAGCGATTGCAATGGGGAATGATACAGTAGTGCTAACAACAGGTGGAAGAAGTGAAGATTTTGCAAAGAAGATAGTTGATTTACCTGAACATTGTTTTGTCCAGATGGGTGATTTTTCAGGGTACACAATTCAACAGTGCAGTAAAAAAAATATCAAAAAAGCATATGTTGTTGGTTTTATTGGAAAACTTGCAAAGATGGCTGCAGGAGTAAAACAAACTCATGTTAAAGGTTCAAAAGTAGATATGAGTTTTCTAGCAGAATTAGCAAGAAAATCAAATGCAGAAGAAACAGTAATTGAAAGTATTAAAAAAGCAAATACAGCAAGACATGTTTCTGAAATAATTCAAGAAAATAATGTTAAAGGATTTTTTGAATTAATTTGTAGTGAGACGTATAAACATATGAGAAAATATTCTGAGGAAAAAGTTCCAATTGATGTGATATTATTTGATTTTGATGGAAAGACTCTGGCTAGAAAATCAGGAGAGTAAGGTATTTTATGAAATTTAGAAAGTTTTGATTATGGAAAAAACTGCAGTACTTGCAATAACCAAAAATGGAGTTAATATTGGACAAAATCTAAAAGAACTATTTCCCGATTGGGGCATTTTTGCGCCTGCTAAATTATCAAATGAGAGTAGTGGAATAATATGGTATTCAGGGTCTACATCAGAAAAAATTGTTGAACTTTTCAAAAACAATAATGCACTAGTGTGCCTATTTTCTTTAGGTGCGGTAATTAGATTAATTGCACCACATTTGAAAGACAAAAAAACAGATCCAGCTGTTATTGTAATTGATGATAAAACAAATTTTGTAATTAGTGTATTGTCAGGTCATATTGGTGGAGCCAATGAGTTAACTCAAGAAATTGCAGAAAAATTAGGTGCATTACCAGTAATAACTACTGCAGCTGATGTTAACAAAACTATAGCAGTAGATCTAGTAGGAAGAGAATTTAATTGGAAAATTGATGATGAATCTACTGTAACTAAAATTAGTGCACATATGGTAAATGAAGAACCTATTGGTGTTTTCCAGGAAGTGGGCAAAAAAAATTGGTATAAAGAATTACCAAGAAATGTCTCAATTTATGATAGTTTAGAAGACTTGAAGAAATCAAGTTCTAAAGCGTATCTCATAATTTCTGATAGAATTATTGATGGTGATTTTGTTAAAGAATCTGTAATATATCGTCCTCCAAGTTTAGTAATTGGTGTTGGATTACATGGAGACACTTCAAAAGAAACAATCAGAGAAGGGGTTGAATATTGTTTGGAAAAATTTAAGCTTAGTTCGAAGTCGATTGCAAAGCTAGTATCAATAAAAAAACCACAAGATGTTCAAGGACTGATAGACATTGGAAAAGAAATGGAAATTCCTGTAGAATATGTAAACAGAGAAGACTTGGCTGAGATTTCTGCTCCAAATCCTTCAGAAATTGTAAAAGTATTTGAGGGAACTGCAAGTGTATCTGAAGCTGCTGCCATCAAGGTTTCTGGAGGAGAATTAGTTGTAGAAAAGCAAAAATTTCCACCAAATTTGACTATAGCTATTGCAAGGATTGTAAATTGAAGCGGGGATTATTACTAATTGATAGAGGAAGTAGAGAAAGAGAGGCATCTGAAGAATTAAAGATTATTTGTGAGAGAATTAAGGCAAAAACAGACTATGTATTTGCTGATTTTTGTTTTTTAGAGGTAATACCGCCATATATTGAGGCTGGAATTTCTAAATGTCTTAAAGAAGATATTGATTCGTTAACTATAGTTCCTTACTTTTTGTACCCTGGTAAAAAAGTAAAAAATGCAGTTACTGACGTAATGAAGTTCCAAAAAGATACTAAAGTGAAATTTGTTGTTACAAAACAAATGAGTATGCACAAAACTTTGGTTGATATAGTTGAAAATAGAATATTTACAACACTCAAAGAAAATCAAGTAACTCTTCCAAAAAAAGATATAGATGTGATGATTATTGGACATGGTAGTAAAGATCCGAATGCACAAATGTCACTAAACTACATAGTAAATGAACTAAAAGATTCCTATAGAAATGTTAGTAGATGTTGGTTAGAAATAGAACAACCAGATATTTTTGAAGGAGTAAAAAAATGTGAAAAAGATAATCCCGAAGTTCTAGTAATTGTTTTTTATTTTTTACATGAAGGAGCACATGTAAAAACTGACATCAATAATGATTTAACGCCAGCGCTTGAAAATTCTAATCTGAAAAAAACCTACATTACAAAACATTTGGGAGTAGATGAAAAAATGATAGATTTGATAATTGAGAGAGCAAAAGAGGTAGAAGATGCAAACTGAAAAAGGTCAATCAATTGAAGATGCAAGTATGCAGATGATTGAAGATGAAATTGGCACTCATCAATATAATGAAAAACAATGGCCTATTGTAAGAAGAGTTATTCATTCTACAGCAGATTTTGATTTTGCAGGTAAGAATAAGATAATTTTTCACAAAGATGCAATTGAAAGTGGTATGAAAGCTTTGAGGGATGGTTGTAGTATTGTAGTTGATGTTAATGGAGTGATTGGAGGGTTGAATAAGCAGAACCCTAAGGATTTTGGAAACGATATAGTTTGTAATATTTCAAATCCAGAAATAATGAAATTGGCAAAAAAGGAAGGAAAAACACGCTCTCAGGCCTCTATGAGAGCAGCTATTTCAGATATTGATGGAGGAATTGTAGCTATTGGAAATGCGCCTACTGCCTTAATGGAAATAATTCAGATGGTTAAAGAAGGCATTGTAAAGCCTGCGTTGATTATTGGAATTCCTGTAGGATTCATCAGTGCTGCAGAATCAAAAGAGGAATTAGCAAAGTTGGAAAAGGTGCCATTTATCACTAACATAGGTAGAAAGGGAGGCAGTTCATCTGCATCTGCAATAATTAATGCAATTTTTAAATTAATTAGAGCAGAATCATCTTCTTGAGTACTTTATGCAATTTTTAATAAAAATTTGGGCATAGTTTGAGCTATCAAAATAGAGATGACCATACGAAGCAAGGGTATTGTATTGCATCATTCCATCTTGATGGTTTTTGATACCTTTACCAATTTCCAAGTCATAAGCAAATTTAGAATCAGAAGAGACTGAATCTAATTGTGAATAATGAAATTCATGACCTTGAATATTATGTGAGTTTTCTGAGATGAGAGTTTTGGTAGTAATCTTACCTTTTGTGTAGTTGAGTATCATTTTCTTTGTCATTTTAGTTTCAGCATCAAACAAACCAACCATTTTGTGTTTTTTGTTATGGTTAAAAATAGATTTTGTAAGATACATTAATCCACCACATTCAGCATAAATTGGAAGGTTGTCTTCAGCCAATTTCTTAATAGTTTTTTTCATAGTTTGATTTTTTTCAAGTAAATTGCCTAAAACTTCAGGAAAGCCACCACCAATGTAAAGCCCATCACATTTTGGAATTTTCTTATCTTTAACAGGACTAAAAAATTTTAGATCTGCGCCTTCACGTCGTAATGCTTCTAGATTATCTTGATAATAGAAATTAAATGAAATATCAAGAGCAACTGCAATTATAGTTTTTGTTTTTTTATGAACAGGTTTTGTTTTTTTTGGAAGATCAGTTGTATTTTTTAAAATTTTAATAATTTGATGAATATCTAGAGATTCTGAAATTATTTTTGAAATTTTTTCAATCTTATTTTTTAGAGTTTTGTTATCTAATGTTGAAATTAATCCAAGATGTCGTGATTCTAAATTTAGTAGTGGGTTTCTTGGAATTACACCAAGAATTGGAATTTTAGTTTTTTTCAATGCACTTTTACATAAAATTTCATGCTTTTTGCTGCCAATTTTGTTGAGAATGATTCCAGAAATTCGAGAATTTCTATGAAATTTTTGAAAACCTAGGACAGTAGCGGCAATAGAACGAGCAGTTTTGCTTGCATCTAAAACTAAGAGCACTGGAGATTTTGTTATGGAAGCTACATGATGAGTGCTTGCATAATTAGAATCTCCACTAGAACCATCATAATAACCCATTACACCTTCAATAACAGATACATCAGACTTTGAATTGGAAATAAAATTATTCAGAAGTTGATTCTTTCCCATCAGCCAAACATCCAAGTTGTATGTTTCACGTTTTGAAATACTTGAAAGATAACTGGGATCAATATAATCAGGACCTACCTTAAATGGTTGGACTGAATAACCTTGTTTTTGTAAGGCATGGATAATAGAACATGTTATGGATGTCTTGCCAACCCCACTTGTAGCACCTGCCAATATGATTCTTGGAATTTTCAATTGCATGATTAGAATCATTTTTTATTTAAATTGGTTTATTTTTGAGAAATGCTCAATGTTTTTAGTAAGATTATTTGAATATTAACTATGGAAAAAGATGGTTTAACCATTGTTTATACTGGAAAAGGTAAAGGAAAAACAACAGCAGCTTTAGGAATTGCGTTAAGAGCTACAGGTTATAAAAAGAAGATTTGTATGATTCAGTTCATTAAGGGTTCGTGGCATTATGGTGAAATGGATTCATCTAAAAGACTTGAACCTGAATTTGAAATGATTGCTGTAGGTAAAGGATTTGTAGGAATTATAGACGATAAAAGTTCAAAGGAAGATCATAAAAAAATTGCCGAAGAGGCAATTAGGATTAGTAACGAAAAGATCCATTCAGGGAACTATGATATTGTCATTTTAGATGAAATTAACTATGCAGTAAATCTTGAATTAATTTCAGTGGATGATGTTCTAAATTTAATCAAATCAAAACCGCTAGAAATGGATTTGGTGCTAACTGGAAATTATGCCAGAGACGAAGTAATTGAAGTAGCTGATCTAGTTACAGAGATGAGAGAGATAAAGCATCCATTTCAACATGGTATTAAAGCTAAGAAAGGGATTGATTTCTAACGAGTAACATTAATTTACACACTTTAGGATTTTAGAAGAAATGTCTACTGAAACTCAAGAGATGCCTGAACAAGGAGAAATTGTTCTTGCTACTGTCACCAAAGTAATGGATCATGGGTCTTATGTGACATTAGATGAGTATGACAATATCCAGGGATTTTTACACATTTCAGAGATTGCACCAGGTTGGATTAGATCAATAAACAGATTTGTCAAAGACGGGGAGAAAAAAGTTCTACTTGTAAAAAAAGTAAATCTTAAACGAGGAGACATTGATCTGTCATTAAAACAAATTTCAAAAGATCAGAAAAAACAAAAACTAAAGGAAGTTAAAAAATTCGAAAAAGGTAAAACGTTATTACAAAATGTTAAGGAAAAAGCAAAATTATCGGATGGAGAAGTTGAAAAATTAGAAGACAGTATTTATTCAAAATTTGATTCGGTTTATGATGCATTCATAGAGATTGGAAGGAATGGAATTGGGTCTGTAAAGGAACTCAAACTTGCAAAAAAAACTGCAGATGCGATTGAGGTAATTTGCTCTAAAATAAAACTCCCATCAGTTGAAATTAGAGGAATTTTGGAAATTACAAACGAAAAATCAGATGGGGTAGAGATTATTAAAAAAATCTTAATAGATGTACTAAAAAAAGATTCTGCCATTGATATTACATATTTGGGAGCGCCAAAATATAGACTGTCAATAACTTCAGATAATTTCAAATCTGCTGAAAAATTACTAAAACCAATCATTGCTGAAATAGAAGCTAACATAGAAAAGAAAAAAGGGTCATTCAAATTTACTAGAGAAGAGTCAAAGAAAACCAGAGAAAATTAAGATGAGATTTCAATTAAGAAAATGTTCAAAATGTAATCATTACACACTAAAAGGAAAATGTCCTAAATGTAATGAAGAAACAATTTCTGTACATCCAGCTAAATTTTCACCTGATGATAAATACATGAGATATAGATTAGCTGAAAGATATAACTAGAGTTTTAGGAAGTTAAATTGTATTCCTTGTTAACTTCATAAATAAAAATACCAATTAACGGTCCAACTTTTTCTTCAATAAAACTTGGAGATGCATAAACCAAACGTAAAGGTCCATTTCCATCAGAGGGGTATTTGATCTCCTTAACATATACAGGTTCGAATCCAGGTAGATAAGTTGAAAATTCTTCAGTAGTTTGGAAATTAACATAGGTTACAGGTGTAAATGGAAACATTTTTCCAAGTAGAGTATTATTCCAGAAATAATCAGTGCCACTAAGACCATCAGAAAATAGATATTTAGAAAGATCTTTGTCTGCAATTCTCATGAACCATTGTTTCTTTGATTCATCTCCTCCCCCCCCTAAGACATAGAGTGGTTCTACTGAATCAATTCCTAACTTTTGACCTGCAACAAACACTAAAACATAATCAGCCTGCATTTCATTAAGAGAAATCCATGCATCATCAGGATTACTGAGTAACATTTTTGCAATATTTTCAATGATGTAAGTATGAATAGTTGAATTATCAGCTAATGAAGCTCTTTCTGCTTTAGTTTGAATCCAATACCCATAATCCCACCAAGCAGCAATTACTGCATCTTCTGGAGTATTATTTTTTATCCACTCCATTGAATCTAACCAATCAGTGGAAATTATTGGAAATGTAGTTCCACCATTAAGAATTGTAGGAGGAATTTTAGATATAGCAAATACATTACTACCTACTGGAAAAATCATAGGAATTATCAATAGAACAATGATTCCCGTAACATATGATAGTTTAACCAATTTACTAATGGGTTTTTTGGCTTTAGGTTTATTTTTGAAAAATTCTTTTGTTAAAGCAGTCAAGCCCAAAGATGCTAAAATAATTACACCAACTGATCCAAATATTTCTAGTCTAACAAAAGTGGAACTTACGTATACTCCAACAATTCCTAAAATCAATGAGAAAAACAACATATCATTTTTAATAAAACTGGAATTTTTATTTTGAATATTTTTAATAATTAACCAAATTCCAATGCCTGAAAAAATCATTAAAACTGAATGAAACAGAAACGATTGTTCAAGTGTTGTCGTTGCATGTTCTGATATAGAATCTACTAATGGATCGGTTGTAGTCAAAAAAGGATTCAAAGCATTAAGATATCTATGACTAGGTAATGGTAAAAATTGAGAATCAGAATTAACGATCATAAGACTTGGGACAATTATTAAAAGTGCCACCAAAAATAACAAACCATTTCTTGTTTTATTTTTTAAACTTTTGTTTTGAATAAAAATACAAAATACTAAAAATAGAGTAGAAACTATTAATGAAATTCCTCCCAATCCAAAAATAAAATTGGAACTTACTCGTTCAAATCCCAAAGAAGCTAAAATTGTAGTAATTGTATAAAGAGGAATAGCCCATATGATGAATTTGTGATCAGTTCTCAAAAATGGTAGTGCAAGGAAGAAAATTCCTAATGGGATAATAAAGAATTGATTTCCTCCCCAAGTTGAAATAGAAAATGTGGTGAAAATTCCAGCTCCAATAAGTTTTGCAAACGCTATTTTTTTGTTTTGGGAATTTATTCCACTTAATAGTAAATATACTGTCAAAAGACCGAAAAATAGTCCTAGAGGTTCTGATTTGAACCACCCAATTGGACCTCGAATAAGTATCGGTAATGAAATAGAAAACAACAAAGCAGAAAACAAGCCAGCAGTAGTACCACCTATGACTCTAACTAAAGCAAAAATAATAATTGCAGATAAAGAACCAAAAACTACTGGAAATAGTATAGTAAAATCATAAAGATCTGAGCCTCCCCCAAAAATCCAATAAGTTGTAGCAGCAGTTAGATGAAGCATTACTTGAGAGGTTGCAGATATGTCTCTGCCATGTGGATACCAACTTAGACCATCATTCCATTCAAAATATTCCCCGATTCCGTTATCTACAATATACTGAGTAGCTCTATAATTAAAAAAAGGATCAAACTCATTTAATTCAAACCCAAAATCAGCTGCTTGTGAACGAAGTAGAAAAGAAACACTAAATGATAAAACAAGAATTAAAATTATTAGAAGATGATTTAATTTCAAATTAAAATTACCTATAGAAACAAGTCTTGTGTTTGTTAACAATTGTTTTTTCTCAAAAAACTTTGCTTATTACTCTTTGTATAAAAAATCACATAGTTTGAATTTATGGAGAATATTTTCCTTCAAGTCTGGTTTCTGAAATTATATGATTCTTCATAGCTTCTTCTATTTGCTTTTTAGTTGAGCCTTTATCGACATCTAATTTTTGATCTAATGCATATAGTTTGAAGATGTATGTATGTTCTTTATCTGGAGGAGCTGGTCCACCATAACCAATTTCTCCAAAATCGGTTTCACCTTCAAGACAATCTGATGGAATAGAATTTTCTTTAAATTCTACAACATTAGGTTCAATATTCCATAAAACCCAATGTACCCATACTTTTCCAACAGCACCCATAGCATCAGGATCATCCATTATAAGGGCTAGAGATGATGCATTTTCAGGAACATCCCTAATCTTTAGAGGAGGACTTTTATTTCCATTTTTATAACCATATTTTCGAGGGATCACTCCTCCACTATCAAATGCTTCACTTTCTAAAGTAAAATTACTCACATCAGAATTTAGAAATGCTCAAAGTTAAATTTTTCTAAGATTCTAAAACTATTTTATCATTTGAAAAAGACATTATAGAACTTCCGAGATTCTTGATCTGTTTTTTTAGTTTTTTATCCATTGTAGCAACAATTACTTTGTTGTTTGAAACATAATCAAGCAACTCTTTGTCAGCAAATGTACCAAGAATAGGGATTGTTTTGAAATTTTTTATGTAATGAAGAGTTGATTGAATATCTTGGTTTTTTTCTGGATTTTTTGCTAATTCAGATAACTCATTTTTTACAACTTGAGGTACAACAAAAGTGATTTGACCAATTTCTACATCAAGATTATCAATATTTTTGATTCTCCTAGTTGCTAGATGAATTAGAAAATTTGTGTCACAGATTACTTCAACCAATTATTCCTGCACCAATTAGTCTCCATCTTTCAGCAATTCTCCTACTAATTGCTACATTTCCACCTTCAAAGATGCAGGCAGGTCTCCTAAGTTCAATCTCAATATTTTTTGATTTTATTTTGTTAACCTTGCCCAAAACAGGAGCAGTTCCAATATTTAGTCGAAGTAGTTCACCTGATTGAATTGGTTGGACTTTGACATCCTCAGTAATTCCTACTGCAGAATCAAATAGATTCACTTCTAGTTTTAATTGAATAAAATTTTCTGGAAGTGTATCGGGTTTTCCAATAACTGAACCGATAAATGAATCACTTCTAGTCATAGAAGGATCTAATTTAGTTCCAATAGCAACCAAGCCACCTGGCTTTACTGATTCAACAATTCCTGCAGCGGTTCCTAAAGAAACAATTTCTGTAAGTATAGGTTCGTATGACTTTTTTTTCTCATTCATAACACCAGGTTTGATTTCAATTTCATCACCAACATTGAAAACTCCTTGGGTTAGACTTCCACCAATAACGCCTCCTTTGATATTTTTTAATTTCGTGCCAGGTTTGTTTACATCAAAAGAACGCAAAACATGCATAACAGTATCTTTTTTTTCATCTCTTTCAGGTGTTTTGATTGTTGATTCTATAGAGCTGATTAATGCATTAATATTCAGTCCAGATTGTGCGGAAATAGGAATAACAGGTGAATTTACAGCATCAGTTCCTTTGACAAATTTTGTTATATCTTGATAGTTTGCTAAAACTTCTTCGTAAGAAAGTAGATCAACTTTGTTTTGTACTACAACTATTTGTTTAATTCCAAGAGTTTGTAGAGCTAAAAGATGTTCTTTTGTTTGTGGTTTAGGAACTTTCTCATTTGCTGCAATTAGTAGTAATGCACCATCCATCAAGGCAGAACCTGAAAGCATGTTTGCCATCAAACTTTCGTGCCCAGGGCTGTCTACAAAACTAACAACTCGAGATAATTCACTTTCCTTTCCACAATTATTACATTTTGGGGTTGTAGAATATCCTAAAGATTCCTCACAACTTTCGCATTTGTAGAATGCAGCATCTGAATATCCCACACGAATAGTAATTCCACGTTTTAGTTCCTGACTATGTACACTTGTCCATGAACCAGTTAATGCCTGAATAAGAGTAGTTTTTCCATGATCTACATGACCAGCAGTTCCAATGTTAACACATGGTTGATATCCATATTTTTTAATGTACCAATCAGGAAGTGTCTCTCTCCAATGCATGAGTCAAAATGTAGAATCGGCATATGTTAAGTTATTCTTTTTTATCTTCAGTTTTCTCTTCTTTAGACTCTGTTGCAACTTCAGTTGGTGCTTCAACTGGTAATTCTCCATCAAATTTACAATTTACTTGATAGATTTCTTCTGATACAGTATTTCCACGCATTAATTTTCTTACTCTTTGTCCAGTTTCTGCATCTTGCAAACCTACTCCTTTAGAAAGTAAAACATGTTTTCTTGCTGCACCATGAATATCTTTTCTCATGGGAACACCAGATTTGTCACTTCCTCCAGTGAGTTTTAATTTTCCATCTAGTCCTACAATTGCTGCATCAGTTTCATTTCCTAGTTGTAGTCCAAGTAAGGGATTTGCATCGCTGTCTTTAAGTTCCTTTGATACAGATTTTCCCTTAATATCTGAAATTGTAAGTTTGAAATTAGCCAAGTATTCCAAAAAAAAGGTGGACGACTAATTAACCTTTGGACATTATTTTTAAATCAAGATTCACAAAGATGGGTATGGTAGAAGACATTAGATGCCCAAAATGCGATAACAAGATGATAGCTATGCAAGCATGCCATATGTTTTGTCCCAACTGCGGGGCTCATTTAGATTGCTCAGATAAAGGAAATTATTGGTAACTACATTCCAGGTCTATCTGGAGTATAGTCAGATACCATATTCATTGCATGATCTTTCATGATTTCAAGATATGTGTCATAGTCCGCCTCAAAGTTGCAGTGAGGACATTTTACATTTGTAATTTCATCATCTAAAATTGCAACTTTTTCACACTCTGGGCATTTTGCATCCATATCTTAGTTTCCTAATCAAGATATTTAATCATAATTATTGAATATCTCCTAAGCGGAGTTAGTTTAGTCTGGTATAACGTCAGCTTCCCAAGCTGAAGGCCGCGGGTTCAAATCCCGTACTCCGCATCATAATTCCCTAATTGCTTGTTCTATTATTCCTCTATCAGAAGCTCGTGGGAAATATTTCAAATAATTTTTGAGATCTTCTTTTGCATCAGAGCTTTTGTTTTGTTTTTCTCTAAGATAAGCACGGTTTTTGTAAATTTTAGCAGATCTTTTTGGATCAATTTCAATAGCTTTATTGTAATAATTCTCTGCTTTTTCAAATTGATTTGTTTTAAGATAAAAATTTCCAAGACCGCTATAAGTTAGATATGATCTGTTATTGATTTCTAGGCATTTTTCATAAAACTTGACACATTCAGAAGAATTTTGTTCATTCAACATCGCGCCCAATAGATGTAGAACAGTTGAATTATTTGGATCAATTTCTATGGCTTGTTTTAATGAATCAAGTGATTCGGAAGAATTCTTTAGAATATTTAATCTCTCAGAGGTAAAACACAATCGATTTGGTTTGTCACTAGAATCATTTTCAAGTTTTACAGAGGATAAGATTTCTGATGGAGCTAACATTATCAATAATCTTCCTTCCTCTGACCATTCCTTGTCAAAGATATCCTCTGGTATAGCTCCTTCTTGTTGTTCTCCTTCTTGATTTCCTTTCTGAATATAATGAAGAATCACCTTTTCTTCATCATTATAACCAGTAATGACAGAGGCATGTTGTGTAATTTCTGGAATTCCTGGAAGAATAACAATTGGGGGTATTCCCAAATCAATAATTTTTTTTAACTCAGATAAAGATGAATTTACTATTTTGCATGTTAAGCCGTGTCTTTCTGCAGACTCTATTCCTTCAATTAGAATACTACCACTAAATCCTGAATATTTTTTTGCAGTTTCTATAGCCTCGGCCATAGGTAGTTCAATATTCCAATATCTTGATACTACGTTAATAGGCAATGGAAGACAAATATTTTCTTCATCAATAAGAGGTAAAAGTAATTCGTGGCTTTGCTTTTCCATGAACAAAAGAAATTTTGGGAGTTATTAAAATCAATCAGAGGGAACAGAATTTTTCAATCAAATCGTGACCATCTTGACTCATTTCTGGATGAAATTGAGTTCCAAAAATTGGGTTTTTTTCATATTGAATGATTTCATATTTACAATGCTTTGATTCTGCAAGTGGAACTAGTGTATTAGGTAGTTTAGATATCTCAAACCTGTGACTTTCAAAGACATCTAAAGAGTCACTAGAGATTGGATTTTCTTTGAAAATTTTGATCGTTTCATTTCCTTTATGAAGTGATAAAGTCTTTCTAATTGTACCTCCCAAGGTCAGAGCTAAGATTTCTGCACCATAACAAATTCCAAGTAATTTTGTGTCATTGTTAATTGAAAAAGTAATAATTTTTGAATTGATCTCATTAATCTTTTTTTCATTTTTTCTTCTTCCAGACAGAATAATAGAATCATAATTTTCAAGTGAGTTAAGGTCTAAAAGTTGTGGAGTTTGTTCTTTGAACAAAATATTTTTTTTGTTTAGAAAGTCAGTTAAATTTTTTGTATATATAGAACCATTATCAACAACAAGAAGCAATTAGTTGCCTACCTCAATTGAAACATAATGCATCTCATGCATCCCATCTTTGACAAATACTGTTCCAATATTGAGATTGTTTTCTTCGTACCATAGGAATACTCTATCACTGCGTGGCTTTACAAAGTCATCAATGAATTTAGATAGGAACTCTTCAGTTTCTTCACGATCATTCTCAGTAAAGAAGAATAGTGTTCCTTCATTAAATGATAGAGGAACCTGAACAGATGTTGGTTCAGCAATTGTAATCTCATTTTCTTCAAAAATAGATTTTATGAAATCAATTCTGTCACTTCTAACTAGTTCAATAGAATCAGCATCAAGGATTTCAGTTGGTGCCACGCCAGAAACTTTCTTCAAGTATGCTTCAAATGCTTTTTCTTGGGTTTCACCTAGTCCAACAAAATATTCTCCATTAAATGCAGCCCCAACTGCTGCGATAGTACCTATTTGGGCAACCACCCCACCTGCACCTGCAGTGTATACTGTGATAAAGTAGACATCATGTGCACCTACACGATACAAGATATTATCACCAATTCTTGGATTTCTCAGGAGAGTCTTGAGCTGAGCAAAGTCTGGATCTCTATCAAGTGCCTCTCTAACTGCTGTAGGACCAATCAATTTACTTGTAGAGTTTAGTGGAACTTCATAGAACTGCAAGTTTCCTAGAGTAGCAAGATCATTTTCAACTATCATGTATCCTGCAAGGTTTCTACCTTGGGAACCTCGTAATTCCAATGAGAGTAATCCTATGAATTCAGTTTGTTCAAAACCAGGTGGTTTTGCTTGAACATAATAAGTATCAAGTCCTCGCGGAATTTCATAGAATTCATTAGCTTGAATAAATGTCTCAACATTAGTTACATGGTAAATATTATACATCTCTGTTTTCCAATTAAATAGTTCAACAGGATATCGGATTTGTTCTTCTAACCAAACTGGCATTGGTATAAATCGTTCAGAGTATTGACTAACAAACATTTCTGAAAAGAAATCATTTCCAGTGTCAAGTAGTTGAATATTACCATCGTATGTATCCACAAGTGCATAGCCTGTCAAACGTAAGTAGGGATTTCCAACAGACCAAGGAACTTCTTTAGTATCAAATCCAATAATTAGTGGAATTAACCAATAGGAATTTGTTCCGTCAGTAACAGGAATTGAATCTAATTCTTTTCCAAACAAATCATAGAGGAAATAAGGATACAGAATTTCCATTCTTTCGTGAACGTCTTTGTATCTCATAATATGAACTGGTTCAGCTGGAAATGAAAGCAAAAAGTTTGGTTCAAAGGCCCAACTTAGTGGTGGCGAAATATCCAATCCTCCTAAACCTGAATAGAACACTCCTCCAAGCTCAGCACTCTCTGAACCTCTTGAAAGAGGATAAGCAGACCAGGTTTGCTCAAATAGCCCACCCTCACCATAGTAAATCTCTCTTTGCTCGAAAAATTCACTGCTATCAACAATCTGACCATCAGTTGCTTCAAGAGTAAGGAATCCATTTGGAACGTGAGTATATACAAGATGCTCGTTATACCATCTGTTTTCACTACTGACAGATGTTGGTAGAATTGGTTTCATTGAAGCTGTCCAATACAAAGTATTGTTAAAGCGAAGAATGTCGTTATCTTCAAAGTCAACATATGGAATGAGCCCAATTTCAGGTTTTAATTTGGCAAAAGCTCCTTCCCAATCCCAAACCCGGATTACATCAAGAACATCACTGTTTTGTTGTAGATAATTATCGATATTATTTGGAGAAACGGATGTTAGTTTGACATCAAGAATATTTTCTTGTATATTATTTAATTCACCAAGATGTCGATTTACTCCAATTTGTTGAGCAGTGTATGGTCCCAAATATTCAATCTTCTTTGCATCAGCAACACTGTTGTTAACAGAAATAACTCCTGCTATAATAATTGCAATTGCAATAATTGTTAAAATTCTAATGTATACATCTCTCTTGAACATATGAGTTAGAATACGTGCTCTAATTCTATCCACAACTGAAAATCCAATTAGTGCAGAACCTATGACAAGTACACCACCAATCACATACCTTGAATTGTAATCAATTTGATCTGTAAAGAAGAGATTAAAGCCAACCCAGATCACACCAATGCCAATTATTCCCTCAATAGTTGAAACATAGTTTAGATATCGAGGTTTTCCTTCAGCGGAGTCACGAATATACAAAGTTACAACATGAATAATTTTATGAATTCCTATATACAAAACTAAACGTAGTGCAATTGCTGCAAGTAATGGTGGAATCAATATCACAAGAGCAGGAATCATTGGGACAACATTTTCAACTGCATAACTTGGATCAGTTTCAGGAGTTACAAATGGTAGAGAAAATAATTGTGGTAGATTTTCAATTCCAAGAGTATTTCCATCAATAAATGATACTGCTGCAAATCCAAACATAATATTTACAAAGAATGCTCCAAAAAGCAAAATCTTGGTAATTTGCCAGATAACAAAATGTAAAGTAGTTATCTTGTAATCACTAAAACTTGGAATATCACTTGCGACAGGTTGTTGTCCTCCTTTGCCAAGAAATCCAATTCCGGTACTAATCGCATACCAGAAAATTGAAGATCTGGCAACAATATTTACACGTACAAGAGCAATTGTAGATAGAATTATTGTAGAGACAAGAGTGTAAAAGAGAGGTTTGGTGAATTGATCGCCAAATTCAGTGAAATTCATTGATAAAATCACTGCCTGATTTCCAACTAGAACAAAAATTACAACTGCTATTATAGCAACAATACCTAATCTAATGAATTTCCCAGTATCAGGAGGTGGAGTCGGCTTATCAGTAGAGGCGCTATACAAAATCAAATTTCGTTGTGATTTGGTAAATTAATGTCTTACCAGCAAAATTAAGCTATTGTTGCTAGTTTTTTGCAAACCATATAGACTGCTGCAAATGTAGGGATGGTCACTTTTTCGTTGATAAATGGACCAAATTTTTTATTTTTGAGACAAAATTCTATTGGACAGTTTGCAAAAACTTCTACGGATTCATCACTAAGAAAAGATGCTTCAGAATATGGATCAAATTTGGTTAAATTTTTACAAAGAATTTTTGTAAGACCACTTTTGCTATTAATAGAACCAGGTAGTCTAAAGATTCTATGAATATCCATAGTTACATTAGGATCAATTTTTACCCCAATATTTTCTGAGACATCGTCAAGAGTTTTTTGGAAAGAAGAATAACCATTTACAAGTAACTCTGAAATAATTTTTGAGCGTTTAGATTTAGAACTAAACACTTGTTTGGAAAATCTTCCTCTCCATCCCTTTTCATTAAAATCTGGAAAAGATGAGCGATTTGGTTTGAATTTCTTCATTCCAAATGTTTCAGGAAGAATTCCATTTAACATAATGTAATCTGCAAGTTCTGATCTTTCTCTAGAACCTATTTGTTGAAATTGTGAGCCATACACATAAACATGAAATCCTTCATTACCAGAAAAATAGACATGAATATTTTCTTGAGCTATTGCTAGATCATCAATTAGAATTTCAGATAGTTTAGATACTTCAGTTTTTGATGAATCAATACAATTTTTGCACGGTAGAGATTTTTTTTCTATTTTTGTAGAATTACATTTTAAACAGTGTTCAGAACTTTTTGAAACTTGTTTACATTCATTACATATTGATACTGTATGATTTTCTCTGCAGGATAAATTAAGATCTTTTGCATCTATATCAAAAATCAGATCTGCTTCTTTCCAGTCTTTTTCGTTCATAGGTAAATTAGGAAATGAATAATATGCATTTGAACAATAAACATCAGATGGAATATTTTGCATGAATAAGAGATGTAATTCCTTATCATCTTTTATTGAGATGTGACGAGTCATTCCAGAATTGAATTTTTGGTAACCAAATTCTCTTTCAAATGTACGTTCAGGCACTCGGATTAGATCAAAATGCTCAAAATAGTATTTTTTGAACGAGTCTTCTAGGAATTTAATGTCAGCTTCTTGCATTACTTTCTCTTCTTTCCAAATTGTAATGGGTTAATGATATTATCACATTCTGGAATAGCAAAACAGAGATCTTGTGTTTTTAGTTTCTCACAAGAAGGGCAAAGATATTTTGTGCCACTTCCAGAAGTTCCAGCCAAGTGATTTAGTTGGTAAAGCGTAACTCGTTCGTTATAATCAGGAGCATTTTTGAATAAAGGTGCAATTTGTTCTACTGATTGTCCTTTTGATAACAAAAATGCTCCAAGCATGAATCTTCCAGAATGTGGAAGGTTTTCACCTTTTTCAAGTTCTTTAATTGCATGTTTAATGCATGGAGGATATTCTCCTGTAGTCACTGTAAAAGTAATAAATTTTTTTGATAATGAAACAAGTTTGTTTACAGAACCCTCAAAACCAGGAATCATTGTAGGTGTTTTTGCATTAATAATTTTTGAATTGATGTATGTTCCCAATTCTTTTCTGATCAGTCTGACTGTTTCATGTGGAGTAAGAAAGACATGTCCATTTTCTACATGTCTATTGATTAGTTTCCATTCTCTTTCATGAAAATTGATCGAATGTTTTAGATAATCAGATACTGGAATGATAAAGTAGTTATCAAGTTTCTCAACTTGAACTGAAAAGAGATCATCAATTATTCTAATTGCTAGTTCTTTTTTTGACTCGTCTGAAATATTTGCTAGATCTTTTTCAAGATATTTTTCTGCACGTCTTGCCTCTGCAAGTGCAAATCTCTTGATTAGAGTATGCATGCCACTTAGTTTCAATAATACGATAGCTAAAAGAAATGAGAAAACTTCCCTCGGAAGTGCTGCCTCTTTTGAGACCTGGTTTCCAATTAGATCAGATTTGTAGATCTTTCCGTTTGCTGCAACCTGGATTCGTTCAAATGCCTTGTCAATTAGTTGTTTTAGATCAGGATCACTCCCAAACTGTTCAAGCGTAAATCCCTTATCTTTGAGGTATTGACCAGCATCTGCTAAGAATGGGTACTTTGCAATTTCGTCTTGTCCAAGTGCTAACATGATAGTAATTTACCTAATTTACTTAAAAATCTGGTTTTAAAATTTGGACGCTGATTTAAATTATGTTTTGAGAAAATGAAAAAATATGCAGATCGGCTGTCATGTCTCAATAGCAGGGTCAATTGACAAGGCAGTAGATAATGCTGTTGAAAGAGAATGTTCTGCTTTTCAGATATTTACAAGAAATCCAAGGGGATGGCACGCAAAAGAACTCACCAAGGAAGATATTACCAATTTTAAATCAAAACTAAAAGCAAGCAAAATTGACAGATTTGCAACTTGTGCACATATGCCATATTTGCCAAATCTTGCCACTCCAAAAGAAGATGGATTTGAAAAATCTTTGAAAACTTTGATAGGTGAAATTGAGAGATGTGCACAGTTAGGAATTCCATATCTTGTAACTCATCTTGGCAGTCATTTGGGAACAGGTGATGAAGCTGGGATTAAGAAACTAGTGAAAGGCTTGACAATAGCAGGACAAACAAAAAATGATGTAATAATTCTATTAGAAAATACTGCAGGTCAGAAGAACTCTGTTGGCTCTAATTTTAAACAGCTGGGAGAAATTTTTAATCAATTAAAGCCTGCAAAAAAATTTGGTGTTTGTTTTGATTCTTGTCATGCATTTGTTGCAGGATATGATTTGAGGACGGAAGAAAAAGTCAAGGAAACTTTTGATGAATTTGATAAATATGTAGGAATAGAAAATTTAAAAATTCTCCACCTAAATGATGCCAAAGGAGATATTGGTTGTAATCTTGATAGACACTATCATCTAGGATTAGGAGGAATTGGAGAAAAAGGTATTGCTGCTGTCATCAAGTTTGCAAACAAGAGAAAAATTCCTATAATTTTGGAGACTCCAATTGACGATGACAGAGATGACTTTGAGAACATCAGAAAGGCAAAGGAATTAGCGTAGAGATTTATTCAATGATTAAGGGAATCTAATAATGGATTATGAAGCAGTTATGAAATTAGCACTTGAGCGTGGATTTTATTTTCCTAGCTGTGAAGTTTATGCAGACGCACAAGCTGGGTTCTGGGAGTATGGACCATCTGGAGTTGGTTTGAAAAATAAATTTCTTGAATTATGGAGAAGGGAGCTTATCAGAAGAGATGGGATGCTTGAAATTGATGGTTCACAAATAATGTCAAAATCAGTTTTTGAGGCATCAGGTCATTTGAGTAACTTTGCTGATCCAATAATAAAATGTACAAAATGTAATTCTACATTTAGAGCAGATAGAACAATTGCAGATGTTACACAAATTGAGATTCCGGAAAGCGCAGATTTGGATGAATTTGATAATGCTATTTCACAAAATAACATAAAGTGTCCAAAATGCAAAGGAGACTTTGAAAAGACAAAGAAATTCAACATGATGTTTAGAGTTGGTATTGGACCTGAAGGGGAAGAAGCATATCTTAGACCTGAGACATGTCAATCAATCTTTGTTGATTTTCCCAGACTCTTTAAGACTATGCGAGGAAAACTTCCTTTGGGAATCGCTCAGGTTGGAAAGAGTTTTAGGAATGAGATTTCACCAAGGCAAAGTCTTCTTCGATTACGTGAATTTTACCAAGCAGAGATTGAGATATTTTGTAATCCTTCAAGACTAGACGAGGTTGAAAAGTTTGCAGAGGTTCAAGATACCATAATCAGAGTACAGATAGATTCTGAATTAGTTGCTATGACTTGTAAAGAAGCAGTAGAATCTGGAACTGTTCCAAACAAGCTTGTGGCATATTATTTGGGAATCTTGACTGAATTTTACGAAAAGACTGGCATTGATATTTCAAAAAGTAGATTTAGGAAGTTGGGAGACAAGGAAAAGGCATTCTATGCAGAAGTTGCATTTGACTTTGAAGTAGAAACTACAATTGGATGGCTTGAGCTTGTAGCATGTAACTATAGATCAGACTATGATTTATCCAGTCATGCAAAAAAGAGTAAAGAGAAATTTGAAGTAATGGATAATGATGAGAAGGTTCTACCACATGTCTTTGAGATTTCAATGGGAATTGATAGGAGTCTTTATACAATTTTGGAGCATTCATTAAAAAATGACAAAGAACATGAAAGGATAGTTTTATCATTAAAACCATATTTGTCGCCAATTCATGTAGGAATTCTTTCATTGGTCAAAAAAGATGGATTAAAAGAAAAAACAGATGAGATTTTTCTAAACATTAAAAGAAAGTTTGATGCGTTTTTAGATCATTCAGGTGCGATAGGCAGAAGATATAGAAGACTAGATGAAGTTGGTGCGCCATTTGCAGTTACAGTTGATCATCAGACATTAGAAGATAATACTGTAACAATTAGAAAAAGAGATTCTATGGAACAAACTAGAATAAACATATCTGAAATAGATTCAGTTCTTTCTGAATCTGTTGCGTTTCCTTAAGTCTAGTCTGAGTATACAGTGATTATCTCAGAGTGTATCTTGTGTTTTACTTTAACAGTCAAGTCCTTTACTGCTTGTGCTAGTACAAAACAAGTCAGGTATGATGCTGCGCTAGCTACAAACGTACCAAAAAAAAGTTCCTTCAATGATGATTGATTCCTATACATCATACCTAAGATAACTCACATAATTTTGTCATTAAGAGGAGTGGAAATTTGCTAAAAGATCGTATTCCATATTGGAATTATGAATAATAGAGTGTTCCAAATTGGATGGTCCATTTTTCAGAAAATATTATGATTTTTTAACAAAAATTGACATTAATTCTTGATGTCTGGAGATGATAAAATCAAGTTAAAAATTTAATACCAATTCAATTTTGAATCGAGTAAATGCAATCAAGTGAGAGTCTACAAGAAAATAATGCTCAAATTTCAATAATAATTCCTACGTATAATGAATCTCAAAACATTCTACAAATTTTGAAATCCATTAAAGACAATTTACCAAAAAATTTTGTTACTCAAGCTATTGTAGTAGATGACAATTCTCCAGATGGAACTGGAAAGCTAGTGGAAGATTATTTAAAAAATATTAAAAAAATGGCAGACTATACAATAGAAATTATTCATAGAAAAGCTAAAGATGGTCTTAGTTCCGCAATTCTTAAAGGAATTCAACATGCAAAAGGAGATACAATTGTAGTGATGGATTGTGATTTTTCTCATCCACCACAAATTATTCCCAAACTAATTGAATCAATAAAAAAATATCAGTATGATATTGTAGTAGCATCACGTTATATCAAAGGCGGAAAAATTCAAGGTTGGTCATTAAAAAGAAAAACTATGAGCAAGTTTGCGACTTTGATTGCAAAAAAAGGATTAGGGATAGATACTCATGATCCGATGTCTGGATTTTTTGCATTCAAACGAAATATTATCAAAGGATTAAACATTGACGCAATAGGTTACAAGTTTCTTTTAGAAATTCTAGTAAAAACAAAAGATGTTAGCATCAAAGAGATTCCATATACTTTTCAGAACAGGGAGTTAGGTTCTAGCAAACTAAGTATCAGAACTATTTTTGATTATTACAGATCAGTTTGGAAGTTGTATCGATATGGAAAACCACTAGAAAAACAGGAAAAACGCCAATCAGTTAAGTTCCTTTACAAGGCCGGAAGATTCTACACAGTAGGTGCTTCTGGATTTATTGTAAATTACATGATTTCATTATTGCTTACTGGGGGAGTGTCTGATTTGTGGTATTTACATGCAAATGTTATAGGAATAATTGCATCAATCACTACTAACTTTATTTTAAACAAGACATGGACATTTGGCGATAGAGATTTCAGAATAAAAAAGACAATTTCCCAGTATGGAAAGTTTGCAATGTTTAGTTCATTAGGTGCCTTAGTACAACTAGGAATGGTCTATTTTCTAGTAGATAGTAACGAGATATCATATCCACTGGCTTTAATTTTGGCAGTAATGACTGCAGCATTTGGAAATTTTATTTTAAACAAAAAATTTACCTTTAAAGAAAAGTTATTGGGATAGTTTTTTTAAAATTAAAATAAAAATAAGGATTCTCGTCTTTCCTAACTAGCTACTCAAAGGTAGAAGTAGAGGTTTGAGACGAAAGTCCTATTTGAGATGGTACAGACGGGAATTTCTCTCCTATCTGTTGCTCAGCTACTGCAGATGCTTCTTGTAGAATCTTTTCTGTTTCTTCACTTGAAGCGTCAGACTCCATGTTAAATGAGTCTCCTGCAAGTGAATCCATCATAAGTCCATTAAGTGTCTGAGACATTGCATTCAATTCTGAGTCTGCTTCTGGCATGAATCTTCCTAATGATGACTTCAATCCCTTCATTGTAGACATCGCTGGTCCAATTGCTACCATAGCATCACCAAGATCATGAATAGTTGTCAGTCTTAGTTGAACTTGTTCTAATGACATTCTTGCGTTGCCGAGCATCTTTGTAACTTTACGAATTTCAGCTAATTCGTTGGACAGAACTCTACTTGTGCTAGTATCGTGTTGCTGCATTGCAGTCACGACTCTCTGAAAGAGTTGCGCATCTCTTTCATGCAGTTTACTTAACATAGAGTCCATTTTTGAGATTTGGACTTGTAGTTTGTTTACTGCAGTTTGAATTCGTGGTTTCAATGCACCTTGAGGCTTTACTGCATCACGGAGTTTGCCAGTTACGCTTTGGGTCTCTTGTCGAGCCCAAGTGCTACTAAAGTTTGGCATGCCTGCTACTTTTGGAATTAATTCTTAATGAGAGGTGTAAATTTAGATCGGCTTTTGACTAAATTTAGCTAACAAACTATTATTCCTGAATTATGGCTGTAATTTTGTGGTTAAAATTGCAGTTTTTGATTCTGGAATAGGTTCATTATCCATTATTCATGCAATTCAAAAGATTTCCAAGGCTGAGATAATTTATTTTGCAGACCAAGAAAACTATCCTTACGGAAAAAAATCACAGGTTCAATTACGTAAAATCATACAGAAATCAATTAAACTATTACAAGATAGATTCACACCGGATATCATAGTTGTTGCATCTAACACGCCTAGTCTTATGCTAAATTTAGCAACAAGAAAAATAATTGATGTAAAACCGCCTTTGAAATATGCTCAAAAAATTTCAAAGTCAAAACAAATTGGGATTCTGGCAACAGAATCTACAGTAAAGAGTAAAGGTTTAACAGAATACATTAAAAAAAATAATTTTCCAAAATCTTTTAGAGTTTTTAAGATTAATGGATCTGATCTTATAGAACTAGTAGAGTCAGGAAAATTTCTCACAGATAAAAAATATTGTAAAAAAATTATAAAAAAAACTTTACAACCAATTTTATCACAACAGTCTATCGATATAGTTACACTTTCAAGTACTCATTTACCATTTTTAAAATCATTATTAGAAAAAGAATATACTGATTTACAATTTATTGATTCAGGAGATATTATTGCACAAAAAATTTATACAAAAATTAAAAATAAACAATCAAAAAGAAATTCATTAAAAATTTTTGCGTCTGGAGATGTAAAAATATTTCAAAGAAAGTTGAGTAGAATAGGTATTAAAAATAAAGTTAATTCATTGTCTATTTGACTTTAGCTTTTCTGTAACCATGACTAAATTTTTTATCATATAGTTTAGAGTATTCATATGATTTAGGATTTATCACATCACTAATTATTACAATTGCAGTTCTAGTAATTTTTTCAGCTCTGATTTTTTTTGCGATATCTCCAAGCGTTCCCTTGATAATTTTTTGATCTTTCCAACTTGCTCTATAAACTACAGCTACTGGTGTTGATTTTTTGTATCCGCCTGCAATTGCTTCTGTTACTAAATTTGATATCAAATGAATGCTGAGATAAAAAATCAAAGTTGCTTTGTGTTTAGCAAGTTCAGAAATTTTTTCACGTTTTGGAACTTTGGTTCTTGATTCTGCTCTCGTAATGATAATTGTTTGAGTAACTCCAGGAAGTGTTAATTGAGTACCAAGTGCAGCGGCTGAGGCTAAAAATGAAGTAACTCCAGGCACAACAGTTGATTTTATCCCTTTTTTCTCAAGATTATCAATCTGCTCTTTGATGGCTCCATAAATTGAGGGATCACCATCATGAAGTCTAACTACAAGTTTGTCTTTTTTTGCATTTTTGTACAATAGATCAAAAATTTCTTCTCTAACCATTCCAGATGCATCATGCAGCTTTCCTTTCTTACATAATTTCAAGATAGGTTTAGGAATTAATGAACCAGAATAAACTACAACATCTGCTTTTTGAATTAGTTTTTTGGCTTTAATTGTAATTAGTTCAGGGTCTCCTGGGCCACATCCTACAAAGAATACATCAGACACGTTTAACCACCAAAATTGAGAAATATTTTGTAGTTAATGTATCATCATTTACTTCACCCAAAGTCATTGTTCGTATAATTTCATGGTCTGTTCCCAAGTCTTGTCCAATTGCAAAAAGAGAATTATCAGGGAATCCAGATTCTTTTAGAACAGCAATTACTTGATCAAAGTATCTACCATCTTTAAGAAATATCATTGATTCGGTATGCTTTGCAATCTCTTTTACACTAGATAAATCATAACAAGATGGAATAATTGCAACTTTTTCTGCACCCTCTGCAACACTAATACCAACTTTTGACGCAAAGGAAAATATTGAAACAATTCCTGGAACTACACTAATATCCATATCAGGATATTTTTCTTTTAAATCTCTATGCATGTAAATCCAAGTACTGTAGAGATATGGATCACCTATTGTAATATACACAACATTTTTTCCTTTCAAAACAGTTTCAGCCATTATTTTGGCATTTCTTTTCCAAGATGCTTCTAGAATATCTTTATCTTTAGTCATTGGAAAAATTAACTTAATGATTTCTTGATTTTTTGATTTATCAATTATAGGTTCTATTACAGATAGAGCAATACTAGGTCGATCTTCATTTGAAGCTGGGCACATTATGATATCCGCATTTTGGATTGCTTTTACAGCCTTGATTGTAAGTAGATCTGGATCTCCAGGACCCACTCCAATTCCAATTAATCCAGGCATAAAATGTATGATTTTATTCCCAATTAAAAATCTAGATTAGATATGGGTAAATGGAATTAACAACTTTACGCCTTTTCTAGCTCGTTATCCCAAAAATTATTCTGATTTTAAAAAATAAAAAAAATGTCTATCCCAAATTTAATGGGATAGAAATACTACCATAGGGTTCGCTACCTCTAAAGTAGTAATCTTTTCCGGAATCATATTCAAATGTAGTTCCACCGCCACCAATATTTGGTCCAAAGAACATGTTGAATATTTTTGATACGCCAGGTTTCAAAATTATATTACCATTTGTGAAATCCATTCCGGAATACTTGAAGTCAGCATCACCATTTGTAACATCATAGTTACAGATTGCAGGTCCAGTGCAAAACAATGATTCAGTTTCACTAGAACCAGTATTTTCAACTAAAATTCTCAGTCTTAGCATTGCTTGACCTGAAGAAGTAATCTCAAGACTATTTCCATCAGTGTCCAATCCAGACCAATAGAAAGTTATTGGTCCTGCTGGATATGATTTTGCAATCATCTTGTAATTGTATGCAGTGATGTCATATTTTGCGGATCTCTCACAATTGAGTCTATCATAGTTTTTCTTGATTTCTGAACAAGCATCTAATTGTACTTGTAGTAAAGCTAATTCTGAACTATCAGAAATAATAGGTTCAACTTCTACTTGAATGGTTTCAGATGCAGGGATGTTAATTACTCCAATGGACATCAAATGTTGAATTCCATTTACAAATTCACCATCAGTTATGGTTCCATCAGCCCACCATCCGGCATTGTTTTTTACCCAAGCAGGAACACCATCAGATGTTTCAGAAGATACAGTTGTTGGAGGGACATTTATGATTCCATCATTTATCAAAAATTCTATACCTGAAATAAATTCAGATTCACTGATAGCTCCATCAGCCCACCATCCGGCATTGTTTTTTACCCAAGATGGAACCTCCGCATAAACAGATGATACACTTGAGCCAACAAGCAAGAGAACTGCAATTGTAGAAATTGCAGCTAATAGGGTTTTCATTATTAAAAAATTTAATTTATTGTATTTAAAATGCTGCTAAATTAAATTCTAGTGCTAAAAATTTCTACATAGATTAAGATGAATTATAGTGCCAACTTTATTTTCAGCAGTTGTTGTTTATATGCAAATAAAAAATTAATTTGAGAGTGAATGAGGAGCAATGCGGATCAGAAAAGCGAGTAGAAGATAATGCTTACAAAGAATTAAGTCAAAAAGACATCAAATTATTTGTAAAAGGAAGATTTCAGGAAGTTAAAAAAAATAACAAAATAAAAGAACTAGTTGGATTTCAAGCCATGAATAAATTTATGATAATGGTACATAGTCAAGAGCAATTACAAATATTGGGAAGAATTGTTGCCAGTAATAAAAAAATTAAATTATCAGAAATATTAATCGAGTATGAAAATCATTTAAAATTAGCCTTAGAATCCAAACCCACAATAAAAACACATAGTAATGTATTATTACATATTTTTGGATTTTTTTCAAAAGAATTTTTGGTTTTAGAAAAAGATAAATTTTTTGAATTATTACAAGATTATAAAAGTGAAAAAATGACAATAGGTGAAATTCTTGCAGAGGTTCATCCAATAGTATATAGATTCAATAAAACATACCTAGCAAGTCAAACATATTTTTTGCTATATGCAAATACAGAACAAGGAAATATCTTTAGAATACTAGAAGAAAATAAAAATTAGAATCATTTTAACTAAGAAATTTCAAATTTAGGAAAAAATTAATTGTATAATCAAGAAAAATTTGTATTGTATACAGGTCTTGCACCGTTTGGGACTTCTGCGGAAGCAGATTCAGATACAGGTTCACCTCTTGCCTGATAAACTCTAACTTTATGAAATACATTATGAGATGAAAATATTGCTAACCCAGCAATGGTCACACCAATGAAATTTCTTATAGTTACATCAAGACTAGGTTCAAAAGCTACCAATGAAATATCAAATACAACATAGAAGTTATCAAATAACCAAAAGGCCATAGTTACCCAGGCCAATACACCACCTATCAAATAACCTAATCTTGCCTTTTGTTTTACAAAAGAAATGGCAAAAAGAATTGCTGCGTACCAAATAACAGAACCAGCCAACCAAGGAATTTGCCAGACATCAGTTCGATCATCCATCCAATAGTATGTTGTGCCAATAAATGCCATGGCACATAAAGTAATCAAAAGAATCTTCTGATTAACTTTGTAGGATGTTTTTTCCTCAGCAGATTTTATAATAGGTTTGAAAGATTCTGCTTCTTCTCTAGCGACAGTGATTGCTTCAGTCATATGTTTTAGATGAACTGGAATTAATTGTTGTACAGATTTATCTTTCACAATTGAATCATGAACTAAACTATCGACAAGAGGTCTTGCCAAAGATGCCTTTACAGGTGTAACTAAATCAATCCAA
>ENA-ORDI01000398-ORDI01000398.1-marine-metagenome-genome-assembly--contig:-NODE-398-length-30798-cov-6.612708_pt1 | contig 30798 bp, 32 predicted proteins | sample MGYA00248628_ERZ508525 | MGnify/ENA primary metagenome ERZ508525 (study PRJEB26195, sample SAMN05422138) | marine metagenome | isolation source: East of Porto Seguro, South Atlantic Ocean | place... | reverse complement strand
GGAAGAGAAAAAGAGGCAACGGAAATGTTTAGATTTGTTGTAGATGGAAACCAGTGGTCTTCTTTTGGTTATATTTGTGCGGAAGCCCGTTTAAACAAATAATTATTTGTAATTTATAGTATGAAACGCCTCCGGCTCAAATAACCCCCACCCAAAGGGATAGGATTTAAGCAAGAGCCCCACATTCGTGGGGTTTTTTGTTAATGGGATGATGGGTAGATTTGGATAAGGAGAATTGAAATAAAAGATTTATCTAGACGTATTATGGCAACTAAAGGGCCTAGTCCTCTGCGAATCGTGTTGGTTGTTTTGGGTGTGCTAGTTTGCATAAGCCCTCTTGTGTTACTTGCACGCTTGATAGCGAACCAACCTACACCATTTGCCATAGTCTTTTCCTTATTTGCGGGCGTTATTTCTACCTTCATCGTTGCTTCTATCGTCGAGTGGTTTGTGCACCGTTACGCCATGCACAAAAGTAAACGACTTCCCCTTTTCCGTATAGCAACGGAACTGCACCATAAAGCACACCATTGGGTACACTATAAACCGAACAGCTATGTTAATCCTGAACCAATTAATCGTCCTTCAGTTTTAGCATCGGATAAGACTGTATTGTGCCAATCTACATTTGTACGAATAGTAACAACGATTTCACATGCTGCTTTCTACGCCTTTCTTACTATACCTATTCTTCTCTTGGCGTGGGTGGTAACAGTTAATATTTGGTTTACTGTTTCAATGGTTTCAATGGCTGCTGTTTTCATATATCTGTTTATCAGACTCCATGATGCAGTTCATCATCCGGGTCTAAGTTGGCTGGAACGATTTAATTGGTTCTGGTTTCTCGATCATCATCATTATATCCACCATATAGATAACGACGCCAACACCAACTTTCTGCTTCCTCTTGGTGACCTGTTAATGGGTACGCTTCGGTTGGAGCTCACAGCGGAGGAACAAGCGAAATGGCCAAGTTATGCCGAGGCTCGCACATTGTAACGCTATTTTTTGATATTTAGGTTTGTGGAGTGTAATATTGTTATTATGAAGCGATTCCTACCACTATTAATCCTCACTCGACTTATAATAATATTCTTTTTTACTTCTTGGGAATTAAATGCCCAGAAGGAATTGGGTGATTTAGTATTAGAAAAGAACGATAAAAAAGTTACCATTCCCAAGCTTTTGTGAAGTTTCAATCTTTTTTATAAACAGTATTCCCGTTCACAATCGTTTGCAACACGTGGATATCCTTGATCTTTTCAGGATCAACCATCATCGGATTTTGATCTATAATAACAAAGTCCGCATATTTCCCCGGTTTGATGGAGCCAATCTTATTTTCCATCTTAATCTGCCATGCAGCGTTAATGGTGAGCGATTTCAAACCCTGTTCGACACTTATTTTATTAGTTTTGCCGACTATTTGCCCATCTCTCGTTTTCCGATTTACTGCCGTATGGAGTAAGCTCAATGGGTCGCTTTCAAACATGGGTTGATCCGCGTGAAGTGAAAAAATGAGAGAATTATTTTCTGCTGCTTTTAATGGAAGAATCCTACCGGTTCGTTCTTGTCCAATAATATGGTTTTCTAAAGCCTCACCATAATACCAGAGATGATTAATATGAAAACTGGGACTCACTCCAAGTTCGGCCATTCGTTGAATTGCTTCTTTTTCGGGAAGCAAACAATGTTCAAGTCGATGTCGGGAATATTTTGAGATTCCTGATTTTTCAAAAGCATCCAATGTTTCGCTTATGGCTTTGTCACCTTGAGTGTGGATTGCAACCTGCCAACCGGCTGAATCATATCGTTGGATTCGATTAGCGATTTCATCCTTATTCCATAATGCTTTGCCCGAGTACCCTGAGGGCACATGGATTTTTTCTTGGTTTACAGCAGAGGATTTAAACGGCTCATTTAAATACATAGAACCGGTGTAAGGCGATCCATCGTACCAGAATTTCACGCCCATCATTTTGAAAAAGTCATCACCATTATTGGATGATTCTGGCAATAGGTGATCCGCATCATCTCTGACAAAAACAAAATTCCGAACAGTAGGTTTTCTTTTGGGTAATAATCCAAATTTTTCAAGAACCCAATTAAAAAAGGATGACGTTTCGGATGATAAATGCTCATACAGGCGTATCACATTTGGATCATCTGTGGTGATTCCCATAGATGTAATAGACGTATTTCCATGAGCCGCATACCCATTTAAAACTTTGACACATTTTTCTTTCAGGATATCATTTCCCAAGGCCTTGATCACAGTTTCTTTGAAAGGTTGAAACGCAGCCTGTTCAGAAATATAGCCGTTCAAATTTCCAGAATGATCCCTCCCAAAAAAACTGGATTCATTTGGATTTGGTGTCTCATGATTGATGTCTGCTTCCTTAAACGCAAGTGTATTTCCCCAGAAGGAATGCATGCTCAATGAGGCAATTAAAAGGGGATTGTTGGGCGCGATTGAATCAAGGTAAGTGATGTGCGGCGGTTCCAGGTCAGGCACCAAAACCACATCCAAACCTTTACACAATATCCATTCTCCCGGAGAGTAGTTTTTTATTTGCGATTCCAAATGTGTCCAGATTTCTTTTTGGCTCCGATGTGTAAATCCGCTCAAATCAATCATCCCATGGAGAAAAGATGAGGCCACGGGATGGGTGTGGGGATCGATAAATCCGGGAAGAAGGGTTGCACCTTTTAAATCAATAACTTGGGTTGTCTCTTTTAGGTGTGCTCGTAATTCCGAATCAGCCCCAACCGCTACTATTTTTCCCTTATTCACAAAAATAGCGTTTACTTCCGGCTGCTCATCATCCAGGGTGATAACCGTTCCATTATAAATATAGAGCGAACCGTTTGGCGTAAAGCCGGGTTCTAATGCAATGGAAATGAGCAGAAGGACCAAAGTGGCGGCGAGGGCGTAAATGATCTTTTTCATTACAATCATAATTTCATCATCATGTTAACCTTTCAAAGGTTTCAAACCTTTGAAGGGCTAACGAATAACAATCTCATCCGCGAAGATCCAGGCTTTCCCTCCGGCGCCATCATGCCAGTCCGGACAGATTTTTCGATTGATGGCTTGAACTCGAACAAATCTTCCTGATGAATTAAGAGAATTCATGTCCACAATTTTCCGGTTGTTTTCACCAAAATTTTCGCCATCAATCAAAGAAAGTTTCTTTTCATGTTTAAAAAAATTTCCCTCATCAGAAAAGGAGACTACAACCTCTGTAGGTAAAAAGATCCAGGAACCCTGAGCTTCAAGAAAACTAAATGAAATTTTTTCAATGAATTCCGGCTCACCCAAATCGATGACAACGTCCAAGTCTTCGCCTTCCCAACCCTGCCAGTAACCGTCATTATAATTTGTGGTCCCTGTGAGCCCATCCACCAGTGTTAAAGGTCCTCCACCGGAATATTTTTGTTTGTGTGGAATTTTATACGACACAGGTTTCCCAATCGCTTTATGAAAATAAATGGTTTTTTCTGATGTTTTCCCCGTTCTTTTTCCATCCATAAATAAAGCTGCTTTCACAGTGCTTGTTTCATCAATGGAAAAAGATGCCTTGAATTCCGGGGATGCAATAGACGGGTCTGATTCGTCCAAAGTAAACCGAATGGATTCGCCCGGTTTCTCTGATGTGAGATTGATCCGAAATTCAGAACCCATACTTTCCTGATTTGCTTGAATAGATACCACAAACGACCCTGGCGCAAAAATCCATCCCAACTCATCAAATCGCTTTTGAAGATGAACGAGTCTCCTATAAAAATTATCGTATAAATTTGTTCCCGGTCCTGACCACAAAACTTCCGAAAGAGCGGTCATTCTTGGCAATACGCGATATTGGGCTCGGTCCGGCGTTTGCACATATTCCGTCCAAAGGTTGCCTTGGGCACCCAATACAAATTTTGATTCTTCTGCTGATAATTCTTCCGGAATGGGATTAAAGGAATACACTTTTTTTAAAGTAGTGAACCCGCCGATAGCTTCCGGGGATGTTTCCGGATTTGCCTGGTAATAATCAAAATAGCAATGAGACACGGGACACATAATAACATCGTGTCCGGCTTTGGCAGATTCGATGCCGCCTTTCATCCCACGCCAACTCATGACGGTTGCAGAGGGAGCCAAACCGCCCTCTAGTATCTCATCCCAGCCCACCAGATTTTTATTTTTTGATAATATGAATTTCTCGATCTTTTTGATGAACCAACTCTGGAGTTCGTGCTCATCTTTTAATCCTTCATCCAGAATCCGTTTTTGGCATTTGAGGCAAGTTTCCCAATGAGTTTTTGTGGCTTCATCGCCACCAATATGGATATAAGGTCCGGGAAAAAGTTCGATAACTTCATCAAGAACATTTTCCAAAAAGGCAAACACATCATCATTCCCCGCACAAAAAATATCTTCATTGGGCCAATAGGAGCCGGGATTCACGGGCAGGGTATCGCCCTTACATGACAGTTCCGGATAGGCCGCAAACACTTCTGAAGTATGTCCCGGCATTTCGATTTCCGGCACCACCATTATATTCCGGTCTGCAGCATATTGAACAATGTCACGAATCTCATCTTGTGTGTAAAAACCGCCGTAGCTGGCTTTTTCATGGGGCTGGATCGGTGACCATTCTTTCCAGGGTTCGTGGGTGCGATCTACGCGCCAAGCGGATTTTTCTGTGAGTTCAGGATATTTTTTTATTTCAATCCGCCAGCCGTTATCATCTGTAAGGTGCCAATGAAACACATTCATTTTATGGAGGGCGATCATATCGATATAGGTTTTGATAAAATCTACATCAAAGAAGTGTCGGGACACATCCAGATGCATTCCGCGGTAGCCAAAAGTTGGAGAGTCAACAATTTTACAATTTTGGATACGGGTGTTTTTTGGTGTTTCTCCATTTTCCAGTTTCGAAGGACACAATTGCCGGAATGTTTGAAATCCGTAAAAGAGCCCGGAAGGCGAACTCGCTTTTAATTCAATTCTATGGTGTTCGCCCACAGCGAGCCTGTATCCTTCAGTGGGGATTTCAGAATTGTCATCCAAAGAAATGATAATATGATCCAGCGCACCAGATAAAGCGGCTGGTACAAATTCTGATATGGATAAGGAGACGGCAGGTTTCAGATATTCCTGGAATAACGCTGCAATATGGCGCTCCTCTTCAGATCCATTTTTAAGGATAATGCCCTTAATCGATTTTAGATCGAAAGTGGTATTCAGAATTTGGGTGGAGGATGGTTGTGGAATAATGGAAATGTCATTCATGGTCATTGCTTGGGTTTGGTCTGGTGGTCGGCAACTGAAAAGAATCAAGCTAAATAGGGTTAATATTATTTTCATTTTTAAATAATTGATGAAAAAATAGGACAATCCGCTTTCAGATTAAAGAATGGATTACCTCAATCATAATTAGAGTTTATTCTTCATAAAAACTAACCCCGCATTTTTTATGAATCACATAGTAATAAAGAGTCATTTACATAGTATAAATGGCTCATCAATCTATTCCGACTTGTTATATATTTAGGGCTATGATGAGTTGGTTCCAAGAGAATTACGGTGCGGCACTTTCCAATCCAATCCTGCAAAGTGTCCTGATCATTTGGGGAGCTGTTATTGCGGCTAAGATTGCTGATATGATCTTTACAAAGATCTTTAAGCGGATTGTAGATAAAACACAAACAAGTCTAGATGATCAAATTCTCCAATTGCTCCATCGCCCTATTTTTTATACCATTCTTTTTATTGGCTTCTCCGTTGCAGTCAAAACGGCAGGACTCCTGGAATATATTGATTTTGTCTTAGTTGGCATATTCAAAACAATCACTATTTTGATTTGGCTTATTGTTGCCATGAAGGTTCTGGTTGTATCCATGGAATGGGCAGCCAGTCGAACATCCAATCCGCTTATTCAGCAAAAAACACTACCCCTATTTAATAATTTGGGCAAGATAGGCATTGGCTTATTTGGTATTTATTTTATTTTCTTAAGTTGGGATATTAATATCAATGGCATCTTGGCTTCGGCAGGTGTGTTGGGTGTTGTGTTGGGTTTGGCTGCGAAAGATACGGTGGCCAACTTTTTTGCCGGTATTTTTCTCATGGCCGATTCCCCATTTAAAGAAGGAGACTATATTTTATTGGATACGGGGGAACGTGGCTATGTAAAACAAATGGGAGTTCGTTCCACCCGTTTCATGACCCGGGATGATATTGAAATCACCATTCCCAATTCGGTCATCGCCGCATCCAAGATTGTAAATGAAAGTGGTGGACCGGGAGAGACAGAACGCGTACGAATCACGCTCCATGTAGCCTATGAATCAGATATTGATGCTGTAAAAGCGCTGCTTGTTACAATTGCATTGGGAAATGAAAATGTGCTAAAGACCCCGGAACCTCGTGTGCGCTTTAGGGAATTCGCCGATCACGGGCTCAAACTCCAGCTTCTTTTTTGGATCCATAAACCGGAGATCCGCGGTCGGACTGTGGATGCGGTGAATACAGAGATCTACAAACAATTTGCCCAAAATAATATTTCTATTCCCTACCCAACCATGAGAGTGATTTTGCCCCAGGAAGGGAATAATTCTTGATCCTTAAACTCGTTGTTCTTGCCCTTTATTTTTTAATTCTTCTAAGTATCGGATTTTTTGCATCCAAACGTGTTTCTAACATTTCAGATTATTATGTGGGTGGGAAAAAACTTGGGTATTGGATAGCAGCACTTTCCGCACGATCTACTGGAGAATCAGGCTGGTTATTGATTGGCGTTACGGGAATGGGTGCCCTTATGGGCGTCAGCGCATTTTGGATTGTTATTGGAGAAGTAATTGGGGTTTGGATCTCCTGGCAGTTCATGGCGAAAAAATTCAAGCGCATGACCGATGAATATGATTCCATAACAATCCCTGATTTCTTGGTCAGCCATTTTAGATCTACCACCCACACGATCCGGATTGTAGCCGCCACCGCGCTCTCCCTTTTTGTGGTGATCTATGTGAGCGCCCAGATCGATATTACAGGCAAAACATTTGAATCTTTTTTGGGGCTCAACTATTACACAGGAATCGCAATCGGTTTTGGGATCGTTGTCATGTACATTTTTTCCGGTGGATTTCTTGCGGTGGCGTGGTCAGATTTTTTCCAGGGCTCGCTCATGTTTGTTGGGCTTCTCCTTCTACCCGTTGTTGCTTATTTCAGTCTCTCCGGAGATGCATCCATCATAGAAGGATTGCGTAATATTGATCCCGCATTACTCAATATTTGGGGCTCCGGTGGATTAACTCTCATGAATTTTGTAGCCGTGTTGGGGCTCTTATCAATTGGGATCGGTTTCATGGGCTCGCCCCAGGTGTATGTTCGTTTCATTGCAATCAAAAATGAAGCAGAAATTGAGAAAGGGAAATGGGTCGCTTTGTTTTATACATTGCTCACCGATTCGGCTGCGGTGATGATCGGAATCCTGGGGCGATATATGCTCACCCAAGCAGGCGATAATCCGGAAATGATTTTGGGCAATGCAGCCGAAAATGTCCTTGCTCTCGTTTTAGGACAAGTCATGCCTACCCTGATCATTGGGGTTTACATTGCAGCAGTTTTATCGGCGGTCATGTCTACGGTGGATTCACTCTTGGTTGTGGCCTCCAGCGCTGTCACCCGTGATTTTTACCAGCAGATCCTCTATCCGGGTGTGGATGAAAAATGGCTTATGGGTTTTTCAAAAAAGGTAACATTGACCTTGGCCATTTTAGCCCTGGGTGTTGCATTGGCAGTATCTGTTTTATCACCAACCCGGACTGTATTCTGGTTTGTGATCTTTGGTTGGTCCGGGATCGCCGCCACATTTTGTCCCGTAATTATTTTGTCTATCTTTTGGAAAGGCTTTACAGAAAAAGGTGCCATTGCTTCTATGGTTACAGGATTCTTGTGTATCCCATTTTTCAAATTTGTGGTGCCCAATTTTTCAGCCATTGGACCCTATATCAATAAACTGGATGTGATGCTGCCCTCGGTTTTACTTGCTATGTTGTCGGGATGGGCTGTGAGTACTTTTTATAAAGATTAGCCCTTTTTATATAATTCCTTTACCCATTCAGTATCTTGATGTGATAATATTTCTCCAAGTGTAGCTGCGGCTTCAACCTGGGCTACATTACGCTGACCCAAAAGGGCACAACCGGTTGGCGAATCTGAAAACAGCGCATCCACAACGCCGTGCATCACTGGGTTAGGATGATCTGAAAACTGGTTTTCCAATAAGGCTTTATTATCCTGCATTTTTTGGATCACGGACGTATCTCTAAATGCTTTTTCACCACTCCGGAAATCCCCATCTTCAAATTGTGACGGTGCAGTGTATTTCCCTGTGAGTAATCCATGTTTAAGGGGTGAGAAAAAACAGATACCTAAATTATGGTCATCCACATATTTTTTTAATCCACTGGATTCGTAAGTGTCATTCATCACATTTCTTAGGGGCTGCACCACATCAGGATCGCATCGTTCTATAAATTGCATAATCTTTTCAGATGACCAATCTGACAGACCGATAAATTGTGTTTTTCCTTCTTCTTTAAACTTTCGAATTACTTCAATCGCTTCATCAAAATATTCATCATTTTCCCCAAAATTGCAGTGGTGGAGGTATAAGAGATCAACGCAATCTGTTTTCAGATTTTTTAAGGAACGCTCCATGTTAAGTCGCATAGTGCCAACATCGTACCAGTGCTTTTTATTGCCCTGATCCCAGCCCACTTTTGTAGCAATAAAAACATCATTGCGAGGTATAGTTTCCCACATGTCACCTATTACAGACTCCGAGCGCCCGTTTCCGTACACATCGGCGGTATCCCAGTGATTAATTCCCAATTCCCAGGTACGTATCAGGGCCGCTTTAGAATCATCATCCGTTTGTCCGCCCCAGCCCACAGGAATTTTTCCACTTTTATTGGCACCGCCATAGGACCATGTTCCTAAGCTAATAGCAGACACATCAACTCCGGTTCGGCCTAAAATTATTTTTCTCAAAGGTTACTCCTTATTCATCCTTTTATTGACTTTTATTGCAATCTCCAATGCATTGGGTGTATCGCTGTGAACACAAATAGTTTGAGCATTTATGTTGATCTCAGTACCATCAAATGAAATCACCCTACCTTCGTCTGTTATCATTTGGGCCTGTAGGGCCGCCTTTTCAGGATTGGTAATCAGAGCAAGATCCAACTGTCTGTTGCGCAAGCTGCCGTCTGATTCATAGGTCCTGTCTGCAAATGCTTCCCCCATGACCTGAAGTCCCATTTCCTGCCACACGTGGAGCATAACAGATCCAGCCAATCCAATCATGACCAAGTTGGGATTGAATTTTAGGACGGCTTCACCGATCGATCTAGAAATTGCCCTGTCTTTTGCGGCCTGATTATACAAAGCACCATGAGGCTTTACATGGGATAATTCTCCGTTTTCTGCAGAAACTATTTCACCTAAGCGCCGGATCTGCTCCAATGTGGTTTTCGTCAATTCCCCGGGATCCATATTCATCACCTCTCGCCCTAAATTATCTGGATCCGGATATCCGGGATGGGCGCCAATTCTTACAATTTTCATTTTAGCTAATTTGGAGAGTTCAGTCATCATTATAGTATTTCCTGCGTGTCCACCACAGGCAAGATTGATGGATGTAACATGATCAATCAGCCGATGATACGTCCTATCTTCAAATAAATGGGTCAATTCCCCCATGTCACTGTTAATATCAATCATGCGCTTTTGCTCAAAAAGAAAAAAGGTAATTTAAAAATAGTTGTGCCCATTTTACCTGTAATGCACTTTCAGGGATCGTATATAATTTTCCTGTTCCAGGCGTGCTTTTTCTGCTTCAGGAAACTCTACCAACTGAAATTGAAACTGATCTCTAGGTTTCAATTGTCCCACTTTGTAAAGGTCGGCACTGATCACATTAGCAAGTTTAGGGTATCCACCAGTGGTTTGGTGTTCCACAAAAGATAAAATGGGCTGGCCGTTCCCGGGAATTTGGATGGCGCCAAGGGGCATGCCCTCGGTGATAATTTCATTGCCTTTGGAAGAAAGAATAGATTGCCCGCTGAGTCTTAATCCCATGCGATTGGATAAGGTGGAAACCTGATATTCCTTTTCAAAAAACAACTTCCTGTTTTGGTTGTCAAACCAATCCCACTGTAAACCTTTTGTCGCCCGGATTGTTGTGGTGTCTGTGGAAGGAAAATTTTCCATATTTTTAATCGGTTGTATCATATTGTCCAGGTTACCAAATGCAATCCGGCCCCCTTTCTTTAATATGCTTCCATTTAGTCCACCTATCCCAGAGGTTAAATGTGTTGACGCGCTATTGATTATTTTTTTAACCTGCAATCCACCACGAACACAAAGATAACACCGGGCACCGTTCAGGGTCGGTCCAATAGTCAGGACTTGTCCTGCCAGTATATAGGTTCCTGACCAGAATGGAAATGGTTTTTCATCCAAATCGATTTTGAATTTGCTGCCGGCTAATGCTATAAATGCATCTGAATGAAACAGGATTGTATCGCCTGTTAAGGTCATCTCAATTGCGGTCGTGTTTTCAGGATTCCCCACCATTAGATTTCCGATCCGCATAGACAAAGAGTCTGCAGCGCCGGAGGCGGAGATGCCCAAGTGTGCAGCGCCGAATCTGCCAAGATCTTGAACGGTGGTCTGTAATCCTGCTCTTAATATTTCAAGTGACATTTTCTTTTAGCTGGTCAAATTCTTCTTTGGTTACAGAAATAAACTTGATGCTATCGCCCATGCGTACCCGCAGATCAGTTGGGTGAGGCCAGTCAAATATTTTAATGGGTGTTTGCCCGATCAAATTCCACCCGCCAGGTGAAGAAAGGGGATATATTCCTGTTTGTTCTACAGCAATTCCTACTGCGCCGGCTGGAACCTGCTTCCGTGGTGTGGTTAAACGCGGTGTACTCAGTGATGGATCCATACCGCCGATATAAGGGAATCCAGGCGAAAATCCTGTAAAATAAACTAAGTAGGATCCACCCTGATGACGTTTGATTATTTCTACTGGGTCCAGACCTGTATGTTGACTCACGCGATCCATATCTTCACCAAATTCACCCCCGTACAACACCGGGATTTTTACCTGCCGAGCCTCAGGGATTCTCATTTGCGTAGATGCTTTCCAGGATTTTTTTATCAGAGTAAGTGTTTTATGTAATCCAGCATTCTGCTCAAGGGTAAAGAGAATGGATGCATACGCCGGATGAATATTGATCACACCCTTTATCGGCATTTTTAATATAAAATGATAAAAGGTAAAAACTTGCTGATGAACCTCATTTGAAATTTCTTCACCAAATTTTACAAGAACCGATTGATCAGATGCTGGAACGAACTGGGGCGTGTGATTCAGGGCCATTTTTAGTTTAGAATGAATCTGAAAGTTAAGGCAAAGATGGTAAACTTTGTGCCCCTTATGAGTAATCAAAAATTAAAGATCATCGATATTGGCCATTCGAATAATAGCATGGAGAAGGCCCTATCCCTGTTGGAAACCACTGTAAGCCAATCTTCTTTTGAAGGCAGAATTCGAGCGATAAAAATCATCACGGGTCATGGTTCCGGTAAGTTACGAGATGCGGTTCGAGAATGGTGCAAAGAACAGGAAGGGCGATTCCAAGCGGTGATTCATGGTGAGGATTACACTATGTTTAACAAGGAGGCTGCGGACATGCGGACCGATTGTGATCTGCGATCAGATGTGGATTTTGGCCGTGAGAATCGTGCGGTGACCTATATTTGGCTTTGGTAGGACGAAAAAGAAATCTCTCCTAAGTTCTAATAATTAGATTAATTGAATTATGGTCTCACAATCCACTAAATACGATCATTTATTTAAAAACGTTATCCCCAATACCATTGATGGCATCCGCATTTTCGGTAAAAATGATGATTATGTAAAGCCACAGAACTACGATAATGTATTGAATCTGGAAAACCGCATCTGGGCGGAGCTGTTCCAAAACCTGGAATTTCTTTTAGACCAGTATGCATCACGGGAATATTTATTGGGCATGAGAACTTTACCGATTCCCAATAATATGTTTCCGGAATTCGAAGCCATTTCTCCGCTCATTGAAAATTCCACCGGATGGACACTGGTTCCTGTGGCTGGGTTTCTTGATGAAGAGTTATTCTTTGATATCAATAAAAAACGCCAATTCCCCGTGACAGATATTATTCGCCAATCTCCGCGATTTGATGAAAAATATGCAGGTGTGGATATCCAAAATGATGAAGGCTATACACCCGAGCCGGACATTTTTCACGATATCCAGGGACACATTCCCTTTTTAATGAATAAAAAATATGCAGATTTCATGTGGGAGATTGGCGTTCTTGGGGATGAGATCATTAAAAATGAACGGGGGCTCGGTCCGGATTTAATGGCTCATAATTTAAAACGACTACAAAACTACGCCTGGTGGACATACGAATTTGGTTTGATAAGCAACACAGGTGAGTCAGACAGATTTCGTCGCGCGGCCAATGATATGGACTATGAGATCTATGGCGCCGGGATCATTTCTTCATTTGATGAAATCACCAATGTGGTCAAATGCGCTAAAGGAGAATCTGAAAGATCCAGGTTCCTGCCTTATAATATGGAAGAGATGGTCATGACCTGTTTTGATTACAGCAACATCCAGGATCGGTATTATGTGATTGAATCCATGGACAGCTTGTATGATTCATTCCGGAACAATCAGGAATTGTTTTGGTTCGAGGGATAGTGAAAATCCCTGCATTCAACGGTTAATTATCGTTCTATCAACAGAATAGATTCGACTAGCCCTCAGGAGCTTTAATTCCTATTAGAGATTTTGAGAAATCACATATTTATTCTAAGATTACTTCCAATTTCAATTTTCCTATAAATTCTTGACACATTGCCCATTTGTCGGTAAAATCTTTTAGCTTTAGCGCATTTTGATGCTACAAGTGTTCATAATCCGAGGTAAAAACATGACACTAACACAAAGCCTACAAAAGCGAGTTGTATTCGCTACAGCCGTTTTTCTACTCCTAGGGACCCTTGCGTTCGCTAAGGGGGTAACCCTGTCTGGTAGAATTGTCAATTCAGACGGTAAAAAAGTAAAAAAAGCCATGCTAACCCTCTTGTCTGGCGGTGAAGTGGTAGAAGAAGATAAAACCGGCCGCAATGGCAAATTTAAATTCAAAAAATTGGAAAAGGGCGACTACGTCCTGCAGGCAACCCATGATGAATTTGGGTCTGCCGAAATGATCATCACCTTAGCTGAAAAAAAGGATATTGGTGATTTATCCCTGTCCACAGAAAAGACAAGCAAAGCGATTGCAGATGCTGCTAAAGGAGATGGCGGTGCTGATGAATCCACCATGAAAAAGCCCGGACGAATTTCAGTGACCGTTCCGCAAACCATGGAAGCCATGGGCAGCCCCAGTAGGGATTTCATCCTGAATGAATTGAATTTTGAGATCAAAAAACTTTCGGCAGAATTCAAGCATCTTTCCCAGGAAAACGATGACCTGAAAGCCTTAAGTAAAATGTGGGTTAACCCGCTTACCATTTATTCTAAGGAGATCATCCTTAAAAATGGAAGTACCGTATTTGGGAAGATCATTTACCAGGATGACAAATCACTCAAGGTTGAAACATTGATTGGATACCTGATCGTGGATCGCGCCCAGGTTGTGCGGATTGTTGATAATGTGATCACGGAAGACACTCACGAATATGTCCCGGAACAGATTCGGGATAGCTACACACCGCCCCCCATGCCGAAACTGGCACAACCCAGATATACTTCAACGAATAATTCTGCCAGGAATGCCAGCGCAAAATTTTCTGCGAATTGTGTTTTGGTGGGAAATGTCTCAGAAAAGAAAGACGGTCAGGGAAATATCATATTTAAGGGTGAGATCAAGAATATTGGTGGTCGCAGGTCGGATTTTGTCAAAGTGGATTTTGTCTTTCGTAAGAATTGGAGCGGAGAAACAAAAACACTTACCACATTTGTAAAAGGGTCTTATAATACTTTTGATACAGGCATTGTATCAGACGCAAGCCTGTTACCGGGAGCCGTGGGCAAATTTGATCTTTATGTGCCACATGATTTTGGCGGGTTTATCGGCTATTCTTACATCATCGATTGGGAGGAATACCAATAATTCGTATCTCAACAAGTTATGAATTAGAAATAGTTTCATGAAACAACACGCTAAAAATATTTGCATCCTAATTTTACTGGGCTCCATGGTTCTGGGTTCCACACGTGTAGCCTATACGCGCCCGGGACTTATGATGCGGGTGCCAACATCCAGCAATCAGAAAACACCCTATTTATTCCGAACAGGATTTGGAACAGAGATCCACAACTTTGATCCATTCAATACGGCAAAAGGTGTTTATTTTGATATGGAGCTGAACAAAGGTTTTGCCTTTGGGTTCTCAGCAGTGCAGGGCGGGGATACCACACGTCTTGCGTTGATAGCAGAATCCCAATATAAGCCGGCTGTAGAATTTGGGTTTCATTTTCAACAGCGCGTTTTCTCGTATAACGATATTTCGTTAACGGTTGGTCTGCAAGATGTTATATTTCAAAGTGATCAAACTTCTGATGAGATCTTAAGTCTGAATACATCTCTTCTCTCCTTTTTTACTGTTCTTGCCAGCGAAAAGGACCTTGGGGAATATAAAATGAATACATACATGGGTTTTGGCACCGGCGGTCTTGCACCTATGGATACTTTAGGAAATACCCCCATTGATACTTTAGAAACTGAGTCAGAGTCTGATGGGACAAACGCTGGTGTATTTCTTGGATTTGTATTAAAGACCCCGTATTTCGCAAGACGGGGCGGAATGGATATTGTGGGTGAATTCGACGGGACAGGTGTCAATGTGGGACTCCGCATCCCCCTTACCTCGGATTACCGCCTGAACCTAGGGTTCACCCACATTGAAAGGCTCCCGGACTGGGACAAGCGATATTGGGCAGGTCACCCCGGTTTTATTCTGGGACTTGACATGGCCGTTCCACGTGCTCCTAGGCGCAGATTGGATGGTGGCCCATCAGGTCCAACCAATATCTATGGAACGGGGGTTGGGACGCTTGATGGTCTTGAGTCGATGTCGTTACATCGTGATTCCACAATTACCATGGCAAATTTTGCAGTAGAAACATTGAGAGATTCCATGGCTCTTATGAATAATGAAATGAGGAACCTTTTGGTGCGACTTTCCTCCATGGAACAAAATACAAAATTTTTATCTGATTCTTTGAGTACGATTCAATTGGAATTTAATATTTCAGAGAAGAATATGAATGAGGCCTTGAGGCACCTGTCTCGTTCCTTAAGGTATTTTTATGCCGGCGATTATCGGGAAGCTTTGAAAGAGGTGGAATTGGCACTTGAATTAAATCCGAATTTGGCTCTTGCCTATGCCAGAAGAGGGTCAATCTATTATAAATTAGGTGATGTGCAGAGAGCAACCATCAACTGGAATCTGGCCCTTCGTCTGGATCCGGAATACACGGATGTGAGAAATATTTTGAAAGCCCTGCATGAAAATAATTTAAAATCCGCAAGTTTAATACAGGAGTAAACTAATGGATATTGCTCTAATTATTGGTGTTGTTCTTGGTATGTCTGCTATGATTGGCAGTATCGCTTATGCATTGTTTGTTGAGGGTTCAGCAGGTGGATTTGGTGACTTTATTTCTATACCGAGTTTTGGAATTGTTGCCGGAGGCATGATTGCATCCATTTTTGTGGCGTTCCCTATGCCTCATGTTGTGGCACTGGGTAAAGCTATTGGTGCTGTTTTAAAACCGGCTGATGATAAAATGGGTCCCTTGGTTGATACAGCATGCGAAGTTGGAGAATCAGCACGTAAAGGTGCAGCAGATCTTGAAAAAGCGGTTGAAACAATTAGAATTTATTTTTTAAAGGATGGTATACAAATGGTGGTGGATGGTTATTCCCTGGACGAAGTAACCGAGATCATGGAAACTAGAATTGAATACCGTGAAAAACGTGAGAAGGTTCAAACGGACATGTTAAAAGCCATGGGTGACTTGGCCCCGGCTTGGGGTATGGTTGGAACGCTAATTGGTCTGGTGCTTATGTTAGCAGGGTTTGGAGGTGAAGGTGGAGCAGATAATCTGGGTGGCGGTATGGCTGCAGCATTGATCACAACGCTCTATGGTGCTGTTTTTGCAAATCTATTTTTTCTGCCGATGGCCCAAAAAATGGGTAATAAAACAACAATGACCTCCATGTCTGCCAGTTTACTTGTGGAAGCATCACGATTAATTCACCAAAAGAAGCATCCACTTATTATTAGGGAAAAACTCAATTCTTTTATTCCACCTTCGGAGTGGAAACGGGAGTAAGCTGATATGGGCATGACAGCAGAGCAAAAGAAAGCCTATAAAAAAGGTTTTGCGGCGGGTGCCGATTCTGTTGAGGAGGGCCTACCGGGTTGGTTCGGTACCTTCGCAGACATGATGACACTCCTGTTTGCGTTCTTTGTTCTTCTGGCCGCTATTTCAACCATGGATCCAGTAAAATTACAGGAAATGGCAAACTCCCAGGGTAAATCACTGGGGAGCAAGATCAAAGCATCTGGCAAAGCAGAAGAAGAGGGTGAATTTGAGCCTATCAAGAACCTGGCTGCGATGAAAGAAGCTATAGAAGAAACCATCAAGGAAATGAAAAAAGAAAATCCGGCGGGTGATCCTCCCATTGATATTGAAACCAGCGCCAAAGGCCTTATCATCAATATTAAGGGCGATTTTGCATTTCCATCCGGGAAAGCCGGTATGAAACCAGAACTCAAAAAATTACTTACAGAGGAGATTATTCCAAAAATTCAACTGAGTGTTTTCCAAGTGGAAGTGGCTGGACATTCAGACGCTGACCCAATGCCTAAAAAATGGAAAAAATTCTATGCCAGCAACTGGGAACTTTCAGCAGCGAGGGGCGCTGCAGTGGTGCGATACATGATCGAAAACGGTGTGCCCGCACCCAGACTTCTTGCTGCCGGGTATGGAGATTGGTATCCAAAAGGGCTTGACAGCATTAAGAAAATAAATCCCCTGTATAATCCCTTAACATTAACTTGGGGAGATGGAGAGCCCATTTTTGATTCAAAAGGCAAGGAACTACCGACAGTTTTATCATTGAATACAACAAAGAAACAAAAGTCTGCTAATCGAAGAATTCAAATCACTTTCATCCAACCATCGCACCACGGTAAAGGGCGATCAGCAACCAGCTATGATGATTAATTATTTTAATAAATTGCAAAATGCGGAGTAAACACATACCAAGGAGTTTCACATGAAAAAGGGGAATAAATATTTAATACCCGTCATCGGAACAATTATTGCGGTCACATTTCTCGTTGGGCAAGGAGCCGGTTATCTCTCCCAAAAACTGATGGTGGAAAACAACATCCGTGAGCGGGTTAAAGAAGCCCTTTCCAAGCTTATTGACACACAAAAATACGTCATTAATGTTGATGTTGAATTGGAAATCTTGGATGAAGTGAGTGAACAGATCACTGTTTTTTCTCCACGAAAATCAGTAAAAAGAGAACAGATAACACCCGCAGAGAAAACAGCCGACGCCCTCTTGAGAATGCAGGAAAAAATGATACAGGAATCTCAACCGGAAGCGGAAACCCGTTATTCCATTGGACTCCCCATCCCGGGATTCGAAATTGATGTTGTCGGGAAAAAAACTGAGCCGAGATCAGTAACCCAATCTACACCTATATCACCGAGAACCATGGAACCCATGGATCGTTCATCCCAGGATGATGATGCCAGTCAAGAAATGGTGGATAAAGTTATTTCCCGTAAGCGACCTTCCCGCGCGGTGGTCAAACGGATGGATCTTACCCTAATCCTTCAGGAAGGTGCTGCACCAGAATTGATTGAGAATATTCGTCAACTCACTATGGCTGCATCCAAATTTGACCGGGATCGTGGAGATAAGTTCACCATCATGACGGCCAGTTTCAAGGAACGCCGTGACCAGCGGTCCGCCGAGCAGATCATGTTGAAAAATATAGCAGAAAAAATTGATTTGTTAGAACAAAAACGCGTTACTGAAACCACGGATTGGCGAGAAGACATTCAACAATATCGCACTGAAGAATCTGCCCGCCGCGATGAGGATAGATCTTTCTTTGAAAAACAATTATCCCAAATGGAAGAAAAAGCAAAAGCACAGGCTTATGCCGCAGAAAAGAAAGAAATGCTTCGTCGGGATTCGTTGAAAGTTTCCAAGCTCAATAATGAAATAGGCGCATTAAGGGATATGCTGCAAATCACCCATAAGGAAGATGCATCAAAACAATCCAGGGTAGATTCATCCCGATTCGCCATGCTGGACAATGAATTACAGAGCTTACGAAGAATGCTTTTGCAAGCCATGCTTCAGGATTCCATTGATGCCCAGAAAAAAGCACAGGCAAAAATTGAAATAGAACTGGCCTCCCGGGAAAAAGAAAAAGCCACCCGTGATTCTTTGATCGAAGAAAAGATTTTAGCGCTAGAAGGTGTCCAATCTGAATTAGATGCCCTGCAAAGTGAAGTCTCTGGCGGCAAAGAATCATCCCAAATAATACTGATCATTCTGGGTGCACTCTCGGCCATTCTTTTAGTAGCACTCATCTTTGTATTAGGACGGACCAAGCAACAGGTGCCAATACCACCGTGGATGTATCCACCACCTCGTCTAAGAAAGAAGAAAAAGAAAAAAGCTAAAAAGAAAGATAAAAAGTCCGAAAAAGAAGAAAAAGAGGTCGATAAAGAGGATAAAAAAGAAGAAGAATCCAAGGAAGAGCCTGTAGCTGTAGAACCAGAACCAGAACCAGAACCAGAACCGGAAACTGCACCCGAGCCAGAACCTGAGCATCAAGCTCCAAAGACATATGGTGAAGATCCCAATGTTATAAAAAGTGAAATAGATGATATTCGCAAATCGGTTGTCTCAATGAGTGTTGGACAACCTGGCAGAACATCCACCATCGTAAAAGAATGGCTGGAACAACCCGCACCTGCACCACCCGAACCGGAAGAAGAATCCGATAGCGGTGATGAAGGTGACGAAGAATAACAGTAAGGAAAGAAACCATGATTACTGATTATCAGATGCTTTCAGGCCTGCAAAAGGTAGCAATCCTCTTTTCTGTTGTAGGGGAAAGCCTATCCTTATCTTTGGTCAAAGGTTTATCCAAAACAGAGATTCGAAAGATCCGGTCCACCTTACGCGGCATGGGCGATGTGGCTTTTTCTGTCAAGAAACGGGTGATGGAAGAGTTTTATTTCGGATTCCTGAGTGAACAATTCCAGGATGAAAAAACAGAAGATGGACCCATACATCCTTTTGAATTTTTACCAGACCTCCAGGATGAGCAATTACTAGCCTTGTTAAATAAGGAAGATCCACCTGTGATCGCCATGGTGCTGGCACAGCTCGAACCGGAAAAAAGAATGCTGATCTTGGATAAAGTTGACCCCACGGAAAAAGGACAGATCCTGATCGAATTGGGATCATTAGATAATATTCCTTTGGAAGGCATTATTGAAGTGGCGGCACGCCTGCGGAATAAATCGAGCTATCTTCCCCGCACCACAGAGTTTTCACGCGGCGGTGGAAAAGAAATCGCCCAGATCATTAGCGGCATGTCATCGGAAGAAGAAGAACGGTATCTGCAAACACTCCGGAATGAAGATCCGGCTCTTTATGAGGATGTGAAAAAATACCATCTCACGTTTATTGATATTATTGAAAAATTCCCAGACGGAATCCTGCGAGATATCATGAATACAGTGGATCTGTCAGATGTGTCCATGGCCATGAAAGGAGTTGACCAGGAAACGGTTGATCGTATCATTGGCAACTTGCCCCAGAAAAAGCAAGCCATGTATGAACCGGAAGAAGGCCCCAGGCCGAAACGTGAAGTGGACAAAGCTCGCAAAAAAGTTGTGGGTATCGCCAGAGATATGGAAAAAGAAGGCCAATTCAATGTTGCTGATTTAACTGGCGGCGGAGAAATGATCGAATAATTCCAGAATATAATTAGAAAAACAAAAAAGCCTCTGTCTTTGACGGGGGCTTTTTTGTTTTGGTGTGTTTATTCTCATGGACAAACTACCCCTATAGCTCACCGTAAAACATTACAAATAACTTCTGGAATTAATACATCTGATGGTGCCACAGCTGTAACTCATCTTCAAGCCCCATCCAGTTTTCCGGGTGGGGCTTTTTAATGAAAAATAATTGTTGCAATGTTAAATAGTTTAACGTCATACTATATGTATGAATTCAAAGTTAAAATCGTATTCTGAAGACCAACGCCGTGTTTTGAGTGCGTGGGTAAAATTGAACCGGGCCAATGAATCTGTAGGCCAATCGGACTTGATTATCATGAACGAACATGGCTTAACGATATCCCAATTCGGTACGATGGAAACCCTTTACCACAAAGGTTCCATGTGCCAAAAGGAGCTGGGTGAAAAACTACTCCGCAGCGGAGGAAACATGACCAAAGTGGTGGATAATCTTGAACGGGATGGCTACGTCATCCGCGTACGGGATGAAAAGGACCGCCGGTATTTCAGAATTGAACTCACATCAAATGGGACGGAGAAAATTGAAGAAGTATTTCCAAAAATTTTAGCAAATCTCACTGATCGCTTTTCTGTCCTTACTAAACAAGAACAAATATCTCTGTCCGAATTGTGCAAACGATTGGGGCTGGGCAAATAAAAAGGATTAAAAATGAATCTAAAAATCGAAATGGTATTAAGAATCCTGATTGGCCTATTATTGGTTAATTTCGGATTGAATAAATTTTTCCAATACATGCAAATGCCTGAAATGGCAGAAGGTGCCGTGGCATTTATGATGTCCATGGGGAAAACAGGATACCTGTTTCCAACCATAGCAGTCATTGAAATAACGGGTGGCGGTTTATTAATTGCCGGAAGAATGATCCCTTTTGCATTGGTTATCCTTGCGCCGATTGTATATAATATTCTCATGTTTCATGTGCTCCTGGACCCGAGCGGTGTTATGGTGGGTATAATACTGAGCGTCTCTTTGGGTTGGATTGCATGGAACAGAAAAGAATCATTCACAGGACTATTTGAATGAAAGTCATGCAGGAGAAATCCTGCCGGTTTAAATACGTTATTAATCGAAATTGATGGAATCATCCATGAATCGAATTAAATCAACAAGTAAAAAAGAATAAATGATTATGAAAACAAGAATACTGGTATCCGCAGCCCTGAGTTTGCTGACGGTGCTCAACGCCAACTCCAAAAACGGAAGAACGGTTACAATTGAAACACAAAAAAGCACTCTTGAATGGGTGGGGACAAAAGTAACCGGAACCCATAACGGAACGATCCAGATGCAAGCAGGAACGGTTAGTTTAAAGGGTGATCGCGTAGTTGGAGGAACCTTCACTCTCGATATGACCAGCATTGTGAACTTGGATCTTGAAGCGGAAGAATGGAATCAGAAATTGGTGGGTCATTTAAAATCAGACGATTTTTTCTCTGTGGAGACCCATCCAACGGCCACGTTCAAAATCACCAAAGCAAAATTGCGCCGGTTTGCTAAAGCTAATGAAGCTAATTATGAAATAAAGGGCGTTCTAACCATAAAGGGCATTTCCAATGCCGTAACCTTTCCTGCTCGGATTGTCTGGAATGATCAGGGTTATGAAGCGATTGGAAAAATTGAATTGGACCGTACCCGTTGGGATATACGCTATGGTTCAGGAAAATTTTTCGATAACTTGGGGGATAAAATGATTCATGATCTTTTCACCCTAAAATTTTCCATTAAGACTGTGGGGTAGGTGAAAGCCATCTATTACTAATATGGTACATACAATCGCCGGGACAAAGATAGCCCAGTTCCCAAAAGAGACTGGGGCAAAAGGAGAATTCATCCGCCAGGAAAGTATTTTTAGAAATTGGGTAACGGCCAGTGGAGAATCCGGATATTTGGCTGAACCGGACCGTTACCATCTCTATGTATCCCTGGCCTGCCCCTGGGCCCACCGTACGGTCATATTCAGAAAATTAAAAAAGCTGGAAGGAGTTATTTCCCTTTCGGTTGTGGACCCAATTCGGGATCACCGCGGCTGGCGCTTTACGGGATCGGAAGGAGAATTCCCGGATGAAATTAACGGATTTTCTCTCCTAAGTGAAGCCTATCTGAAAAGCGACCCATCTTTTGATGGCCGGGTAACCGTAGCAGTCCTTTGGGATAAAAAGACCCAACGAATCGTCAATAATGAATCTTCCGAAATTATTCGTATGCTAAATGCTGAGTTTAACGCATTTACCGAATCAACCATCAACTATTATCCAGTAGAACTGCGGGAGGAGATTGATGAAATCAATGCCTTCGTTTATACTAATATAAATAACGGTGTTTACCGGACTGGTTTCGCCACCACCCAGGCTGCTTATGAAAAAGCTTTTACAGCCCTGTTTGCGACCCTTGATAATTTGGAAGAGCGTCTTTCAGGACAATCGTATCTTCTGGGAAATCAGATTACAGAAGCGGATTGGCGTTTATTTACGACATTAGTGCGTTTCGACGCTGTCTATTACAGTCATTTCAAATGTAACCAAAAGCGGTTGGTTGATTATCTCCATCTCTGGCGCTATACCCGGAATCTTTATCAGGTTCCCGGCGTGGCTGATACAGTAAATATGGACCACATCAAACGCCATTATTACGGGACCCATGCCAGTTTAAACCCGACAGGGATAGTACCCAAGGGTCCGGAAATAGATTTTACCATCCGCTAAACCTGAAATAAGTGATATAGAATGGATAAAAAAAGAGTTATAAAACGTTTGGTTGCCGGTCAGTCCACCACGGATGGCGCCGGGGTGAATCTGACCCGCATCATTGGCTCGCCGGAACTCAATATGCTGGATCCGTTTTTACTTTTAGATGAATTCGGAAGCGACAATCCGGATGATTATATTGCCGGGTTTCCTCCGCACCCGCACCGTGGATTTGAAACAATCACCTATATGCTCAACGGAAAGTGGCAGCATAAAGATTCTGCCGGAAACGAAGGTAAGTTAGGGGAAGGTTCTGTCCAGTGGATGACCGCGGGCCGGGGGATCGTTCACAGCGAAATGCCCATCCAGACCGATGGGTTGGCCCGGGGATTCCAACTTTGGCTCAACCTGCCAAAAGAAAAGAAAATGATAGAGCCGGCTTACCAGGATATTGAATCCGAACAAATTCCCATTGTTAAAGAAAAGGCAGGAACGGTGAAGGTTATTTCTGGGAATTTTCACGGAACAGTCGGTCCGGGGCAATCTCATACACCCGTTTTGATTCTGGATATTCAATTATTGGAAAATAGTGAATTAACCATTCCCCTTACGGATGGCTGGAATGTATTTAGTTTTATTTATGAGGGTGATGTTTTTTCCGGACAAAAATTATCCAAAGGCCAATTGGCTGTCTATGAAAAAGATGGGGATGTCGATTTCAAAACTAAGGACAGTAAAGCAGGAATTTTTTTCGCAGCCGGAGAACCTCTGAATGAGCCGGTAGCCCGTGGCGGCCCCTTTGTCATGAACACACGGGGAGAAGTTTTAAAAGCGTTTTCAGATTACCAGGAAGGTAAATTTGAATCATGAAAAAAATACACTGGGGTATATTAAGCACGGGTAAAATCGCCGGAAGTTTTACAGAAGACATACGTTATGTTCCCGATGCGGAAGTGGTGGCTGTGGGGTCCCGAAACCAGCATACGGCAGAGGCATTCGGACAAAAACACAACATACCTAAACGCCATCCATCTTACCAGGCTCTGGCCAACGATCCGGATGTGGACGTTATTTATATTGCCACACCTCATGCATTTCATGCAGAAAACAGCATTATATGCATGAATGCAAACAAAGCAGTGCTGTGTGAAAAGGCATTTTGCATCAATGCGGGTGAAGCGGAAAAAATGATATTATCTGCCCGGGAGAATAATGTATTTCTAATGGAAGCTTTGGTTACTCGTCATTTCCCGGTGATTCATCAAGTCCTGGATTGGATCAAGGATGGCTTGATTGGGGAGGTTCGTATTGTGCAGGCCAATCGATGTGCCCGGGAAGAATTCACCTTGGAAAGTCGTGTGGTGAACCCGGAACTGGGCGGTGGCAGTTTACTGGATCTAGGAATTTATGTGATCGGGTTCTCATCCATGATCTTTGGTCAACCGCCACAAAAAGCAACAGGATTTGGTTTTATTGGAGATTACGGATCTGATGAGCAGGGCGCGTCCATTTTAGAATATGACAATGGTGCATTGGCGATCCTGACCTTTGCCTTACGAACAGCCACAGTGAACGATGCCTATATTTATGGCACAGATGGCTATATAAAAATACCTGACCTTTTTGCTGTTCCGGTAGTAGCTACCTTGCATATCAATGGACAAAAAGAAGTTGAATTTGAAAAGCCCATCCGGGGGAACGGATTGCATTACCAAGTGCAAGAAGTCCACCGCTGTTTAAGGGAAGGATTGCTGGAAAGCCCCCGTTTACCACTGGAAGAATCACTCCAGATCATGGAGACGATGGATAAAATTCGTTCATCCTGGGATTTGAAATACCCAAACGATGAAAATAATCTTTTCTAAAAAAGAATGAAAGAAGAAAGGATCGGATTATGTCAGAATCAAAAATAGCCCAAAAAATGCCCTATGTCCAAAAAGTGGAAGCAGGGAAAACCTATGCCTGGTGTGCCTGTGGTCGATCCGAAAACCAGCCATTCTGCGACGGGAGCCATTCCGTTACAGACCTACGCCCCATCGTGGTGAAACAGGATGAAGAAAAGACTGTGGCTTGGTGCGGGTGTAAACAATCGGGGAATAAACCCTATTGTGACGGCACACATTCAAAATTATAGAAAGTATAAAATGAATCTATTATGAGTCTATCAGGAAAGCCGTCACTCGAAAATCTCCTGGAAAGCGGTGCGATTGAATTGGAATCCCTGCACCCAGGTGGGTTGACGACAACCCAGGAACTGGCTGAATTATGTCATGTAAATGAAAAGACAACCTTTCTCGATGTGGCCTCAGGAACGGGAGAGCGCGCCTGTTTTCTTGTAGATGAATTTCATTGTAAAGCGACGGGTCTTGATGCTTCGGAAATTCTGCTGGAGCAAGCCAGGGAAAAGGCATTGCAGCAGAGATTTGATGTCGAATTTCGTTTGGGTGACGCCCATGACCTGCCCTTTGATGATCAATCATTTGACGTGGTCATTTCAGAATGTACCACTTGTGTATTGGATAAACAGCGGGCCATTGCCGAAATGGTGCGAGTGGTTAAACTTGGCGGGTACGTGGGCATCCATGATATTTGTTGGCAGGAGGACACACCTGAAAAACTGAAGAACAGACTGGGGGACATTGAGGATGAATATCCGGAAACTTTAGCGGGTTGGATAGACCTTTTTCAAGAAGCAGGTCTGGAAAACTGTAAAGGTATTGACCGTTCGGGAAAAATGTCGGACTGGATGAAATCCGGGCGTAAAAAATTAGGGATCAAGGGACAATTGAAAATCGCTAGGACTGTTTATAATGCCTGGGGATTAAAAGGGCTTTTAACCATTTTTGAATCGGAGCGTATCTTTTCCAATAAACATACCGGTTATGGTATAATCGTCGGACAAAAAACACCTCTTTAAAAATGCTGGATTAATAGTATGTTGGGGTGTTGGAATGTCGGAGTGATGGAGTAGTAGATTTTAAACTAGCAATAGATGGTTGTATGAAAAAAATAATAAATATTAGAGGGCTTCCAACCCACCATTTTCAAAATTGGAAATTTGCCTAATGACACGCTGCGAATGGGCTGACAGCAGCTCCCTGAACCAACAATATCACGATGAAGAATGGGGCGTTCCGATTCATGATGATACAACTCTTTTTGAATTCCTGGTTTTGGAAGGCGCCCAAGCAGGATTGAGTTGGGAAATCATCTTAAAAAAACGAAACGGATATCGGGAAGTATTCGACCAGTTTGATGCGGAAAAAATTTCAACTTATTCAGAATCCAAAATTGAATTGTTGCTCCAGAATCCCAATATCATCCGTAATCGGCTCAAGGTGAATTCAACCGTTTTGAATGCAAAATTATTTCTCAATATTCAAAAGGAATTCAGCAGTTTTGATCATTATATTTGGCAATTTACAGCTGGGAAAACAATCCAGAACACATTCATTAAAATGTCTGAGATTCCCGCGAACACACCTGAATCCGATGCAATGAGTAAAGACTTGAAAAAACGTGGTTTTAAATTTATTGGCACCACAATCTGCTATGCCTTTATGCAGGCCGTTGGTATGGTGAATGACCATACGATTGATTGTTTTCGTTATAAGGGATTATCATGAAAGCTCACTACCTTGGCCATGTTGTTTTTTATGTGAAAGAACTGGGGCGTTCTCTTGCCTTTTACCGGGATCTTCTTGGCTTTGAGCAGGCCGGTGAAATGAAACACCCCTTCAACGCAGTTGCGCTCACCTCGGGTCGGACGCATCACGAAATTCTCCTAATAGAAGTGGGCGATGGGCCGCCTCCCCGGAAAGGACACCGAATTGGGTTTTACCATATTGGCATCAAAATAGGGGATTCCCTGGATGAGCTTCGAGCTGTTCGGGATGAATTAAATGAAGCCGGTGTGATTATCTCCGGCATGAGTGACCATACCGTGAGCCAGAGTTTATACTTGGAAGATCCGGACGGAAATGAAGTGGAACTTTATGTAGATGACCCCAGTGTGGACTGGAAAAATGATCCGGCTGCGGTGGTTGCTGCAATCAAGCCGTTGAGACTATTGTAATTATTGAATGTTGGATTAATGGATTGGTGGGGTAATGGAGTATTGGAGTATTGGATTAATGGATTTTTACTTCTGGGGAAAATCAGGATCGCAAATCTCCTTCTTTAATAGGCAGCTTCCGTATTCTTTTACCCGTTAGGGCGAATACCGCATTGGCTACAGCAGGGGCAATGGGCGGTAATCCCGGTTCGCCCACACCACCCGGCGCTTCGGTGCTTTTAACAATATGGACATCAATCTCCGGCATTTCATCCATGCGCAGTACTTCAAATTCATGAAAATTGCTTTGGACCACCCGGCCCTTTTCAATCGTGATCTCCCCTTTTAAAGTGGCAGAAAGGCCGTAAACAATACTGCTTTCCATTTGCGCTTTCACAATGGAGGGGTTAACTACCTGCCCGCAATCAACAGCACACACCACACTATGAACTTTAATCTTACCATTTGCTTTAACGGATACCTCTGCTACCTGGGCAACGTAGGAGCCAAAAGATCCATGACAGGAGACTCCTTTGGAGCGGCCGTTAGGCATTGGGCTACCCCACCCTGCTTCTCTTGCTGCCATTTTTAATACTGCGGCACTTCGTGGTGAATTTACAAGCAGCTTCAAACGATATTGTACTGGATCTTTGCCAGCTTCGAAGGCCAACTCATCCATAAAACATTCGTTTGCATATGCGTTCTGAGAATCATATACGGATCGCCACCAACCTACCGGTACATTTGTGTTCGCTGATTTATACTCCACACGAATATTTGGAATTTCGTAGGCCAACTCCTTTGCCCCTGCCAATGCTACTACATCCAGTTTATCTTTAAATGGTATTGGATATTTAAACATTTGTCCAAAAAGAATAGATGGAGCCACCACCTTATGGGTCCAAGCGATTGTTTCCCCAGTTTCACTGAGCCCGCCATTTAAAATATGTCGGGAAGCGGGGCGGTAATAGTCATGGCGCATATCATCTTCCCTCGTCCAGATGAGTTTCACGGGCCTGCCCATGTGTTTGGATACTTCCAGACCATCGTTTATAAAATCGTTAAAGGCACGGCGACCAAACCCGCCCCCAAGAAAAGTTACATGAATTTCAATTTTGTCCATTGGCAGCCCGGTGATCTCGGCCGCTTGCTTCTGAGCCGAATGGGGGAATTGGGTTGGTGCCCATATCCGACAGCGATTTGGCTGAACATCCACAACACAGTTCATAGGTTCCATAGTGGCGTGTGCCTGGAATGGGACTTCGTAAACAGCTTCTACTGTTTTTTTCGTTTTCTTTAATGCTTTTTTGGCATTACCATCATTTCTTCCTACGGCTCCTCTTTTACTGCCCCGCTTTTTGAAATACTTAGCTATGGATTTACTATCTAAATCTGCATTGGGGCCTTTATCCCAAGTGATATTCAGTGCCTTTCGTCCCTGAATAGCAGCCCAGGTGGAAGACCCCACAACTGCTATACCATTTTCTACTTCAAATATTTCGAGTACACCATTGATCTGCTTGGCTTTGGCATCGTTCACCGTTTTCAATTTTCCTCCAAAGATGGGACAGCGAATGATAAAAGCATAGACGATATTTGGTAAATCAACATCCATGGCAAATTGGGCTGTACCATTGACTTTCAGCGGCGTATCAGTTCTGGGAATATCTTTACCAATAATATTAAAATCGGCGGCTTTTTTCAGTGAAACATTTTTAGGAATATCCAGGATTGCTGCTTTTTCAGCCAAGTCTCCATAGCTTAGTTTTTTACCGCTGGTGCGATTCAGGATAAAACCATTTTCCCCATAGCAATCCCCCCTGGGAACAGACCACTCCCGGGCTGCTGCCGTTAAGAGCATTTCTTTAGCTACTGCACCCGCTTTCCTCAATTTTTCCCATGAAGATCGTACCGAAGCGCTACCGCCAGTTCCTTGTTTGCCAAATCGATCTTTATCAACGGGAGCCTGAATAACTTGGATCTTTGACCAATCTAACTCCATTTCCTCAGCGATGATCATAGGCAAGGATGTCCAAACGCCTTGGCCCATTTCTGACTCGGCTACTGCGATGGTTACCATGTTATCAGGGTGAACCGTTATCCAGGCATTGGGTTTGAATTGAATCGCTGCTTGAAGTGTGGCAGCCCGCAGCTTATTTTTAAAGGGTAAATGAAATCCAATGATCAGCCCCGCACCGGTAGTGGAGACCACTTTAAGAAAATCCCGGCGATTGATAACTGTTTTTTCAGCCATGGTTTATTTCCTCCGCAGCCCGTATAATGGCTTTCCGGATGCGCGAGTAGGTTCCGCAACGACAGATATTCATTTTCATGGCAATATTGATATCTTCCCTGTCCGGATGGCTGTTACGGGTTAGAAAGGCCGCTGCCGTCATGATCTGTCCCGACTGGCAATAGCCGCATTGGGGAACATCCTCTGCTATCCAAGCTTTTTGAACTGGGTGATCGGAATTTTGGGATAAGCCTTCAATGGTGGTGATCTCGCTGTCTTGCGCGTCTTCGATAGCGGTTATGCAGGACCGGGTTTCTTCTCCATCCAGGTGAACGGTGCAAGCCCCGCAGAATCCCCGTCCGCAGCCGTATTTTGTCCCCGTGAGTTTTAGTTCATCCCGCAAGACCCAGAGCAAGGGTGTACTGCCAGCGGTCTCAACCTGTTTTTTCTCACCGTTGATATGAACTAAAAATTTTGGCATAGATCAGTTGCAAAGTTTAACTAACATGACCCGGAATAATAAACCTATTATCCAATTGCTTCAATTGATCATGAATAGATCTGTTGATGGGGATATGGATCTTGTATTTATCAGCAAGTCGAATGAGAGCCCCTGTAAATGCGTCATACTCCATTCGTTTCCCTTTTAGTCTGTCCTGTAAAGTGGAAGGTTTAATACCACCAGAATCCTTGGCAATATCGAAAATAAGTTTTTTTTATCAGCTATGGCAAGCATATCACAATATGCTTCAAGACCATTCGATACGTTTGTATTGATTATGGAACCCAATAGCCGACAGTTTGATATTGAAAAAATAGAGGCTAAAGCTAAGTGTACAATTGATTATTTTGTTTTTAAAAGGGTGAAGAAGGATAGATGGTCAGAAAAATGTATTAGTATTGAAAGAATATAAATTCCTTTATATTATTTGAACCTCACATTCGTGGGGTTTTTTGTTTGTTGGAAAATAAACTAATTACTATATAATGATAGTTCTTTAATTTTGTGATGGAAAAAATAAATAAATGGAGAGAATATGTTATTTCATGCAACTCATACACACAGTTACCAGACCTGCCATGCTCATGATGAAGAGCGGAAGGCAAAAGTGGTGGAAGCCGTGCAGGCGTCCGGCGAAATTGGTATAAAAATCCATGGTATTTATGTTGACCCTCCGGGGCACGTTGGATATTTTGTCCTGGAAGCAGACACTATGGAACAGGTAGTTCAGTTTTTTGATCCCCTGCTTGAACTTGGCGATACGGATATTCACCCGGTTATGAGCATGCAGGCTGCGCTTGACGTATTAAAAAAAGACTGAATAGTATGATCCCGTTACAAATGTAAACATTAAGCCCAGCCCAGTAGCGGGGTTTTTTGTTTGTGTGAAAAAAAGTAGATTCCAGCAATGAAAAGAATTCTATTTATAACTTATGTGTTACTGATGGGAACAAACGCAATAAATAGTCAACAAAAAAATCCCCAGCCTCCCGAATACCGGTCACTAGTGGAACTGTTTAACGACTGGCGGGACTTTGAAGATCCACCACGGCTGAATGGAGCGCCGGATTATACAGCAGACCGCTTTAAAAAAGACCA